>Ga0209611_10004623_pt1 | contig 23451 bp, 15 predicted proteins | sample S1TSphgellanicum_3_FD_187693 | JGI IMG/M metagenome (GOLD analysis project Ga0209611, IMG submission 187693) | Host-associated microbial communities from peat moss isolated from Minnesota, USA - S1T2_Fc - Sphagnum magellanicum MG (SPAdes) (version 2) | ecosystem: Host-associated > Plants > Peat... | reverse complement strand
AGGCCCGTGTGAGTGAGTGAAGCTTGTCAACTCTTCCTAGTCCCATCCCGGAGCTCCAACACGCCCCTCTACCCCTCAAAGTGTTGTGAGCTAGGGAGCGTGCTCCGACTCCTCCTTTTTCTGCTATTTTCTACTTGGGCTCACATTTGAGTCCTTTAAAGAATTGGGAGTGCGTCAGTAGTCACCACAAATTCGAAAACCCTCATTCTCCCCCACCTTGGCAACTTTCATAAAATTCGTACAAAATAAAGGTGGATGATTCAAAAAAAGAAAAAAAGAAAAAAGAAAAAAGACTATTGCGAAAGAGGTTACTTGTTGCTTCACACATTCTCCACAAAACTGCAAACAAATGTAAATGTTCAAGATGGAAGCTCTAAACCACATACCTTATAATTCATTAGGCTTTGCATTTGCCATGCTCCATTAGCTAGTAGGTTGCATTCATTGATTCAATGACACATTGACTAAAAGCTCCAAGTGAACATTGCAAAGGTGGAAAGTGATTGTAGAAAGTGAAGGAGATATGCACGGTGCAAATTGCAAACACAAATTGGAAATTACAAAAACTCAAACCCCTAGCCCTGACTATACTAATAGTGTATAAGTGATATTAAAAGGGTATACGTTGAGTTTTTGGTAGATACCCTTTAGATTTATTTCTGTTGGTTTGGGCCTGGTTACAAATATTTAAAATTATAAAAGTTTTAGTTATGAGGCAGGGGCAAGCACAAACTTCTTGAAATGCCTGGGTAGGAGGTGAGGCCAGGCTTTTAAAAAAACCTGGTGATCTTATATATATACACCCGATTCAATACTCTGCAAGCAGTCAAATACCCACCCACCTGCCGTAGAGGGTGGAGTTATTATGGGATGAGGAGCTTGCTCTTGTGAGAGAAAGGGAATGGAACTCCAGCAGACTTGAAGTCAAAATTGGCCACTTATTTTAATCCATGCAAATATACCCCACAACACGTGTCCAATATGATGTGGTGTATGATTTGAACATCATACACTTGGCTTATGATTTTGGTCAGCCATTAAAGTTATCTGTAAAGTCATCCTGTCTTTGATTTGAGCCTTAGTTTGACCTACCAACTCTTATTTGATTGTAGCCAAAAAGTGAGCAAAATTGGGTATCATTAATGAAACTGGGTGCCAGTTAACAAGATTTGCATGATTTTTTTGTTGTTGTTGTGATATGACTTTGGATTAATGAAGAAATACAAGCAGTACAAAGGTGCATGTAAGGCAAGTCCAAAACTGGGGGTGAAATCTCCCCTAGAATCAATTTGGGTGAGAAAATCAATTTTGTCCTCTTTTTGTTTCCCTTGTCCTGTTTTCCTCCTGACTTTTGATTTTGTCCTGAGTTTCAATAAAACTGAGGCCCAGTAGCTGCAGTTTGGGGTACTTTATGGCTAAGTCTATTATCTAATAAGGCATTGCAAATTACTTTTGTAATCTGCTCATTTCCAAGTGAAATGTGAATGTTTAAGCTTTTGTACTATTGACAAGGCTGGAAAACTAGAAAAATCAAAATACTCAGACATCGATACATTGTTGGATATGTATATATGTATATTCCTAGTATCAAACAAGACTGTGGTGTTCAGTCTTTCCCATATCCTGTATACAAACCAGTGTTGGTCTAGTGTTGGTCTGGTGTATAGGTATGTGCCTGATATCAACACTCATACCAAGGTCTAGACTAGATTGGTATGACCTGAGACAATACCAGCCTTGTACCAATACCAGCTTCAGTGGAGACCTGATGTAATATCAGCCTTGTATGAATACCAGCTTAGTGGAGACCTGATGTAATACCAGCCTTGTTCTGGGCTCTTATATCAGTTACAATATCATGTGTATCCTTGCCTTGGACACAGACAAAAATCAGTCTTGGACCCAATACCACCACTAGGAGGCTGATATGAAAGTACACAAATTTACCAGGACCCAGCAGTCTGGTATGAAATTTTGAAAAAAGTACCCAGCATGAAGACAAGGCCAGTATGTTCAAAAGTTGATACCAGACCAACACTGGTACATTAAACTACTTGCAACAATGATCAACTTTTTTCCTTGGGACAAAAGCCAGCTTTACTCCAAGTTCTCCTGGAGAACAACAACCCATTATAGTACACGATGCTTTTTTCCTTTTGCAAATTGTCATCACTTGTTGACAGAAGAAAAAAAATCCAGTGCAACGACTCATACATAGGACACACCTCCACTAGGTATGGGAGGCAGACACAACAAGCTCACAAACTCAAAAGCCAACAACAAACGGAAAGCATCATATATCTGTCATCACGGGATGCTCAAAAGCTTTTAAGCAGTTCCATCCGAGTGGAATCTCAGTTTTCTAGGGATCAGTTCTGATCAAAGAGGCTGTACTTTGTTTCCACTTAGCACTTCCAACTTTAATAATAACTATCCTCCCCTTCTCTAGATCATACCGTTACTAGTGTGTCATTGCAGGTCACTGTTAAGACTGAAAGCCTTGAATGTCCCCAGGTCCGACAGACAACTGCCTTTGAAATGCAATTGTCTGTGTGCCGCAGGCATTTTGTGCTGTACAATTGGGGGGAGGAGGGGCCCCGGAGATAAATTAACCTGCCGAGGATAGAACATAGAACCCATTTTGAAATGCTTGAATTCTATTAAATAACAAATATCCCAAGGATAGAGCATAGAACCCACTTTGAAATGCTTGAATTCTATTAAACAATAAATATCCCAAGAATAGAACATAGAATCCATTTTGAAATGCTTGAATTCTATTAAACACCAAATATCGCTATGTGACAAAAGGGTGACAAGAAAGAAAAAACAATGAATTTTTAGCCTGGCAACAAACAACTCAGTCTCTCTTCACTTCACTGTAGGTATATGTGATCCTAGTTTGTGGACAAATTCCCTTTGCTAACAACACAAACACAAAAAACAAGTCCAGGGACAAAAATGCTGCAAAATCTTCCCCCAAAAACTCAGAAGCACCTTCCTAAGCTAGATCCGCACTTTCTGAATGTTGTTGTTAGGTTGACATACTGATCCCCCTAAAGCTCAGTTGACTGTTCTCTAGAACAATTTTTTTGTCATTTACTTTCAGCAACAAAATGAATATTGTTTTATAATTTGGCACTGCACTAAATAATGATGCTTAATGTGCATGAAATTTTCTTTCACATTTTCAGCATGGCAGGTACGTATTTTCAGAACTTTTTGGCAATTCCAAAAATAATTAATTCGTGCATAACCAGTCTAGGTACTAGGCTAGTAGAATCCAAGCCAGGAAGCACCGTGAGCAAGGCTGGGAACATGGAAGCCAGTTCAAATTACAAGGGCAAAGGTACTGGCAAGGCGAATTCTGCTACATGCCAGACATGGGCCCGGACATGTATAAGTTGAGTGATGTGGAGAAGTGGAATGGCAAGTTAGAACAGGCTTCAGACTCACTAGTACTTAGCACCAAGTAGTTCCACACTAAGCACTTAACATCATAAGTACATTGTAAATTTCATTCAAAATGTACCCTTCTCATGTTGGAAGAATCTGCAATTGCAGTGGAGAAAAGTAATTATAAAACTGAGTCTGTCATGTGGGTACTTACACTTTGCTCAAATTTGTGCACCAAAAATACTTACCTACTTGGCACCTGTGGAGAGCTCAAATGCTCTGTTGTCCAATTGCTTAGTTTGGGGGCAGACTCCAGGGCCCTGGGGATAGTCGGTCTTTTTCATTTACAACAAAAGAAAAAAAGGGTAGTTAGTACCATATTTGAATAGCAGATTTGTTGGGTTTCTGTTAAATAATTATAAAATTTTGAATATTCCACTTTGACAAATAAAATATTCTTGAATACTCCAAAAGACACTTCATTTGCTTTCACAGACTATTTTTTTTCTTCAAGAAAAATATGTTTTTGAAAATTTCAGCATGTCTAATTTAATATAACTTTTTTGTTGAACCCGCTATTCAACTAGGATAGTTACTAGTTTACATGCAACCCGACCCCTAAGTATTATTGCATAGTACATCAAGTACAAGCAGCAAAAAATTGGCTACCATTTTGTTCGTATGTCAGCAAAGAACTGCGAATAAGAAGTTTCATAACATTCAAGCCATGCTTGCAAAGTCTCTGTTATTCAGAAAAGTACATGAATATGAAATGAATGTTGATAACTAAAGGCTTATGCTCTTTTGAAAACTATAAGGGCCTCAGCCTATTTAATGTATTGTGGGAAGTGGCCCATTGTGCTGGGTTAGCCAGCCTTGGCGAGCCCCGTAGGGCCAGACAGGTAGTACATCCAGCATAATGGGTGGCCATGAGCCCCTTCCATTACTTGCATTAACATCTTTGGTGAATACTTACCACAAATGAATTGTGCATCAACAAGTAGGAAATAGAGTTCATGACATTCTCTTTATGACTAGACAGACAAGTGGCATTTGGAGTTTTATGTTTTGTGGGCACCTTGAGGCATTATCTTAAGGCCATTAAACCTTAAAGGTCTTCCATTGGCACATGACTTGCCTCAATTCTTAACATTTCAGTTTTCTTCATTCAAAAGTTTGGTGCTAAACTATCAATGTCATTTGTATTAGTTGTGAGAATTCTTGCATCAATTGAACTTATGAAAATATGTGTTAAAATTTTCAAACAATTTTGCATGAATGCATTGAATTGAGCTTAATTGAAGATGAATAAATTTCAATATTCTTTTCCTTATTGATGATGATGGAATGGTTCACTTTGAAAATATTTTCATTATCAAAGAAAGGAACAAACAAGAACAATTGTTTCTTATAATAGTTTAGTGAGAGAAATATTAAACAAAGAATAAGGTCTTTTGATTTATTTATTGATGATTGAAGGACATATATTATTTATAGATTTCAAAGGAAGCACTTTTAATGACATGACATTTTTATAAAAAAATGCATGTGTTAATAAATTTGAATGTTCTAAATGCATGTTATAATGAGATAAATAGCGTTATATATGCAACTAGTTGTGTTGCCATTTGTTGCACAATAACAAAAACATTTCTCAACCTTCAAATGCAAGTATTTGCTTCAATTTTTTTTTCATTATAGAATTCAAAATAATGATTTGTAATCATTGTTTTACCTATTTTTGTTAGATAAGATATGCACTAATTAATGGTTGCATAAGGGGTGAATGCATGGTAAGATGGTTCACTTATGGAGTGGCATTCATATTTCTATAGGGTACCTTTTGTTTAAATAAATGTGGTGATAAATGTACATTTGTTAATTGATAATTGATCCTAAATTCATAACTTGAATATGAAACTAAAAATATTATTATTTTTTGAAAATGTTACCTCTATTGTTAATAATGGACTTTTGAAGGGATAATGTATGGATTGATTTCCTAACTACAATGGCATAACATCAATGTATTCATAGTAAATTTCAATTTGATTGATTTTTAATGATTAGTAAATGTTGAAAAATGGAATAAATAACATATAGATGGGACCATTTTCTTGAAAACCTTAGCAAATATTTTTTTGTGGAATTTAACATGGTTAAAATTTGACCTTATTTTCATAAGTCTTTGTGAGTTACAAATTATTTTTTCTTTCAATTATTTTGTTCTAAAATTGAAGATGCTGGAATATCACACATTTTTTTATACCAAATCTTAATCCCTCTTTCAAACCCATTAACCCATTTGATAGGACTGACATTAAACCATATTTAAGTTACAAATTCACTAGAACACCAACATTTTCAACATATCAAATGAACTTCATATTAGTCCAAATGGTTTGACACATGAAAACACAATTCATAAAACACATGTAATTTTTTTTCACAACATTGTAACTCATTATATTCACAAAACCATGCCTAGTCCGAACATGTATGATATTAGGTGAATTACTAGTCTAAAGATAACCAACCAACAAAGCATTTTCCCATTATATATTCAAGGCACAATATTTAATAGGCATTAGTTATCCCACTTGTAGACTAACCATCTTACCTAATATAAACTACATTTAATCCAACATGGACCATGAACTTGACAATTTCAAAAGATACCAGCCAATAACGTTAGGATTTCTTAACGACATCACAAATTTATAGGCTTCATGGGTTCGTTCCAAATCTGTGCGAAATATGTTATTTCATAGGTTTGTATTGTTTAAACAAGAATGTCATGTATTATCTAAACACAGAAGTCATGTGCACAACTTTTGTGTAAACAACACAAATTGACATACAACATCTGTGTCGAAACAATATAAACATGCATATGACATTCATGTTTAAACAATGCACATGACATCAATGTTCAAACAATAGAAATAAATGAGTAACATCCTTGTCTATTCCATATGAACATATGAATAGCAAATTTTACATAAATGTTTTGCCAAATTGTGACCCATGAAGTTTGTGATGAATCGATACATAAATCCATCATTCACACACATACCAACAATAACCCAATCATGACCTACTCATAAATCACAAGGTGATCTATGGGTTATAAACACAATCACCTACTTTCACTCAAGACAAAAACATCCCATCCTCATTGGAGCCTCTATAAATGCCTATGTTTGTCATCACATCTGGTAATTATTGAGTAAACATGTTTTACAAAGTGATAGAAAAATAAATTCTATCTTTTATTGTAAAACTAAATTGATAACACCACAACATTCACAACCTAACATCAAAATTGTTTTCAAACACACTTAACTTCATTTGCTAGCAAATTCTCCCCTTTTCCACCAACATCCACACTCCAAATTTATTCTAAAACTTTTTTGCATGTTCCTCAAAATGGTTTGCCAATAATCATAAAGAAAAAACACAATAAATATAGGAAATAACATATAAGGCAAACTTATCATGATCTCTAAGAGTTTCCTACCAAAAAAACCTTCATTTGTGATAGCAACAATATCATTTAACAATTTGACGACCTAACACACATAACTTTCCTTTTCTTCCATAGGACAAGGAACACACAAAGCATGAAATTTTTCCATCCCCACCTAATAGAAATAGACATCCTCCTTCAACTCCATTTTTTCCATCATTCATCATAAAGGCATAATGTTTAACAGTTTTTAGTACAAATTTTGAAGGAGTAAAGTTTTAATTTGCCATGCCAAATGGAAGGTTGTTGAAGATTTTGTTTATGAGTTGAAAGCTTTATGGATTTTGATATGTTTCATTTCCTAGCTTTCCAATTTTCAACAAATATTCCAAATTATGAACACTTATGCTCATGTAAGCAATTATCACATAAAGTTGGTTCATGGTTTTAACCCATGGTTTGTTATGACATTTATTGATGCAAGCTCAATGATGGTGGGTTACAATTTGTTGCAAGCCAAATCATATTATTAATCACATTGACTTCACACCCCTTGTTCCTCTAATCTTAAGCCTTCCAATTATGTAAAACATGTAATTTTCCATTTACGTTCAACAGATGAAATGTTTTTAGGGTTTAGGGCCCTTTTAGGGCAACATGGTAAGGGAAGAAACCCACATAGGTAGTTTCATAATTTAATTTGAGTTAGAGATCGCTGGGCATGTGTATTGATATTGCTATTGATATTACCAAATAGGTTGACTTGTAAGTCTTTTTTTCAATTTTGTGAAGTATGTTGGACTTGTGATCATCTCCAAGAAGAATGAACCAACTTTGGTTAGAGCTCAAGTAGGAAAGTAAAACAAAATTAGAATTTTGCTTTGTTTTACTAGCCTTAAAAATGTATTATTTAAATATGATAAATTTAGACATTTTCCACCTAAAAATGTGGCAATTTTGGTGCCTTTTTTTTTCCCCTCGAAAAACCTCCTTTGCACCATTCATGCAATTGTTTTTTCACCATGGTGCGAAATTTTGCCACAAAAAAAAGAAATTCATTTTAGATAATGTTTTTGCATTATACAAATGATACCTATATACAACCATGTATATATTGTACATGCAACTAATGTTTGGCATATGATAATTTTCAAAAGGGTATGTAAAATGAAAAACAAAACAATTGACCTCACGTTATCAAATTTTCCAAAAAATGAATTGTAAACCTACATAACATTTGGAACAACCCATTCCAATGAATTATATAGTAGCAAATTCAAAACATGAAAAAGACCTTGCATATTGATATTTGACTATTGAAATCTTGAAATATTTAAATTGAGGATATCAAATTGAATCTTAAGAAATAAAATTGAAAAATTCTATTGATTATTATTTGTAGGTACAATAGTCATTTGCACAGACCAAGGATGATACCCTACTCACCAAATCTTGATTTGGAAAAAATATGATAATACCAATATTGGCTTGTAATGAAATGTAATTATTACCCATTAATAATAAGAGTCAAGAATTAAAATGTTGATTTTATTAGAACATCATTAGTTTCAATATCCATTGCATTTGTGGCAAATGGTGTTAATCTTTCTTGAGGCCCTAAGTCTAGTGTCACAAAAATTATTCCAAACACATGAGCTTTATTTAATTTGGGGGTGCATAATTGTGTATTTTGTTTTTCATCAATCAAATTTGACTATGTAAGCTTTGTTTGATTTCCCTTGGTGCATTGAGTTGAAGCACTCCTCAAATCATAGTAATAAAATTTTAGTACATTTGCAAAAGTCTCAAGCACCATTTGAATTATCTCATGAAATTGTAACATCATGAAAATTAAATTTCTTAAGCTATTGAAAAATATCAAGGATAAATGGATTTTTATGCTTAATTTGGCCAAAAATGTGATGGTAGACTACAAAACATTATTGGTGAAAAGGGGCCTAGACATAGCCATGAACTTTTTCACACTACATTAACTAATTTGGAGCTCATTTGATTTACTTGACATATTGTCCTTTTCTATTATCCTCCTGTTGAAAATGGTGCATAACTTGATCAAGTTTTCTTGAAGCAATGATATATTTGTTTGTGATTTTGTGAATGCAATGAAGATTTGTCAAACATAATTACATGCCCTATTTGTTGATCTTGCCACAAAGTTTTATATAGGTGAATGTTTTCTTACCATTCTTTGTTGGATTTTGTTCATGAGAACATCACATTGAAGTGGAAGTAAATGCATGATTCTTCTTTTAAATATCTCATATTCAATTTGAATGGTATGGTTGATTTTCACCTTGTATAGTTGATTGGATATATGGTTTGCATATGAAGGGAAAAAATCTTTGTAACAAGAAAGGCCCAAGGTCAATGTGCCATTCCAATATTGAAGCAATCATGACAAGTTAATTTTATTTTTTTTTCCATTCATTTTTGCCTTTTATTAGATTTTTAGGCTTTAGTTAATACATTGATCAAATATCGAGGGAGAAAGTCTTTGTGACAAGAAAGGCTTGAAATTGATGTGCTAATTTAGTGTTGAGGCAACCATTCATGACACTTTTGAAATTTTGTTTTTTCTATTTTGCTTATTTCAATTTTGTAACTTTAAAGTTAAAAGCTTAGGTGATGTATCAATGAATTATAATTTCATAGGGAATAGTTATGAAGGTTTGTGTTTCAATTCTATAACCTTAGAGGTTGGAGGTTTAAGTGGGGTTTTAATTTTATAACCTCAAAGACAATAGGCTTCAAGGTCCTTATTTTAATTTTATAACTTCATGTAGGTTCAAATTCACAAATTGGGTGCAATCACAATAAAATGAGTCACAAGGGGTGTGGACAATGTTTTTAAAAAAAAAACATCTTTTGAAAAATCACAAGGGGAGTATTATAAACTGAATTATTGATTTTTTTCATTTTAAAATTCCATTACTTGCAAAGTTTCAATGTTCAAAACCTGATGCAAATTGATGATGTTTTAAGAATCTTTTTGCATGTTCAAAATAATTATGGACATTTTTTTTTCAAACATCCTTTTTCATTATCAAATGTGCATAATTCATTTTCAAAATTGGAAAGAATCTTAATATTGATAATTAGAAAAAAAATACTTGAAGTTGGTGAAATTCACTTTAAAACACATTTGAACACATTTGTTTCAAACATGTTTTTGATCTTGAAAATTATGAATTTTGAAAATGTGTTTTCAACAAAAGTTATTCATTTTGATGTTATTCAAAGCTTGGATGCATAATATAAAAGGTGCAATAAAATATATTTTATACCTAGCACAATGTACTTGTAAAATGGGTATGAAAAATGCAAAACATAGGAAAATAGACCAACATAGGAATGCCATGTGTCAAATGTAGTCCTTGGAAAGAACTTTGACCTTGGCACCTTTGGTTCTTTTTAGTATGTTTGCACCCATGTGAACTTGTTTCAACTTTGTAATTTGAAAGGACTTTAAAGCTCACATGCATATGCAGTTTTGTAACTTCAAAGGTTAACATGTTTGTTTCAATTTTGTTGATTAAACGATTTCCATGTTCACATGTTTGTTTTATTTTTTTAAAACTTGGAGGTTTTGTGTGTGCTTCAATTATGTAATTCAAATGCTTATATATGTTTGTTGGCCATTAGTTCATCCCGTTTGTCACTAATGTCTATTGTGTGGCAGTTAAACTATGGTAAAGATTATCAAATCTTTTTCATCTAAGATGAAAACTTAGCTTCCTTTTCATGAGGTACTTGATACATATGGCATTATCTACCCATCATATTGGCTTCAAAAGGGAGTTGAGATATCCTTCTTGAAGCATCTTGCAATCTTGAAGCATTATTATGTAGGTTTGCATTGTCCTTGCTATGCAACCAAGTGGTGAGGAAATCAATTGCATGCTTGAAATTTTGTCTATTTTAGCACTTGACATTAAACAAGGGTTCGTTACTCTTTTCACCAAATAACAAGAGTCCAACTCATTTTGACACTTAACCAACCACTTATTTTGGAGAAGTCGTTTTGAACATGTCCAATTTGATTGGTGGTCTTGTCAATTTGTCAAATGGAAAATATTATGATTGGTCAAATTAAACAACAAAATTTGGGGAGCCAAAAGAAAATCTATAATTTTTAATTAAAAAAATGCCCATAATAATAAATATTTATTGATGAATAATCCAAAATATCTAACCCTAGGGTAGGTAGGTTTATCTCATAGCTCCCTATTAAAAAAATTTATGACCCAAAAAAAAATCAATAAATAAAAAGTAAGTACCTACCTACAACCTACCTATGTATATATGTGTACATTGATACATACATACAATGTGTATATATTTGTGTTTGTACATCATATAATAGATGTTGGTATCGAAAATAGAACCTTGGTCTCCACATGCTCAAGCCCATGTTTTTGTCATATTTGCACATGATGATGTTGCAACTCCATGAACATTACACCTATTCATTTTATAACATTTCAATCATTCAATATTGGATGATGGTTGCAAATCATAGGTAAATAGATGGATCAACTTCATGATTTCATTTCAAAACATTTGTACCAACACACTTTCATGAAACACATGATGTTCATTAAACATTTATCCTTTCATGTTCAAGCCTTGATTTGCAAGCATGGCTCATAGCTAAACCTATTCTTCCCAAGTTTTGTTCGTCTTTCCACTACGAATTGGGATTCCTACATCTTTCATTGTGGGTTTCTTTCAATGTGTATGTATACAACCCCTTGATCCATTGGGCATTCATGTTTTATGTTGTGGTCATGGCAATACATGCATAGGGACACATGATGCAATGGATCCATTGCACATGAATTTGACTTGCATGTGTTATGAAAGTAATTGCATATGCGGCTTTCAGATATGCTTTAATCATGTTAGGGACTTGACATTGTCTTCTCCAAAAATGGTGTTCACACCTTAATGGATTACATCATTGTTGATCCCACCACATGTAAACTTACTCCCTTATCAAAATCCGCATGAGAATTTGTAGCGTTGGAGGTTGCTAAAGAAAAGGGAATTAATTACCAAGGTCAATACCCAATGAATTAATTTTTCCCAAAGTAGTATTATATCTCTTTGGTTGCTTGTACAAAGGAAGGATAAGGTTTTACATGATTGCGACAATAAAGATTGGGGCATGAAAACTTTAGAAAGTCCCCCACTAAAATCTTGGTCACTTTCATTTGGTAGAAATCTCAATTACACTTCAAAAGTTGCAAGAGAGTTGTCCACGTAAAATCAAGTGGTCATAATGTGGTTGGCCACCTCTTGAATTCCCCTTGTGCACATCCACCTTCTATTACGATTGCCTACTTGCTACATGGTGGTGCCACTTGAATTATGATTTCCATTCACACCATGCGATTTTAGAAATTTCTATGCATATTTTTGGAACCCTTAGACAAAGAAGTGTAGGCAAGAAAAAAAATAAAATCCCTTCCACCCCCCTTGCGCCCCCCAAAACCCAAAAGGAAATAATTGGGTCCTCTTGAGTTTATGTTGAGCCTTCTCATTAGCCACATGAAAATTATGGTCCTAAAATTGTTTGTCACCATTTTTGCCCTCCCTTGGGCTAATAGAAGGAAAGGGGGAATACGGGTGTATACTTTTGTTTACCAATGTTTATTAGTTGTATTAATTATATGTGGGCATTGGGGGTGCCCACAAAGCAATTTTTAATTTTCATTGACAAGCCTGAAAAAATTCTCAAGCTCACACTTGGTCAAAGGATATGGGATGATGTGTAGTGCTATTGGAAATAGCTTGGGGAGCACATGGGAACTTGGGAACATACAAGGAATACCAAAATCTCAAAAAATCTCAAGCCTCCCTATTGTTATGATTTTTGAGATGGAAGGCCAATACCTAGTGAACTCTTTGCACTATTTGTGAGTAAATTTTCATTTCCTAACATGAAAGCTAACATATAAAAGCAAAATGGGATAAGGGAAAGATAAGTAGTCCAATGTTAGCTAAAAATTTTCATTAATCTCATACTTGGATGTTGATCATGGAGGGCCCTTTAGTTCCTTTGGAAGGTTGTCGTGTCTTTGAGCAAATCATTGCCTTTAATTCAATCCATCCATGGTGTTGAGCTTAAGTAGCTATCACCAATGTCAAAGCTTTGCACAAAATGAAATAAAATTTGCTTAAATGAGAGTGCCTTGATGGAAAATCTCTTAACAATACCCACTAAGAAAAAAGCCACCATCGATATGTTATATAGGCCTATAAAATCACCAGGCCTTAACTACAAATGACCAACAGTATGGAACAATGCTTAAATGTTTTTACATTCATATTTAGTTTTCGTCAAATTGTCTAACCGATAATGGCCAGCATGGTTTTTTCTTTTTTGGTGGGGAGAGGGGGCGGGGGGGAGGGGGGATCTTGCAACTTAGCAAAACTTTTTGGGAGAAAACTTTGAACAAATTTTTTAAATTTTAATTTCGAAAAAATAAATAAATTGAGGCATTTTGGGATAAAAAATCTCCAATATTTTCAGAGCTCACAAAAATTGGGAAAAAAAAAATCGCGGAAAATGTGGGCTACATCCACAAAATTGAAAGAAACACTGGAACATTAAATTACCTACCTCCCCTAAGGATGGAGTTTTGGGGGTGCGCTTTCATGAGTATTTTAACGCTTGGTGCTGAGCATTGGCTATTATTAATAATACCTAAGTGTCTGACTTGGCAGACGACACCGCAGTGGCGACCCCCCCTTTTGCAACAACCAGCTTTGAAAAAGGAGAAAAGCCGCTACAGTTACTCCTTACTTATCTACCTACCTACCTACGTGTGTTGTTCTTTGGTAAAGAAAAACAGTGCAAGTGGGGAGGGAGAGGGGGGCGGTTCTTGGCTTCACTGGGCCCCAGGCAGCTTTCCCTGTCTCTAATATGGGGAGGAAGTGCCAAGCACCTCTCCCTCTCCCACCCTCCAACCCGCTCCCCAGCCCCTTGGTAGCTACCTCGTCTCTTCGACTTTTCTTGCCTTTTCTGGCATAGCGCCTGGCCTCTCAGGTCGCAGATTTCACAATAAAGACCCCAGTTCACTTGCTGCTTTCACAACATTCCTTTCTCATCGCATCGCTTCGCTTCGCTTCTTCTTGTTGCTGTTGCTGGTGGCTCCGCCACAATCGCTCGCGCGCCTGCCTCTTCGCTTGCTTTGTCTGTTGGTTTTTTTTTTTGTTTTTTTGGGCTTCTTTGGCCAGCTCCTAGTGTATCGCCTCCCCCCCGGGCCGGGCGGGCGGTTTTCTTGTATTTATCCTCAAATTCTCTACTATCTAGTCTCTCCCTGCCCTCTCATATCTGGCTGGCCCTCATATCTGGCTGGCCCCGTGGTGGTTTGGTTTTGGCTTTGTGCGTTGCAGTACACGCACGCGATGGATCAGATCTGTGTTGGCGCGCGGAGGAGGCGGCTCCCAAAATCCGTCCCTATGTTCGGTTTTGGACCGTGGTGGCCATTCTTTTGAAGGCCGTTTGTTTGTCTCGTTTTCCTTGTCCGTTGCTCTTTTTTTTTGTTGTTTTTGGTTACATCTGCGAGAGCTGTTGTGCTACTGCTGCAGCAACTCTCATTGCGGTCTCGGACCATGTAGAGATCATATCCGTGCTCCCTTCGGAACCAAACCTGTTGCAGCAGCGGTGATTAAAGTCGGAAGAGATCTGGGCTTTTGACACACAAACTCCGTGTGCAACAGGTCCAACGATCCTGCAGTGGGATGATCGGTGGTTTTGGGGGCACGGGTAAGGACGGGGGGTTAGTGACAACGAGAGAGAGCACGCTCGAATGCATGTATACAGAAATTCGCATATGTGTGTTCATGCGTGTTCTCTCCCGTTGTCGCGCAGTTCTTCTCTTGCATTTTCCAGCTTCTTTTGCTGCGTTGTTTCTATTTTTTCCAGTGTACAAAGTCGTTTCCTCTGTTCACTAATAACTGTAATTTTATTATGCTTGACTGATCATCTGTGGAGGAATTTTGAGTCATGAACACCCTGCACATATATAACGATCGATATTCAAAACCCGTGAGCATTTTTGATCAACTTGTTTTTTGGAACTTTCAGATTTTTCAGGTCTGCGCACGTCCAGCACTCGAGCAGTAATGCCGCCTCACGCTTTTGCTCGTCCAACCTTCCCAGCGGTCTTGAACATTTTGTCCAAGTTTCCAGGCAGTCTTGAACATTTTGTCTTCTGTTGTAAGTAGTACCAGAGCCAGTTAGTTTGGATCGTGCCTGCAGCTCATTTCGGATTCACCGCTAGTACCGACCAGCACAGCGAGCGAGAGAGTCTTGTTGTTTGCTGAGTAATAGCCAATCGTCTTCTATTTGCATGCACTCTCTATGTAACGTGGGGCGGTATGACAATTTATTCAGAGCATTTGCAGAAAAGTGTGAGCAATGCCCTTCTAACTCATGCGGAAAGAAGCTCCCGCTAGTAGCCGCCGTTTGCTTCTTGTCCTGATCACAATCCCTTGGTACTAGTCCTCCTCGGAAGCTTGACCACGCTGAGCTCAACACCAACTGGTTGTGTCACTACCGAGCTACAAGATGTTGCAATTTCTTCTAATATAGATGATACGGCTTGTATAACTCTGGAGCTTTTGGTTGCATGTGGTGATAATCGTCTTTATGTGCGTGATGCTTTCTTTCTAAAAAAGGACGAAATGCGTGCCCAAAACAAAAAACACACATACTGGGACTCAGATCACTGACAGGCAACTAAATCTCTTCAGCCAAAGTGGCGACCGACAGACATGATTGCATTTTATTTTGTTTTGTCATTCTGATTTTCTTGGGAGCAGGTTTTGTTGCTTGCATGGATCTGGATCGACAGGTACCTAGTACCTACCTACCCTGGTTATTTCTTTTTGCAGTGAATCTGGTGGTGGTCGTCGTAGTCTTTCCTGACTGAGAAGAGCGAGGCGCAAGCCACGACGCGTATAGCTAGCTAGCTACCGTCACCTCTCTTCCTCTTTTCTGCGAAGGAGCTCTCTCGCTGGGTTGAACTAGTGGGTTTCTAGACTTGAATTTATGTTTATTGATAACAAAGGCGATGATGATGATGATGATGATGACCAATTCCTCGCACCGATTCCTCCGGTTCCAATTGATTTCCAGGCAGCCTGCGGAGGCCAATCCTTTCTTTAGTCATGTGTAACGGTGATGATCTGAATGCTGATGTTACAATGTACTCATAAAATGTACTTACATCATGTCGCAGGGTAGGTCGGTTGAACACCTGATTTGCGGGGGCGGTTCCTGCAGGTACCTAATAGGGTTCAAGAAGCTGCGAACCTGCCTCTGCAGCCATGCGCAGCTGATCAAAAGCACCTTGTCATCATCATGTTCATGAAAGGACCCAAGTTCAGGTATGGCTTCACTTGCTGATCGCATTACAAAAAAATTGTTGGCTCTAGTGTCCTCCATTCTTCAGGATAGAGACATTGAGATGCACCCAGAAACAAACGGGCCCAAAATTTGGTATCCCTACATACATTCTCTAGAGGGGTTATCTGGAGTCGTCCACCATAGAAACATATATTTCAAGCATAAGTGAACCCGGATCCAAGTGTTACTAGTATAAGTGAAGTTGGATCCATTACCTTGGGCTTCGCCATGCTAACCACAATGTGTTTCCAATTCAGTATGTTGAATACTAATTATTGTCCTTATGGATGTTTTTTGAAGGGCAGAGCCATCATGTGACTATCGCCACTGGTTTACGATTCCCTCTGCCGTGTGCAGCTCAGAAGCACCTTGCCATCATGTTCATGACAGGACCAAGTTCAGGTACGGTTTCACTTGCTGATCACATTATAATTTTGTTGGCTGACTCTACGCATCTCCCTTCAGGGTAGAGGCATTGTGATGCACCCGCAAACAAACGGGCTCAAAGTTTGGTATCCCTACATACATACATTCTAGGATCATGTGGAGGAGTCCACTATAGTAAACATTTCTTTCCAGCATAAGTGAACCTGGATCCACTACCTTGGGCTTCACCATTCTAACCACCATGTGTATCCAATTTAGTATGTTGAATAATACTTATCATCCTTATGAATGTCATTTAAAGGGCAGAGAGCCATCATGTGACGGACTGTAAGCCACTTATTTTACAATTGTCCAGATTTTTTTTATTGACATAATAATAATAATAATAATAATAATAACATTATTATTATTATTATTATTATTATCATCATTACTCCTTAATTCCTGCTTCTAATTTTTTTCCAGTTTTTGTTACTTGGGGATCCAGGGCTTTGGGTTATCCAACAACTACGTGGACTCCTGTAGCCACAGTCCACAAGCTGGTAATATTGGAGCATCATATTATAATGGCAAAGGGAGCTGGAGCAAAGCAGAGTACAAAGGGCAGTAGCTGTGGGTCAGGAGCTGCTTCTCAAGGAGAGCTGCAACAGCAAGGACCTGATGATGAAGTTGCTGCTGCCTACTGCTGCTGGGGCATTATTAGGTACATCAGGAAGAAGAGGAATAATTTTATGGGTTGTAGCAAGCTCAAGGTAGTCATTGCAATAGTATGTGTGTGTTCTTGTAATCTATGGTCTCTCCATAATGATTCTCAGTCCATGGCATGCAGTCAAGTCTTCCAGAGTCCATGGATTGCAGTCAAGTTTTGGGGCTCATGCAGCTTGCCAAATCATTGGATTCTCTGCCAAATTTGCTCAAAAAACAGCAGGCTGGTCATGATCAGCTACAACATCAAGTCTCACAATATAATCACAAAGCTGCAGATCTGCATAATATTCCTCCAACCACTAATTCTTTGACCTGTGGGCAGCAACAGTAGAAGAAGACGAAGAAGACAATAGAGACTGATAGATCAAGGATCGTGTTTGGGATTGCAGCATCAGAGACATGGGCAAAGAGAGTATGTGAAGCAGTGGTGGAAACCAGAGATGAGGGACTTTGTTTGGCTGGAGAAAGAAGTGAAATTAGAAGACGCAGCAACAGCTGGGGGCAAATCTTCTGCATCATCATGGGGCAGCAGGGAGCATCATCCACCATTCCAAGTCTCACAAGACACCACCCACTTCCAATACACGTTGGCTGGGGTGTCTGAGATGCACTCAGGATTTCAAGGATTGTGGACCGGAAACTTTCAGGCTTGGTTTACCAAAAAAGCATTGGTGGGTGATGAATGACACCATTATATTCATCGCACACAATTTGGTGCAAGTCTTGTTCAAGTACAATCACACCCAACCTTTCTATGTGGGTTATGCAGGTTATGCAAGTGGAAATCCATTGCCAGAATATCATCTTATGAAATGGCTTTTGGTGGAGCTGGCTATGCAATCAGTCGTCCCTTTGCCAAGGAGTTGGCCAAAATACAGGATTCTTGTATCCAAAGGTGCTGCAATACTTTCCCTCAGAGCTTTTCTCTTGTTCAAGGGTATCTATCATGCTTGGTTTATGGTTTAAGGTTCAAGCAATAATCTTAGCTACACCCCCATCTGTGGGAGATAGGGTTTGTCTTCAGATGCTAATTTTGACGGATTTTCTTGTGGAGTGAGAAAACCATTAGTTAGAGATTCTGCCACCAATTTGGGCTAACGTGAAAATTTCTTAGGAACAGCTTTTTTGGTTCTGTTTTCACAACTGTGCTGCCAAGGCTGTTGTCACTGATCATTTCAACACCCCATTCACAGATGAACTCAATGATGATGGTGTGCGCCAGGTACCCGCATTTCTTTTGAGGTGATGATCACATTTATGCATGTGTAGCAGAGCTTTGAGTTCCTCTTAGAAAAGAACCCAGTTTTCATCAGGTACTACCAGAACCCAAAAAAATTCTTCCCCATTCCTGACATTGGGTGGTTTTTTCAGAATTTTCTGCTCTGTCTTGGGTGAAGGCATGCAATTTAATTCATCTTCAATCGCACACCTAAAGTCATTTGTAAAGAGAGCAACAAAGCAGCTTACCAGATATGGTTGACTGGGTAGTGCAGCTTGACATAAGAAGGGATGAATTGGGGATTCTGGCTGCCAACCCAGTAACTCCACTGGTGTCTCTCCATCACTTGGACTTCATTGCTGAAATCTTCTCCAAGACAACAACCAAAACCCTTACCAAAGTGGAAGCAGTGAAGTACTTACTGGATGCAGCCACGCTGGACCCGGCAAGCATTCTCCAGCAGTCAATTTGCTATGGCCGAAAAGCAGGAGTGGTCAATAGCTGTTTCCTGGGGTTATGTTGTTGAAGTGTAGAAAGGGTTCATAAGTCCCTTAACCCTCCAAAGACCTGCCAGAACATTTTTGTCATGGTACCATGAAAATGACAAAGGAACATTGTTTTATCAACACCTGGAAGTTTGTCAAAGACTTTTTACAACAATTTCTATTGCTTCTCTTTGCAAAAATGAGACATAATGTTCCACCAAATCATAAGGTATTAGAATGTTGTCATGGTGGACTTGCTTTACAATGGTGGACTGCTATGAAGCAAGAAACTCCTGGGTTTCCACCAATTTTTGTATTTTTCCTTCCCTTATAATTTCCTTAGATTTCAACATTTGGAACAAACAATTTCAAAACAAAATTCGAGATTTCAAAAAATGATTGAATTACAGCCAAACCTGAAAAGGTCATATTAGTGTGTGTTGAGTTGGATGGTTACTCTTGGTGACAAACACACTAACAAAGCAAAACCATGCTCAAAACAAAAGTGCCAATTCTGGAGGCTTTCTATACCACCCCGTGGACCAAGTTTGGGCTGAAACTTGACATAATGGACTACTTCAAACAAGTAAAAACCAACATGACATGCCAAATACACATCAGCCATCACATAGGCCTCACAACAGATGTATCTCATGTTTGTTTGTTTGTTTGTTCCAGTGTTGGGCAGTTATTGGAAACAGGAACAGGCCCCCAGTGATTATCAGGGCGGTTCTTAGGACACATAACCATGGTTCTCAAAAATCAAAGACCCAGTTCTGGCATATAGTTGCAGTTCTCAAAAGAGTTGAAAAAATCAAATAACTGGCCAGTTGCTGGTTCTTTCATGAAACCCACAGGTTCTTTTGAGGTTTTTGAAATAACCAGGATCCACAATTTTTTTGATTTCCGATTTTTTTTGTTCTTTGAAAGGACTGATCCTGAAATATTTTTAAAAACTGGAACTGGCAGTTCTTGAAAATTCAGATAACTGCACAACACTGATTTGTTCATTAGCTCTAACACACACAAGTCATCTTTAGCAGAGCAGAATTTTAAATGGATTTCATTTCCAGTTTGAGATAAGTCAACTAATATTTGATTACAAATAGGACTGGTAAAGGATTTCAGGCATGCAGTAAAACGAAAAGGCCACCAAGTTTGATTTCGTCTTTTCATATCAGTAGTCATGCCCATGATTGAACTTGATCTTTGACAATTGAGATTGCAATAGAATTCAGTCACCATATGGACAACCACTTTCGTGTATGTATGTAGATACATATGTACATATGTATATGTGAGCTGTGATTTGAATGGGACTAAATTTCAGTTGCCACTTGGAAATTTCAGTTGCCATTTCAGTTGACATTGAATCACATGTTGTACAAAGTTCTCTTGATCTCCCCAAGTTCCAGCCATGTTTTGAGTCTCTGTTCCCACATTGTGGATCTATGTATCAGCCAGTGTTGTGCAGGTATTAGAATCAGCACCAGATAACTGTCACCTAGATACATGCCCATTTACCCAGTGGGTATGGAACCTTGATTCTCAATCTTTTTTGAAAAATTCAGAAACCCGCCTTTCTAACAACCTGTTCTTTGATGTTTCTGAAATTCCCGTAAACAATGATTTTTTAATTCTGTTTTTTTCTCGAAAAACCAGAACAGGTGATTACTCCATTCTGAAATTATTGAAAAACCAAAAGCGTCAGTTATTTTTAAAATCAAATAACCACACAACACTGGTATTGACATTCATCTTCACACACACATGCATATATGAAAACTTACAACCACATGACACATGAGTTTCTGCTACCCTCAAATGTGGTTGTGTTGTGTCTTTTAGGTTGACCTAGATGTCCTCTCAACCTAGCAATTCAGTTTTGTTGAAAAAAATTCTCTGAGTTTCTTTTGGGGGCAGGGGAAGCAGGGGCAGCTGTTGGATGATATAAAAAGTTGTTAGAGCCATATTGGAAATCCAGGCCAAAATAAGGGATTTTTTTTAAAGCAGGCTGAAAACGGGCAGTAATTGTTTGAAGTTGGTTTGTCCAATAGGATATCAATGGATCTCTTTGATGATTTTGAGCTTTGTCCCAATGAATTTGTGAAAAACAAAAAAGTCATGTTTTTCTCAGGTAGTTCTAAAATATGAATGCAACTTGCAAATGCAAAATTCATCCCCTTGTGTAATAAACAAGCAAGGAGGAAATATATATATATATATATAGTCCTATGGATGAAGGAAATCCAATTTGCTGTTGCCGAAGCAATCACAGTTAGCAATAAGTTCTCTGTATCTCATGTCAAAGAAGGGAAATTATAAGATCTATTGTTAATTTTTATCCATTGAAACTATTCTACAGGTCTGTGCATTGTGGAGAAGATACAAACATGGCGTGTCTCACCCACATATGAATAAGTCAAATATGAAGTGATTTTGAACATTGACATGCACCACAAGGATGAAGTGCAAACCAAGAATTTTATAATTATCTTTTGGCTGATTCCAATTAGTTTTTTCTCACTTTGCAAGGACATATCCTTTGGCCTAGCCAACCTCAATCTATCACTAAAACAGTTGGTCAGTTATGCAATTTATTTTTATTTCAGCATAATATGGGCATCCTTGCCCATGGGCATCTACATAGTGGTGGCTTCTCAAACCACACAATCTAGCATATGTATCCTTGGGGCATTTAAGCTTCCCACTAGCTAAATAAGCTCCAAACCAAAACTTTTCAACCCTAAACAACATTGACTAATTATAATTTTCATATCATTGTTATGGGGAACAATAAATTATTCCAAAAAATCATCCTATATTTTGAGGTAGGAAAAGTTTAGTTTTTAAATGAGATCTTAAAACTCAGATTGCCAGATTGGGGCTCTTGTATGTAAAGAGAAATCACATATGACCCATGAGAAGAAAAAGTAAATATTCTCTAGGCATAGGCCTCTGGGTTGGCCTTCAATTCGGCACCAATCACTTTGCACACTTGGATATACATCTGCTTGTGGCTTTGGGGAGGGCCTGCGTTACCAGCTGCAATGTATGTGACTGTCCAAACTGCATCGGTGCTGCCCTCAACAGCTCCAGGGCTAACCTCTTTGATGGTCTTGAGATAAGGATAGCGGGGATCGCCTTTCAAGGTCGATACACCCATAGTCTTGGTTGCATCGTTAGAGAAGTCCAATCGCTCCCACAATTCTCCAGCCATTGGGACAGCTGCACAAAGTTATATCATACATAAGGAAAACAACTATGCAAATCGCATGTTCACCTATCACCAACTATTTCTATGAATATAGTGTAAATTATATATTTAATTACCAAGAATTCCAGGAAAACACTAAATGGGTAATGCAAGAACCAACAGCATATGGTTTATTTAATTTGTAAGAAAATTCTTAGCAAAATATTTTGTTTGGAAAACACATGGACATGGAATTTAGGTTTCATGAAAAAGGTATGTGAATCAAAAGCAATTTTCCATACCAGGACCAAACTTGACGATGCGGATGCCACCAGGTTTACCGTAGTATTGTCCTGAGATGTTTGTAGCAGATTCAAAGACATCAGGCAGGTACTTGGGCACGATGTTGTCCAAGTTGTGGACAGCCTTCCATACAGCATCTGGGGATGCATCAATAGTTTCGGTGTGGGTCAAAGTCTGTCTTGACTTAACTGCCTTCTCCAAAGTCTTCAACACCTTAACGACTCCCTCCTTCATGTGTTCAGGAGCGGGTGCATCTCCAACCGGTTCATATGTGCACGTCCAGGTTACCTCAGTGGAAGATTTTCCACTGGCGACACACTTTATCACACTGGTAACATTGTTATAGCGAGGATCACCTCCGATAATTGTGTACCCACTAGACTTGCTCTCCTCGTCAAAAAAGTCCAAACGCTCTTTCCATTCACCAGCATGTGGGACAGCTATACAAGAATCCAACCAAACATTCAAAACAAATGAACAAATTGTACCTGAAAACCCAGTGGAAAATCTTCAAAGCATATTACAAACCAAAAAGAATTCTACCAATACAAAAAAACAAAACTACTCTAGGAAGATCTTTGTATTTGGGTCAAGAGTGAGCTGGGGGTTAGGGTTTGGTAACACCAAACTACGCAATTCCAAATAAGAGGGTTACTTTGGTAGGTAGTTTGTAATACCCGGGCCTGGTTTGACGAGGCGAATGCTGCCTGGTTCGCCAGCAATCCCTTCAATGAAGGTGCTCTTGGCGAAGTACTCGGGCTCCAAGGCAGGGAGGATTTCATCCAATTGTTTGCTAACCTCCCAAATGTCATCAGCTGAGACCTCGAGCACCACGGAGTGAGAAAGGGT
>Ga0209611_10004620_pt1 | contig 23459 bp, 22 predicted proteins | sample S1TSphgellanicum_3_FD_187693 | JGI IMG/M metagenome (GOLD analysis project Ga0209611, IMG submission 187693) | Host-associated microbial communities from peat moss isolated from Minnesota, USA - S1T2_Fc - Sphagnum magellanicum MG (SPAdes) (version 2) | ecosystem: Host-associated > Plants > Peat... | reverse complement strand
TCGAGCTTCTCGCGATACCAGCTGGGCTCGTCGAGATCGGCATAGGCATCGGCCTCGCAATAGGCGCGCTCCTAGAGCTTCGTGCGGAGCGGACCCGTCGACGCGGCTCCGGCTAATCTCTTCGAGGAGCGATGCGGCGCGATACTTACAAGCGCCCCAGCCGATCTAGCATAAAGTAGATCGACGCCACGTGCACGCCGACGTTGACGCGGCCGTCGCGCACCATCGCGCGTAGGTCGTCGAGGGCGACGAGCTCCACCGCAATATCTTCCGTCACGTCGAAATCCGTCGGCACGAGCGGTCGCGCGTTGCGTCCGAGATAGAGTTGGTAGCGCGTCGTCGATCCCGTCGGATCAAAGATGAAGCTGCCGGCGAGCTCGAGTTCGGGCGGGTCGGCGACGTAGCCAGTCTCCTCCGCGAGTTCGCGCCGTGCGCAGTCGGCCGGAGCTTCACCCGGATCGATCGCTCCGGCTGGGAGCTCGAGCACGTGCGAGCCGATGCCGTGCTTGTACTGACGCACGAGCACGACGCGATCTTCAGGTGTGATGGCGAACACGACCGTGAATCCGCGCGATTCTCGCACGTAGTAGTCGGAGACTCGCCCTCCGCCGGGGAGCTCGATCTGGTCGCGGCGCAGGCGCAGGAACGGCGTCTCGATCACGATGGCCGATTCGACGACCGTCCAACCGGCGTCGCCGCTTCCGGGGCTGCGTTCGTCCTTCACTTCTTAACGAGGATACGCGGGACGACGCAAAGACTCAAGCGGTCCCACGGCCAATTTACGCTGGAATTACCTCATTTACGGAGCCGGACACGATCGACGCGTTACGAATCGGGCAGCAGTATCAAACGACGTATGGGACGCTCTGGAAGGACGGCACGTTCTTCCCCCGCGGCACGAACGTGATGGTTGCGGGCCTGCACCTCGAGCAAGGCTTCTGCGTACGGTTTCCGATGGAGGTGGAAGGCGAGCCGCTCGAAACCTGGGAGGACTGGGCGGAGACGGATTTCCTCGCCGAGGAAGGTTCGATCGAGGACACGGGTGAGGTCGACTTGTCTGCGGCGGTGCTTGCGGAGGCACGCGAAGTGCTCGACGACGCCGAGGACGGAACCCACCTGCACCTCCACGAGACCGAAGACTAGCCGAGGAGCACGACTGGAATGAAGATGTTGGACACGCGTCTCGACATGAGTACCGCGATTCCGAGCACGATGATGGACGTGGATCTCACGATCACGTGGATCTTCGAACACGTCATGCGCAACAACGGCGCGCGCCACGTCATCTCTCGGCTCGATGATGGCACGACGTTCCGTTATACCTACGCGGATTTCGGCAAGCGCGTCGCGCAACTCGCGCACGCACTCGTGGAACTCGGCATCAAGCCGGGCGATCGCGTTGCGAGTTTCGGTTGGAACACGCACCGGCATCTCGAACTCTATTATGCGGTACCGATGATCGGCGCGGTGTTGCACACCGTGAATATTCGGCTCTTCCCCGAACAAGTGTGTTGGGTCTTCGGGCACGCCGGCGACAAGCTCGTTTTCGTCGACGCATCGCTCGCGCCGGCCGTTGCAAACGCGATGGCGACGAACCCGGATATGAAGATTCCGTTCGTCGTGATGGGCGAGAGCGACGTGCTTCCGGGCGCGCAGAGCTACGAAGCGCTGCTCGCGGGCCGTCCCGAGACGTTCGATTGGCCTTCGATCGATGAAAAGCAGGCGGCGATTCTCTGCTATACGTCGGCGACGACGGGCGATCCGAAGGGCGTGCTGTTCTCGCATCGTTCGACCGTGCTCCATGCCTTTGGCGCCGGGCTTCCGGACGCACTCGCGATCGCTCAGTCGGATACCGTGCTCCCCGTCGTGCCGATGTTCCACGTCAACGCGTGGGGCGTTCCATATCTCGTGCCGATGGTCGGCGCCAATCTCGTGATGCCGGGGCCGAAGCTCGATCCCAAGAGCGTGATCGATCTCGTGAATGAGGAGAAGGTCACGATGTCGCTCGGCGTGCCGACGGTGTGGCTGGCCGTTCGCGACACGCTCGAAGCGACCGACACGTTTCTCCCGTCACTCAAAACGCTCGTGATCGGTGGATCGGCCTGCCCGCCGTCGCTCTTCGACGATCTCGAGAAGCGTCACATTCGCGTGGTTCACGCATGGGGCATGACGGAAATGAGTCCGATCGGAACGGGCTCGCGCTTGGTCGCCGAACTCATCGACGCACCTTGGGAAAAACAGCGCGAAGCGCTTCTCAAGCAGGGTCGCTTCACGCCGCTCGTTGCGTGGAAGCTCCTGGATGATGACGGCAACGAAGTCCCGCGCGACGGCGTCACGCCGGGCGACCTGTGGGTGCGCGGCTTTGCGGTGACCGCATCGTATTTCCGCGTCGGCAACGATCTGCCGATCTTTAAGGACGGCTACTTCCACACGGGCGACGTTTGCACGGTCGACGAGTTCGGCTATTTGCAGATCGTCGATCGCTCGAAGGACCTCGTGAAATCCGGCGGCGAGTGGATCTCGAGCGTCGACCTCGAGAACACGTTCATGGGTCACCCCGCCGTTCGCGAGGCGGCCGTCATCGGTTTGCCGCACGAAAAATGGGTCGAACGTCCCGTCGTGGTCGTCGCATTGCGCGAGGGTAAGACGGTCGACGAGCCGAGCCTCAAGGCGTGGATCGGCGAGCGCGTTGCAAAGTGGATGATCCCCGACCGCGTGATTTTCGTGGACGCCATCCCGCGGACGGGGGTCGGCAAGTTCCTCAAACGCGACCTTCGCGAGCGTTATCACGACCTTTTGCTCACGAAGACCTAGCCTGCGTACCCTCGTGCCTTTCGGGGCATAGGCGTAGGATACGTACAGGGAGCATTTTCTTAGGTGCGGAATGCACCTGGTCCATCGATCAAGGATAGACCAGCCAATCTGGAAAAACTCTCTTTCACCGTTTCAAGCTCGAGAGGACCAACCACCGCCGTGCCAGACTTCAGCGACGCCAAGCAACTCGAACTCATGTGGGAGTCCGACCCCCGCTGGGCCGGCATCCGCCGCCCCTATAGCGGCGCGGACGTCGTACGACTCCGCGGTTCGGTCAATATCGACTACACGATCGCGCGTCTCGGTGCGGACAAGCTCTGGAAATATCTGCAGAACGAACCCTACGTCGCGGCCCTCGGCACGCTGACGGGCGGTCAGGCAACGCAGGCGGTGAAGGCCGGCCTCAAAGCGATCTATCTCTCGGGCTGGCAAGTCGCAGCCGACGGCAACCTCTCGGCGCAGACCTATCCCGATCAAAGCCTCTATCCGGCGAACTCGGCGCCGGCGCTCGTGAAGCGCATCAACAATGCGTTCCAGCGCGCGGACCAGATTCAGCAGATGGAAGGCAAAGAGAACATCGACTACTACGCGCCGATCGTCGCTGACGCGGAAGCCGGGTTCGGCGGCGCGCTCAACGTGCACGAGATTGTGAAAGCGTTCATCGAGGCCGGCGCCGCGGGCGTCCATCTCGAAGACCAGCTCGCGAGCGAGAAGAAGTGCGGCCACATGGGCGGCAAGGTCCTCATCCCCACGAAGACCGCCGTTCGTAACCTGATCTCGGCGCGTCTCGCAGCCGACCTCCTCGGCGTCCCGACGCTGATCGTCGCGCGCACCGATGCGAACGGTGCACAGCTGATCACGAGCGACGTCGATCCGGCCGACCAGCCGTTCATCTACGGCGAGCGCACGGAAGAGGGCTTCTATCGTCTGAACGGCGGCCTCGACGCGGCGATCGCGCGCGGCCTTGCCTACGCGCCGTATGCCGACCTCATCTGGTGCGAGACGAGCGAGCCGAACATCGACGAAGCGCGCCGCTTCGCGCAAGAGATCCACGCGCAATTCCCCGGCAAGTGGCTCGCATACAACTGCTCGCCGTCGTTCAACTGGAAGCTCAAGCTTTCGGCAAGCGACATCGAGACGTTCCAGCAGCAGCTCGGCGCGATGGGCTACCGCTTCCAGTTCATCACGCTCGCCGGCTTCCACGCACTGAACCACTCGTTCTTCCAGCTCGCGAAGGAATACAAGACGCGCGGCATGGCGGCGTACTCGGAACTCCAGCAAGAAGAGTTCGGTGCGGAGAAAGACGGCTACACGGCAACGCGTCACCAGCGCGAAGTCGGCACCGGCTACTTCGACGAGATCGCACAAGTGGTGGCCGAAGGCAAGTCGTCGACGACGGCACTCCACGGCTCGACCGAACAAGAACAGTTTCAGGAAGCGCACTCGCACTAAATCGCGAGCGGCTTAATGAGAAGATCGCGCGGGCTACGGCTCGCGCGATTTTTTTGTGGGACATGCGTTTGACGTCATCGAGCGCGCGAGTGCGACCACGTCCGTACGCGCTGGGTTGTTGAGCGCGCTCAAGATCGTGTAGCCCGTCGTGCCTTGCCTCCAAGTTACGATTGCGAACGACGAGGGTACCGCGCCGGCGTCGGCGATTTGGCCTTGAAAATGCCCGCGATAGCCACAGCTCAATTCCACGTCGAGTGCCTCTCGCGTGGCGTGTCGATCGACTCGTTCTGCCGAGACTTCCGCTACGACCCCACCCTCCGGAGAACACGCGACGGTCCGGCACAAGAAGTACGCGTAACCGTCCGTGTCGTGCGAGCTAACATACAGATGGGTCGTCCGTTCGATCGCCGGAGAACGCGGCACCTCGATTGGGACGGTCGGCCGCCGGCGCAATACGGCAACGCCTTGAGCCAAGCCGGGCTCGACATGCTGCGCCGCGACGATGCCGATAGGCGGCGCAGCAGTCAGCTCGTGCGATGGCGGAACGACGGCGAGGTTCGCGACGATGGAACGTGCGAGGGCGACCCCGTCACCGGAGCCGACGCTCAACAGGAATGACGTTCGCCCGACGTGCCACGTCACGTTGTCTGTTCGAGGTGAGACCGGGTCGTCGAATCCCGTAGCGAGAGAAACATCGCCGTCGATACCGCGACCGAGATCGACCTTCGTATCGTAGTTCCAGAACGGGCCGTTCCACGGGCCTACATCGAGTGTCGCGAGGTAGAACATCGGATCTTCGTCGGCCGCGCACGTCGCCGATGGATCGCTTGCGATAATATAGTACGAGTACTGGTCGCGATCGACATCGTGCGCGCATCCGAGATACGGGCCGGGGATTCGCGCCCACGCCATATCGCCCGGTAAGACGACCGGCTGTTTCGTGCGTTCGAGTAATTCGACGACGGCGTGGCGGAATGCCGAGGGAACGTGCCGCGCATTCAGATGTCCCCGCGTCACCGGCCCGGCCGCGGCGGTCCGAGCGGCTAGCGCCGTCACGAAGATTAGGAGAAAGGCGCCGAGTCTACCCATGTCTGGGTAATCGGCTATTTTTCGGCGAGAAGCTTCGCGACGGTGTCGTTGACGAGCTGATCTTGCGAGTCGCCGACCACCGTTTTGCGGAGGACGCCGTGGCGATCGAAGATCAGTTGTGTCGGCCAGTATTCCGTGTCGTAGGCGTCCCACAGCGTGTGGTTGTTGTCGACCGCGACCGGCCACACGATGCCGAGCGTGGCCAGATGGTCGACCACGTTCGAGCGCACGGTTTCATAGGGTGTCTCGGGCGTATGGACGCCGACGATGGCGAGGCCCGCATCGCGTTTCGTGCGGTAGAGCGCTCGCAAGTTCGGCGTGACGTTCTGGCAGTTGTAGCAGCCGAACGTGAAGATGTCGACGATCACGACCTTGCCGTGGAGGTCGCTCGCGGCGGGCCGCTCGGAAATCCAATCGGCGTATCGTTCGATCGGCTCGAGGGTCGGCGCGGCGCTCGCACGCGGCGTTGCGATGAGGGGCGCGAGAGCGGCGACCGCGCCTGCGAGGACGAGCATTCGACGGTTCATACCCGGAGCATAGCCCGTCCGTCGCGATCGTCAAGTAAGGCCCCTTACCGCCGAATAGTTGGTGGTTCTGTGGGAACGACGTTCGGGATGGCCGAGATCACGACGAACATTCCGCAGCGTTTGGATCGCTTGCCCTGGAGCCGCTGGCATTGGGTCATCGTGATCGGGCTCGGAATAACGTGGATCCTCGATGGCCTCGAGGTGACGATGGTCGGGTCGATCGGGTCGCGCCTCAAGGACCGCACGACGCTCGGACTCTCCGACGAGGCCGTGGGCTATGCGGCCACGTCCTATTTGATCGGGGCGGTGCTCGGCTCGCTCGTGTTCGGCTATCTCACGGACCGCTTCGGGCGCAAAAAGCTCTTCATCATCACGCTCGGGTGGTACGTCGTCGCGACGCTGCTGACGGCGTTCTCGTGGAGCGAGGCGAGCTTTCTTACGTTTCGATTCCTCACCGGTTTCGGGATCGGCGGCGAGTATTCGGCCATCAACTCGACGATCGACGAACTCATTCCCTCGACGCATCGTGGCTGGGTCGATCTCGCGATCAACGGGACGTATTGGTTCGGCGCGATCCTCGGCAGCGGCGCGAGCATTCTGCTCCTCAATCCGCACGTTATCGATCAGCACTACGGTTGGCGCGTGGCCTTTGGCATCGGCGCGGTGCTCGCATTCGCCATCATCTTCGTGCGCGAGGGTATCCCGGAGAGTCCGCGGTGGCAGATCACGCACGATCGCGTCGACGAGGCGAACCGGAATATGGACGCGATCGAACGCGAAATCCGGAAAGAGCACGGCGGTGAATCGCTCCCCGCTCCCCACGGGAAACTCAAACTCGATCCGAAGCGACGACACGGATTCGGCGATATCATCCGCACGATGGTTAAGACGTATCCGCAGCGCACCGTCGTCGTCTTTTCGCTAATGATCGCGCAGGCGTTTCTCTACAACGCGTTCGTGTTCACGAACTCGCTCGTACTCACGAATTTCTTTCGCGTCGCGGCGGGCGACGTCGGCTGGTATACGTTGCCGTTCTCGCTCGGAAATCTCGCGGGCGCGCTCATCCTCGGGCGACTGTTCGACACCGTCGGCCGCAAACCGATGATCGCATTTACCTACGCGTTCGCCGGGGTCGGAATCCTCGTCACGGGCATCCTCTTCGATCTGGGCGCGTTGAACGCGGTGACGATCACGGCGTGTTGGTGCGTCACGTTCTTCGTCGCCTCGGCCGGTGCGAGCGCCGCGTACCTGACCGTCAGCGAGATCTTTCCCCTCGAAATTCGCGCGATGGCGATCGCACTCGTCTACAGCGTCGGCACGCTCGTCGGCGGTGCCGTGGCGCCGAGTTTCTACGGTCGACTCATCGCCACGAAGCAGCCGAGTATGGTGGTCGTCGGGTACGCGGTCGCGGCGGTCTTGATGGTGGCGGCGGCCATCGTCGAACTCCGCTACGGCGTTGAAGCGGCCGGAAAGAAACTCGAAGACGTCGCTGCGCCCCTCAGCGCAGCGGCGTAGGCTCCGATTGCGGCGCGCGCACGTTGGCGAGCAGGCGTGCCGTAGCGAAGATCCACGCCACATTCGCGAGGAGTGCGAAGACACCGACGTTGAGCCCGTAGACCGTCGGCGCGCCGAACAACGCCGCGATCGCAACGACGATGATGCCGGCCACGATTCCCGCACCGATCGCTGCCGCGGGAGGCCTCTGCGCACCGAGTGCGAGCACCACGCCGGGAAAGAACTGCGTGACGCCGCTGTAGCCGATCAACAACAGTCCGACGAGCGACGTTCGCGCCACGAGCCACCAACAGAGCGCGAGTGCGCCGACGACGAAAATGAGGATGCGTGTCGCGCGAATGCGGCCGACGTCGGTCGTGCCGATGCCGAAGCCATCGCCCAGAACGTTCTTCGCGAAAAGGCTCGCCGCACCCAGAATTTGCGCGGATGCGGGCACGAGCGCCGCGAGGCATCCGGCGAGTGCCACGAGTCCGAGCACCCACGGCGGATAGAAGCGCTGCACGACGAGAAGAAACGACTGATCGGCAGCGGTTCCTTTGAGACCCGGCGCGACGATCAGCGCCGTGAAGCCCGCAAAGTACACGAAGACGACCATCAGCTGATAGATGGGCAAGAAGATCGCGTTCTTGCGCAGCACCTGCGGATCGCGCGCCGAGAAGGTCGCGCCGAACGACTGCGGCCACATGAAGAAGCCGAGCGCCGTCAGGATGACGGTGGAGACGAACCACGTGGTGCCTTGCGTCGAGAGATCGTTTGTAAGTGTGAGCCAGTGCGGCCGGAGCGCGAGCACGCGGTCGATCGCACCCGCGGGCGATCCGAAGAAGCGAATCGGCAACGCGATGCCCGCGAAGAGTACCGCCACGAGAACGAGGATGTCTTTGACGACGCTCGCCCACGCCGTTCCGCGCAACCCGTTGAGGGAGACGAACGCCGTCATGAGTGCGAATGCGATGCCGACGGCTGCGGTCGAGTCGAGTGTGGAGTAGCCCGCGATCCGCAACAGAATCTCGAGGCCGCTGAGCTGCAACGTTACGTACGGAACGAGAAACACGAAGCCGACGCATGCGACGAGGAGTCCGAGACGCGGGCTGCCGTACCGCTCGACAAAGAAGTCGGCTTGTGTGAGGAGCCCGCGTTCCTTTCCGATCTTCCAAATCGGCGGCAGCAAAAAATACGAGATCACGTAGGCGACCGTGCCGTAAGCCATGATGTAGAACGCGGGCGCGCCTTTGCCGTACGCCCAACCCGCGGCGCCGAGAAACGTGAAGCTCGTGTAGATCTCACCCGCGAGCAAAAGCCAGAGGAAGAGCGCGCCGAACGAACGTCCGCCCACGATAAATTCTTGCGGATCGACCTTCGCGCGCCGCGAGCCGAGCGTTGCGAAAACGAGAACGCCGAGGATTCCGATCGCTACGATTCCGAGGCTCACCGTCGCGTTCACGGCGCGGGCTCTCCGCGTTCAACGAGCGTGAGAAACAGGGGCGTGAGCAGGATCCAAACGATGATCCACGCGAGCAGAAACGGCAGGCCGAAAACACGCGGCTCGATCCGGTTCGCGAATGGAATGCCGAACGTCAGCATCGCGATCGGGATCGCCGCGAGCGCGTAACGTTGCAACCGGCGGCTCATACGCGCGTTCGTTCGTGCGGCAGGGAGCCGCGCCTTCGTCTACGTGGCCGGCTCGAGAACCGCGACGGGGAACGTCGAGAAGAGATCCCGCGCGCGAAGCGCGGTGCCCTCCGCATCGACATGGGTTTCGAAGGCGCGGCCGGTCAAGCGATCGATGTAGCGACGCACCTCGTTCCCCGGCAGCCGGACGCATTCGTCGCCGAAGGCCAATTCGAGCGTCGCATCGTCCCGCGCGAGAAGGTCGCGCACGAGGCGCGGGGTCACGACGAGGATGTCGTCGCGGAGGAATGCGACGAGCGAATCCGCGCGCTCGCCCGTCGTCTCGAGCGGCACGTAGACCCCGTCGAGGAACGTCGACGAGCGTTCGTTGCGCAGATGGAGCAGCCGCCAGGTCACGTACGCTTTGATCCGTCCGTCATGCCACGATGCGAGCAGCTCGCTTGCGAGCGGCGCGATTTCGCCGCGGCCGACGCGCTCGTGCATCGCTTCGAGCGCTTTCAGACGAAGACCGTAGTCGACGGCGCGTCGATTGTCGGGATCGACGAGCGAGAGATCCCAGAACTCGCAGCCTTGATAGATATCGGGGATGCCGGGAACCGTCAGCTTGAGCGCCGTCTGGGCGAGGCTCGAGATGGCGCCGAGCGTGGCGCACTCGCGCGCGAGTGCCTGCATCTCGGCGAAGAAGATGTCGCCGCGCTTCATCGTGAGGATATCGCGTGCGAACGACATCGTCGCGTCCTCGTATGCGGCGTTCGGGTTCGTCCAGCTCGTGCGAAACTTCGCCTCGCGCAGCGCCTTGCGCAAATAGGTCTCGATGCGCTCGATATACGCTTCGCGCTCCGAAGCCTCGATCGCTTCGGGGTCGGCGTCGAGCCATTCCGCCGGCCACGTGCCGACGAGCACCTGGTAGAGCATGTACTCGTCGTTCGCGGTCGGCGCCTCGCCGTTGTCGAGCATCGTCTTTCGAAGCTCGTTAAGGCGACTCCAACGCTCGATCGTCCGGTCCCACAGTTCGGGCATTTCGCTGAGTGCGTCGATCCGCGTCCGCACGTCTTCGCCGCGCTTGTGATCGTGCGTCGCGGTCGCGAGCATCGCGTGCGGAAAGTGTTCCGCGCGCTCCGCATTGAGATGATGGAAGGCGTTGATCGAGACGCCGAAACGGCGCGGGTCGCCGCCGACTTCGTTGAGCGAGAGCAGGCGCACGTAGCGATAGAACGCCGTGTCTTCCACGGCCTTGGCCATCACCGGGCTCGTGTATTGCTGGAACTTCATCGCGAAGCGCAGCACGGCACGACGGTCGTAGTTCGGCGATTGTGCGGGGAGCGACGCGGTCAGGACGCTCTCGAGGAATTCGAAGACGCGGTCGTCGCCGAGGCCGCTGCGCCGTCGCGCCGCGCCCGTCGCCCACGTGATGTACTTGCGATCGTCATCTTCGATCGCTTCGCTCGTCACGTACGTTCGGTAGATCGGAAACGATGCGATCGTTTCGACGAGCGCGTCGCGAAGCACGTTGTACGTATAATCGTTCGAGCGCCGGTCCGTCTCCGCGATCCGGTCGAGCATCGTGGCGAGCACCGCGAGTTCGCTCGCGAGCGTCGACTCCATGATGTCTTTTTTCGCGCGGTAGGCGAATTGATCGAAGTTCGCGCTGATGCCGGCGAAGCGCCGGTACGTGCGGTCGAGCGCGAGTTCCGCGTGCGAATCGACGAAGATCCCGTTGACTTGATTCATGAAGTCGTAGCCCGTCGTTCCCGCGATGTTCCAGTCGGACCGCAACGTCTCGAAGCGCGCGAGGATCTTCTCGACGACGAGATACTGTGGGTGCCCGAGAGCCGCCGCACGATCCTGAAGGAACGTGCAGTAGCCCCCCGGGTTGAAGAGTCCGTCGACGTGATCGATGCGCAGGCCCTGAACCTTGCCGCTCTCGATCAACTCGAAGACGAAGCGGTGCGTCTGCGCGAGCACCTCCGCATCTTCCACGCGGAGCCCGGCGAGATCGTTGATATCGAAGAATCGACGATAGTTGATCTCGTCGGCCGACACGCGCCAATAGGCCAGCCGGTAGTTCTGTCGTTGCAGGAGCGCGTCGAGTCGATCGGCGGTGGCGATGTCGTCGTTTCGAACGCAATAGTATTCGAGGGCGGCGTCGATCGCTCGGCCGATCGCGGGCTCGCGAGCGACGCTCGAGAGCTCCGCCTTGAGTTCGGTCGCGCGTTCGTGTGAGGCTCCGTCGAACTCGGCGGCCAGCGCGCGGAGCGCCCACGCGGCGCCTTCGCGATGTTCGACCGCGCGTGCGAGAAACTCGCCATACGACGACGTGGCGATCGGAAAGCGGCGATCGAAGTACGCGATCGAGAACGTCCCCGTTTCGACATCGAACGTGGGGACGAGCTCGCCGCGTTCGAGGACGCGGCCGTAGTAGTCGCCGAGGAACGGCACGAGCACTTTGCCGCGCATTTCGCCGCGCAACGGGCGCCAATCGATATCGAAGTACTTTGCGTACGGCGACGTTTCGCCCCATTCGAGCACGTCTTGCCACCACGGATTATCGCCGCCGCCGACGCCCATGTGGTTCGGCACGAAATCGAGGATGTGCCCGATGCCGTGCGCCTGCAGCGCGCCGATCATCGCCGCATGGTCGTCCACCGTCCCGATCTCCGGATTCAACAGATTCGGATCGGTCACGTCGTAGCCGTGTTCGCTACCGGGCCGCGCCTTGAGGTAGGGCGACGCATACATGTGCCCGACGCCGAGCATGGCGAGATACGGCGCGATCGCACGCGCGTCGTCGAAGCGAAAGCGCGGCGTGAACTGCAGCCGGTAGGTGGAAAGCGGGGTTACGCTCGGCTCCAACGCACGCTCCATGGCGGCGCGACCGCGTTCGGAAACGTCGCGTCGTGCGTCGCAAACAGCACTGTCCCGAGCGCATCGCTCGCAAACCCCGAAAGCGGTTCTGCCCCAAGGTTCGCTTCGAGCAACAACGTCGTCCCATCATCGAGCCGGAAGTGCGCACGCAATCCGCGCTCTCCGATCGTCTCGTACGACGCATCGTTGCCGCTAATACGCGCGATGAGCGGCGCGATATCCGCGTTTCTGACCGCAAGCAGCCGTGAATAATACGCGAACCAATCGGCGTGATCGGGCTCCCCGATTTCCGCCCAGTTCAGTTTCGAGCGTTCGAAGGTGTCCGGCGCGACCGGGTCCGGGATACGCTCGCGTTTCTCGGGATCCGCGAATTCCGCGAAACCCGCGAACTCGCCACGCCGACCTTCGGTGACGAGCGCCGCGAGCTCCGGTTCGAAATCGCAGAAGAAGAGAAACGGCGTGCTCGCGTTCCACTCCTCGCCCATAAACAGCATCGGCGGCGGCGGCGCGAGTAAGAGCACGGCGAGCATCGCCCGCAACGCATCGTGCGGCGCGAGCGCACCGATGCGCTCGCCGAACGGCCGATTCCCAACCTGATCGTGATTCTGCAAGAACGTCACGAACGCACCGAGCGGCAAATGCGCGCTCGGCGTCCCCCGCAACTCGCCACCGCGAAACGGCGACGGATCGCCTTGATACGCAAACCCCTGCGTGATCGTACGCCCAACGAGCCCGATCGTGTTCTCAGCGTAGTCGCTGTAATATCCGTCGCGCTGCCCCGTGATCGCGACGTGCGCCGCGTGGTGCGAGTCATCGTCCCACTGCGCCCGAAACCCCGCCTCGAGAAGCGGCGCTTCGTTCGCATCGTTCTCGAGCACGAGATGCACCGGCCGATCGACGCGCGCGGTAACGGTCGACGCAAGCTCGCGCAAGAAGTGCCGATCCTCACCATCGTAAATCGCATGCACCGCATCGAACCGCAACCCATCGAACCGATATTCGAGCAGCCAATACAACGCGTTCTCAATGAAGTACGCGCGCACCGCATCCCGATTGCCGGCCTCGACATCGATCGCCGCACCCCACGGCGTCTTATGACGCTCCGTGTAAAACTCCGGCGCATACGCGTGAAGATAATTCCCCTCAGGCCCAAAGTGGTTGTACACCACGTCGAGATACACGGCAAACCCACGCGCGTGCGCCGCCGCAATAAACGCTTTGAGTTCGTCCGGCGACCCGTAGTTATGCGACGGCGAATACGGCAACACACCGTCGTAGCCCCAATTACGCGACCCCGGAACGTCCGCGACCGGCATCAACTCGATCGCCGTCACGCCAAGCGACGCGAGGTGATCGAACTTCGATTGCGCGGCCGTGTATGTTCCCTCGGGCGTAAACGTGCCGACGTGCATTTCGTAGAACACATGCCGATTCCAAGGAAGCCCATCCCACGCATCATCGGGCCACGCGAACGCAAGCGGATCGACGACGAGGCTGCGCCCGTGCACGCCCTCCGGTTGATAGCGGGACGCGGGATCGGGAAACGTCAGATCGCCGATGCGGAACGCGTAAAGCGTCCCCGGCTCCGCGTCGTTAAGGACGATCTCGTGAAAGCCGCCCTCGACGCTCTCGAGCGTCGCCGTCGACTCGCCGTCGCGGGTACCGTACACGAGATCTACGCGCTCGGCGCTCGGCGCGTAGAGACGAAAACGAACTCCGGCGTCTTCGAATTGCGCGCCGAACGGCATCGCGTGGCGAAAACGAGTGGAAACCGCATGCATCGCTCGAGAACGTACCCCGCGGTTACGCACTCAAACGCCGCGCGAGCGGGCTACGCTGCCGTGTGGTGCGCCCCGGGATGGAACGTAAGCGCCACGCCGTTCATGCAGTAGCGCAGCCCCGTCGGCTGCGGCCCATCGTCGAACACATGCCCGAGATGCCCGCCGCACCGCGAACAATGGACTTCAGTGCGATCCATCAGCATCGACGTATCGTGCGACGTGGCGACCGCGTTCGGCAACGGCTCGTAAAAGCTCGGCCACCCGGTCCCGCTGTCGTATTTCGTCTTCGAATCGAACAGCGGCAGCGCACACCCGGCGCAGTCGTAGATCCCCGCCCGCGTCTCATGGTCGAGCGGACTCGAAAACGCCAATTCCGTGCCCTGCTGCCGGAGCACGTCGTACGCCTCGGGCGAGAGCCGCTGACGCCACTGAGCGTCGGTATACGCAACCTGATACGAACGCCCGGCAATCGCAGGCCGCGCGCGCAGCGTCGCGACCGCCACGGCAGCTCCGGCCACCGAGAGAAGAAATGAAGCGCGAGAATTTCTGACCATCGTACTCATTATAACGTTGGAACTCGCTGAAAAGACGTCGGCTGCCTTACGCTTCAGGATCGGGGGGCTTTTGAAGGTCGGTGCGGCGGCTCGGGGTTCGTCGGCCGGACCGCTGGCCAAAAATGCATCCGTGCATTTTTGGCCGCTGCTCGGCTCGTCGCTCCCGGCATCCATGCCTCCGCTCCTCGTCCGAGCTCCGTCCGACGAACCCCGAGCCGCCACCCCGACCTTCAAAAGAAAGTTTCTGCCGAGGACGAAGGGCTCGTTATGAGCGATTCCGTTCTCCTCCAGACCCGCCAGGGTGGCGTTCTAACGCTGACCCTCAATCGCCCCGAAAAGCTCAACGCGTTCAACGATGCGCTGGTGCACGCGTTGATCGACGGGCTTCAGGCGGCGGCTACGGACTCGTCCGTGCGTGCGATCGTGATTCGTGGCGCTGGGCGTGGGTTCTCGGCGGGCCAGGATCTGGAGGTGTTCGTCGAGCGGAGAAACTCGCCGAACAAGCTTTCGGTGGCCGAGCATCTGCGCGACACGTATAACAAGCTCGTGACGATCATTCGTGAGATCGACAAGCCGGTGATCGCTTCGTTGAATGGGATCGCGGCTGGCGTCGGTCTCTCCGTTGCGCTCGCGTGCGATCTTCGCATCGCTGCCGACAACTCGGTTCTTACGCTCGGGTTCTCGAAGATCGGGCTGATCCCGGATGGCGGCGCGAGTTTGATGCTGCCGGCGCTCATCGGTCTTGGGCGCGGGCTCGAGCTTGCGTGGTCCAGCGATCGTATCGATGCCGCCGAAGCGCATCGGCTTGGGCTCGTGAATACCGTGGTTCCCGCGGCCGAACTCGAAGAGCGCACGCTCGCCTATGCCGAACGGTTTGCTTCGGTTTCGCCGGTTGCCGTCGGCCTTACGAAGCGCGCGTTCAACGCCTCTGTGCTTCCGAACTTTACGGCGTGGCTCGAGGCTGAAGCGACGTTCCAAGAAGAAGCCGCTGCCGGCCCCGACCTGATGGAAGGCGTGACCGCGTTCTTGCAAAAGCGCGCTCCCGCGTTTGCGGCGCGATGACGCAGACGACCGTTGCGCCTGCGAGCGCGGATCTCTTCGATCTCACCGGCAAGGTCGCGATCATCACCGGGTCGACGCGTGGTATCGGTCTCGCGATCGCGCGGCAGTTCGCGCGGCGCGGTGCGAAGGTCGTGATCTCGAGTCGTAAGCACGATGCGTGCGAGGCCGCGAAAGACGAGATTCTCGAATCGGGCGGAACGGCGATCGCCGTGCCGTGCAACATCAGCGCGAAAGAACAGCTCACGGCGCTCGTCGATACGACGGTGCAGACGTGGGGTGCGATCGATATTCTGGTTTGTAATGCGGCGGTCAATCCGTACTTTGGGCCGATGTCGGGCATTCCGGACGAGTCGTACGATAAGATCATGAATTCGAACGTTCGCTCGAACGTGTGGCTCTGTAATATGGCGCTTCCGCACATCGCGAACGCGGGTGGTGGCGCGGCGATCATCGTTTCGAGTATCGCCGGGATCAAGGGCACGCGGCTGCTCGGCACGTACGGGCTTTCGAAGGCGGCGGATTCGGCGCTCGCGCGGAACCTTGCGGTCGAGTGGGGGCCGAAGAACGTTCGTGTGAACGCGCTCGCGCCGGGCATCATCAAGACCGATTTCGCGAAGGCGTTGTACGAGGATCCGAACGTCGAGAAGCACGTGACGAAGCAATATCCGATCGGGCGTCTCGGCGAGGTCGACGACGTTGCGGGGGTCGCCGTGATGCTCGCTTCGCGCGCGGGGTCGTTCATCACGGGGCAGACGATCGTGATCGACGGCGGCACCACCATCGGCGGCTTCGAGTAGCGCCGCCATAGGCGACACGATGTCGCCGGCCGACGCGTTCGTGCTGTTGCTCTGGCTATTCGTTTTTGCCATTGCGATCTTCATCGCCATGGCGTTTCTCTTTGCCGCGCTGACGGGGTGGAGCGCCCTCGCCCGCCGTTACCCGGAGCACGGGACCGAACACGGGGAGCCCTACCGCTTGCGCGGCGTCGTCGTCGGGGAGTGGGGCTGGAGCGCTCCTCCGGCGACCGGCTACCTCGACGATTATGGGATTTTGCTCGTCGCCAAATCGCCGTTCGGCATTCCGTTCCGGCCCGTTCACGTGCCGTGGGGCGACGTCAAGAACGTGACGCGGCGGAAGTACATGTTCTTCGAGGTCGTCGAGATGCGGTACGGCAAGCTCGCCGCCCGGCGCATCGGGTTTGCGCCCTCTCCGTTCGTTTCCGAGATCGAGAAGCGCCTGGACCTCGTTTTCTAGGGCGAAGTGGACAGCTTGCACCTTACGAAAATGTTAGTAACGTGACGTAGAACTGCCGGAAAAGTCCGGTCCATCCGAGAATCATGTTCGTCTTCACACGTCCGATTCCGGAGAACATTTACGCCGATGGCAGCATATCAAGCCCCCTTACGGGACCTCGTCTTCAACGTGCGCGAGATCGCCGACCTCGATGCGGTTGCGGCGCTCCCCGGATACGAGGATGCGTCCGACATGCTCGAGCCGATCCTCGAAGAGGCGGCAAATTTCGCGGCAAAAGTGCTCGACCCGATCAACGCGACGGGCGACCGCGAAGGCTCGCATTTCGATAACGGCGCGGTGACCACGCCGAAGGGCTTCAAGGAAGCCTTCAACCAGTTCGCCGCGGCGGGCTGGATCGGGCTCCCGATGCCGACCGAGTATGGTGGTCAGGGGCTCCCGCAGCTGCTCGGCACGGCCGCGCTCGAGATGTGGCAGTCGGCGAACATGGCGTTCTCGAACGGCCCGCTCCTCAACCAGGGTGCGATCGAAGCGCTGTTGCTGTGCGGTTCCGAGGAACAGAAACAGACGTTCATTCCGAAGCTCGTGAGCGGCGAATGGACCGGCACGATGGACCTTACGGAGCCCCAGGCCGGTTCCGATCTCGCGCAAGTGAAGACGAAGGCCGTTCCGAACGGCGATCATTACCTGATCTCGGGTCAGAAGATTTTCATCACGTACGGCGAGCACGATTACACGGATAACATCGTGCACTTGGTCCTCGCGCGGACGCCGTCCGCACCCGAGGGCGTGAAGGGCATCTCGCTCTTCGTCGTGCCGAAGCGCAAGATCAACCCGGACGGCTCGCTCGGCGAGCTCAACGACGTGACGTGCGCCGGCATCGAGCACAAGATGGGCATCCACGCTTCGCCGACGTGCACGATGAACTACGGCGAAAAGGGCGGCGCCGTCGGCTACCTGCTCGGCGAAGAAAATCAGGGCCTGAAGTATATGTTCATCATGATGAACGCGGCCCGGTTCTCCGTCGGCGTGCAAGGCTATGCGATCGCGGACCGCGCCTATCAGGCCGCGCTCACCTACGCGCGCGACCGCGTGCAATCGAAAGACATCGCCGCTAAGGAGTGGACGCCCGTCCGCATCATCGAGCATCCGGACGTGCGCCGCATGCTCATGAACATAAAATCGCAAATCGAAGCGATGCGTTCGTTCGGATTCTTCACGGCCGCGCAACTCGATCACGCGCATGCGAATACCGACGAGAAAGCCAAGGCGACCGCGCTTTCGATGGTCGAGCTCTTCACGCCGATCGTGAAGGCGTGGTCGACGGAAGTCTCGCAGCAGCTCGTCTCCGAAGCCGTTCAAATCTTCGGCGGCATGGGCTTCGTGGAAGAGACGGGCGTCGCGCAGTACTATCGCGACGTCCGCATCACGCAGATCTACGAAGGCACCACGGGCATCCAGTCCAACGACTTGATGGGCCGCAAGTTCCTCAAAGATAACGGCAAAACGGCGATGCTCGTGATCGGGCAGATGCAAGCGACGCTCAAAGAGCTGCAGAGCTCGGAGAACGAGCATTCCAAGGTCGTCGCGGCGCAGTTTGCGGCGGCGATCCAGGCGCTCGCGCAGACCTCGCAGTGGCTCGGCGGCGAAGGCATGAAGGCGCTCGCAGGCAAGGGCGACGTCCGCACGATGTTTGCGGGCGCGGTTCCCTATCTGATGCTCTGGGGTTACGTGTGCGGCGGCTGGATGATGGCGAAGACCGCCCTCATCGCGGAAGCGAAGGCCGAGGATCCGTTCTACGCGACCAAGCTCATCACGGCGCGCTTTTACGCGGAGCACGTGCTCCCCAAGACCTCGAGCCTCGCGTTCGAAGTCCAAAACGGCGGCGCGACGACGATGGCGTACACGGAAGAGCAGTTCGATCTCGAGCGCAAGGGCTTGGCCCTGGTCTAGCGCCGATCCGTCCTGAAAATGGAGGCCCCGCTCGGATTCGAGCGGGGCCTCTTTCCTATATACGGCACCTGGGTACTGTTTAGAACGCCGTTTCTTGCCGTAAACAAAGGGAGAGAGGTAAACATGTTTACGTCAAAATTATTGGATAGCGCCCAACGGTCGGCGTCGTCGGCGCGCGACTACGCGATCCGCCGGGCGAACGGCCAGGTGGGCGAGTTTGCGGCGAAGCTTCGCACCACGTCGGGTAGCCTTCACGGGATGACGGCGCAACTGCGCTCCGACCCGATCATCGCGCCGATCGCGCCGCTCGTCGAGCAGGCCGAGGGCGCCTTCGCGAAGGCGGCGAGCTATTTGGAAGGCCGCGGGGTCGATAAAATCGTTCTCGACGTCGAGGCCTTGAGCCGGAAGCGACCCGTTGCCGCCACGTTCGTGGCGAGCCTGGTCGGCTTCGCGGTTTCTCGCGCGGTCAAAGCATCGTCGGTGAAGCGCTACGACGCGACCGATCTCGAAAGCAAATAGGAGTAGAGATGGACGTACTCAAGAAAGCTGCGAGCGCAAATCCGCTCGGCCTGTTATTCGTCGGCTTTGCGATCGGCACGATCGTGGGCGTAATTGTCCCCGTCTCGCGCCTCGAGCGCGAAAAGATGGGTCCGCTTCGCGATGAGGTCGTGGATATCGCGAAGCGTACCGCGGACGACGTGATGGAGCGCGGTCGTAGCATCGTCAACGACACGCTGGCCGCCGCATCCGAATCGGCGACGAAGCACGGCCAAGCCCTCGCCGCCGACATCGAGCAAGAGTTCCGGACGATCGCCTCCTCGACGTAAAGAAGCCCGGCCTGCCCAGCGATCCTTAAGCAATATCGGGCATAGTACGGATTATGAACGATTCGAAGCTGAGGATACCGCGGGGCCTCGCGACGTTCTGCGCCGGTGCCGCACTCGCAGCGTCCGCGATCGAGCCGGCCTACGCCGACGAAACGCGCGCGTATTCGGCCGTCTCCGAGGTCGATACCGCGACCGGCGTCGTTGCGACGCGCAACGTCCTCGTCTTGCGCACGGGCGCGGGCGGAACGACGATGAGCGTCGTCACGGGGAACGCACCGTCGGATCCGATTTCCGTCGCGTTTGCATCGGATGGAGAGATCGTCGGGCAACCCGTCGATCCGAGCGAGACGTGTTACAACATGGCGGCCGTCGTGCAACATGCGGCGGCGGAACGAAAGATCGCGCCGGCCATGCTGTACTTCGCCGTGGCCGATCGTCCGATTCCGATCCGCATGAACTTGCGCGCGAACCGCGTCGATGGTGGCGCGCTCGCCGTCGGCGCGACGGGCCGAACCGACCTCACGATTCAAAGCGACGACGGCGTCGTCGCGAGCGATCTCGAGGTGACGGCTTCGGTCGAGTCGGCAAACGGCGAAGTGCAGAGCGCCACGTTCGTGGAGGTCACGTCCGTCGGTTCTCCCGAGCAGCCCCTCAGTCGAACCACGTGCACGATCACGAGCATTCCGGTCGCCGTTAACTCGTAACTCGGCTCGGGGGCCATCGCGGTGGCGTGCCGAAAGCCCGCCGGACATGAGCGAAACCGTGCGTCCCGACACCGGGTCGATCGAAGCCGTCGAGGCCGGGTTGATCGGCGCGAACTATATCTGCAATCGTCAAACGGCGACGGCCATCTATCTCGCCCGCAACTTACGCAAACCGGTCCTCGTGGAAGGGCCGGCCGGCGTCGGGAAGACGGAGCTCGCGCGCGCCACCGCCCACTACCTCGACCTTCCGCTCATTCGGATGCAGTGTTACGAGGGGCTCGACGAATCGAAGGCGCTCTACGAGTGGAAGTACGGCAAGCAACTCCTGTACACGCAGATCCTCAAGGACACGTACGGCGCGAGCTTGCGCGGAATCGAGTCGATTTCCGAGGCGCTCGAGAAGATCGGCGATTTCGACGACGTGTTTTTCTCCGAGCAGTTTCTCGAAGCGCGCCCGCTGCTCGCGGCGCTCCGTCAAGAGAACGGCGCCGTGTTACTGGTCGACGAGATCGATAAATCCGATCAGGAGTTCGAGGCGTTTCTCCTCGAGATTCTCTCGGATTTCCAGGTGACGATTCCCGAGATCGGGACGATCTCCGCAACGGTCCCGCCGCTCGTCGTGCTCACCTCGAACGATAGCCGCGACCTCGGCGATGCGCTCAAGCGTCGCTGCCTGCACCTGCACATCGGGTATCCCGATGCGAAGCTCGAGGAGCGTATCATCGAAGTTCGCGTTCCGGGCGTCGAGGGGCGGTTGCGCGCGCAGATCGTCGCGTTCGTGCAGAAGCTCCGCACGTTCGAACTCAAAAAACTTCCCTCGGTGAGCGAGACGATCGATTGGGCGCGCGCGCTCGTGCTGCTGCACGTCACGTCGCTCGACGCCGACGCGGTGCGCGACACGCTCAACGTGCTGCTGAAATACGAGAGCGATATCGAGTCGATGAAGAAGCACGTGAACTCGATCCTCGCGGCGGTCAACTGACGTGACGGTTCGCTAAGCGCCGATGCTCGTCGAATTCTTACGGGCGGCACGGCGCGCGGGCATCGCGGTCTCGGTTGCGGAGAGCATCGAGGCGTTTTCTGCCGTCGATCTCATCGGCTACGAGGATCGGCAAACGGTCAAGGACGCGCTGCGCCTCGTGATCGCGAAGTCGGATGAAGAGCGCGAACGATTCGACGAGTGCTTCGAGCGTTTCTTCGGTATCGGCAATTTCGAAAGTGGCGCGGATGGGCTCTTCGATGCAACGCTCGAGACGTCGCCCGTGGAGCTACTCGAGCTGCTGGATTCCGAGCTCGCGCGCTTGCTGCTCGATGACGATCGCGCCGAGCTCGTGCGGCGGTTGCACGCAGCCGCCGCGGAGATAGACCTCGCGTCGGTCCGCCTCTTCACACAGACCAATCAGTTCGCGCGACGCATCCTCGAAGCGATGGGGATCGAGGCACTCGACGCGGCGATCGCGCGCTTGCGGGGCTCGGGCGAGGGCGAAGCGCAACGTCTGGCCGATTTTCTCGAGCTGCGCCGGCGCGCGGTCGCCGAGCTCGCGCGCGATCTCGTGGAGCGGCGACTCGCCGCGAGCGGCGGCGGTGAGGCCGATCGCATGCACGATGAGTTCCTACAGGACGCGCGTCTCGTCAACGTCGACCGGCGCGATCTCTTGCGGATGCGCGTCCTCGTCCGCGCGATCGGGCGCAGGCTCGCCTCGCGCTACGGGCGGACGCGAACCAAGGCGAAGCGCGGACATCTCGACGTCCGCCGTACGATCCGCCGCAGCTACTCGTTCGACGGCGTCCCGTTCCGAACGCACTGGAAGCGGCGCAAGATCGAGAAGCCGCGCATCGTGCTGCTGTGCGACGTGAGCGGCTCGTGCGCGCCGCTCGCGCATTTCCTCTTGCTCTTCGCGTATTCGCTCAGCGAAGCGTTCTCCGATATCCGCTCGTTCGCGTTCGCCACGAGTATGATCGAGGTCAGCGAAATTCTCGAGACGCAAACGATCGACGACGCGATCTCGCAGATCATGCGCACGATCGGTTTTCAGTCGTCCGATTACGGGCGCGCGTTCGCGACGTTCGATCAAGACTTCATGGATTCGATCGATCGTAAGACGACGGTCGTCGTGCTCGGCGACGGGCGGACGAACTATCACGATCCGCGCATCGACGTGATGCGTCGAATCTACGAGCGCTCGCGTCGCGTCGTCTGGCTCAATCCCGAGCATCGCGTTGCGTGGGGCATGGACGATTCGGAAATGTTACGTTATCTGCCGTACACGCACGTCGCGCGCGTGTGCAATCGTTTGCGGCATCTCGAAGCAGTCGTAACCGAACTCGTTAAATCGCGCTAACTCGTACTAAATCTTATAAATTCCTTGGATGCTCCAAGAAAGCGTGTATGCGAAGGCGGATTTGCTTAAACGTCTAAACACGCGCGTATGCCTAGCATCGAAAAAATCCAGAAGGAAATCGCAAACTTCGAAGGATTCGAAGTCGTGATTCGTCCGGAATCCTCCACCGCGCCGGCCCGTTTGCCGAGTTACGCGAAACAATACGAACGCCGCGCGCGTCAAGCTCATACCGTCCGCGATTGGAAGCGTCTTCGCTTTTCGCCGGCGTATCCCGAACTCGACGTCGACATCCTCCTCGGCGATGGCCGTGTCGCGACGGAACGCACGAAGCTCGAGCGCGTCCGCCAAAGCCACAACTAAGGTTTTCCTTACGTCGCGACGTTTGTCGCACGCCCGATAACGGCACCCGCACGGGTGCCGTTTTTAGCGCCTGTCGCGCGGTGGAGAGAGCCGCGCCGCCGTCTCGGGAGATCGTAAACTCGCTGCGAACGCATCGTCGATCGTGGCCGTGTCGCCCATTCCTCGCGCGATCGCGTTCAGCGAGCGCTTGAGTCCACGGACGGCGTTCTTGGCGTTCGCGGCCAGTTGTAACGCGAGCGTGTCGACCGTTTCGTCGAGATCGGCGAGATCGACCAGTCGATAGAGGAACCCGATGCGCAGCAACTCGTTCGCATCGAGCGTTTCCGCCAGAAGGAACACGCGCTTTGCCGCATCGACGCCGAGCCGTTCGACGTAGCGACGCAGGCCGCCGGAGTAGAACTGCAGCCCGAAGCGCGCGGCCGGAACGTTCAGTACGGTGTGCGGCGTACCGACGCGGAAATCGCAGGCGAGCGCGAGATCGCTCCCGCCGCCGTAGACGCCACCTTGCAGCGCGCAGATCGTCGGAACGCGCAGCGTTTCGAGCGTGTCGACGACGTTCGCGAACGCCCGTTCGGCGGCACTCGTGGAGCCTACCCGTATCTCTTCACGGAGCGCGCGTAAGTCGTAGCCCGAGCAAAACGTATCGCCGCTCGAGCGAATCACGGCGACTTCGGCATCGCTGCGTTCGATTTTCTCGAGCGCGATCGAGAGGGCGCGAAGGTCCTCGGGGCCGA
>Ga0209611_10004619_pt1 | contig 23461 bp, 16 predicted proteins | sample S1TSphgellanicum_3_FD_187693 | JGI IMG/M metagenome (GOLD analysis project Ga0209611, IMG submission 187693) | Host-associated microbial communities from peat moss isolated from Minnesota, USA - S1T2_Fc - Sphagnum magellanicum MG (SPAdes) (version 2) | ecosystem: Host-associated > Plants > Peat... | reverse complement strand
CGGGACTCCCAAGTTGGAGTCCCGAAATTGTCCCGAAATCGTCCCGGTTGGAGTCCCGGGACTTTGGGAGGTCATATCTTCTCGCCCTGACCTCCGATCGCGACGAGGTCTGAAGCAAAGTTGTAGCGCTCGTCGAGATCTTTCCAACGCCATGTCGCACGCTCAAATCGGACGTCGGGAAGAGGTCGATTCTCGACTTTTAGTGGTCGGGAGTCAAACTGCCAATTTGACTCCCGGCCCTTCTTTTGCCCATAACTTGGGCTGCAAATGTCCGAATTGCCAATGCGAGGGCATTTTCGATATCTACGTTTCAAGACCTTTCCAATGACACCAAGAACACCCCAATGCGAGGTGTTTTGCCTCTTGCTGTCGAGCTCTGAACATTCGGGAGTCCCGGAAGACTCCCAACCTCCAACTTTTCCAAGTGTTGGGCTTCACCCCCACACTTGGACAAAGTGGGGTTGCGACATGTAATGTTGGTAGGCATTTGTCAAATAACATTAGAAAGAACCCTGGTCCAAACGATTAAAAAATACCCAACCTTAAAATCATTAGACAACAACCAAAGGATCCCAATAGACATCTACTAGCAATTTCTCAAGGTTTTGACATTAAAATGCATATGTTGGCTGATGTAGGTATTTTTGGTGCCAGATACCATGATTGGCTCTGATTGGAGGGTTGTCCTCCAAAAAGAACCACATTCCAAGCGAATTGTGGCTAAAGTAGTTAATCCAATGCTAGTGGGCACACTTGGAGACAATGACGTGGATTGATAAATGTGGCATAAATTGCACATAACAAATTCATAATGAAAATTCATAGAAAGATTTGTAATCTTCTTGTTTACTGAAATTTCAATAAAAAACACAACCCTAGAAAACATGACTTTGAAAAATATATTTGTATAAAAGTTCTTAATTTGTGGTATTCTATTTTAGAATCTATGGTTCTACCAAGTATTCTTCTTTCTTCCTCCCTACTCCAAAAACATGTGTCTATGAATGAGTCCAACTTCCCAAAACTTCCCCCTTAAACCATCCACAAGTCACCATCGATCAATAAGAAAAACAACTTAGTAAGAATTCAAAATTCAAATCCTCCCAAATATCTAATGACCTATTCCTACTCGTAATGTCCTGTAAACCTAAAAATCATGTAATCTACCTATTTCCTTAACAGCCTAGATCACCAATGCATGACCTTGAAAATAAAGCTCAGTGGTAGAACTTCCATCCAATAGCCAGTGAGATGGAAGGAACAAGAAATTATAGTTTTCGAAAGCATGCAATTCTCGTTGTCATCCTTTTTTAATTTATGTTGGAGTTCACAACAGTGATGGGATGTATTGTTGTAAATGCTTAAAGATGACCTTGGTGTGACAAAACTGGTAATCATGCATTCCTTATGTTCATGGCCAGTCTTGTTCAAGTTGTTTAAAATGTTAGGGTTGCTATGCATCAAAACTTTTCTAGAAAATAATTTTAGTGGAATACAGATCTAAAAGTAAATTTATTGCCTTTGTTTACACATAAAATGACATAAAAAGACATGACAATTGTTTGCATGGCAATCATACATAAAAGCCTTTTGCCTTGTCAGAGTTGTGCTCTATAAATTACAGTTAAGACATATCAACCTTTTACTATTGCACAACGCCTTCCTACATATGAGGTTGGGATGGTCAATTGAGTTGTTGTGTTATAGGTCTTGATGTTTGTGTGGTGTTTTGCCCAAGGACTTACCAAACTAGTTTGGGATTGAGGAAGTTGGGATATATAACTTCAAGTTGAATGTGCATCCTATGCCATTTGAAATATGTACATACAGGTATGTGTAACTTCTTTTAGTTTTAGTTCCTCATGTTGTGCTCTCACATGTGTTGCTAAGTAATGAAATGGTGGTTCAATTTTCTTGTGTAATCATTTTTATAGTCAAAGCCCTTGGGCATATGAAGAATCAAATTTCTACATGGGTTGTTTGATTAGGTTCAAAAACAACCTCACAATTTTTCTAAAACCAAATTAACTAATCTTTGAGTAATTAAAATGTGTTGATGTAACATATTGATACTATTGCATTTGATAGCAAGGTTACCGAAGGAAATTTTATTATCCACATATGAACGGTATGAACAAGCCAATGTGTGCAACCATAACAACACATTTGCCCTCCAAACCAAGGTTATTTGTTTCAACTTCGAAATGAAACACTAGACTCATCTTATAATGTTCAGCCTATTAGAAGGCATTGACAATAGATTTTACACGAATTAAATGTGTGGAAATTAGTAGATTATATAAGAACTAAAAGAATAGGAAATATCAAATTTTTCATTTGTTTCATTATCATAGTAAAATAGTGAATTTGTCATGTTGATATCACGTGAATACTAGGTATAAAGAAACTTCACAAAAGCAATGAATAATCTCATTTCTTTTATGTTATGCTTGATGCATGATTCTTATATTGTAAATGCGTGTTTCCATTGTACAAAATTTTTTATCAACATCTTCATGCAAATTAAATATCATTTCTACTTGTAACTTTTTAGTGTGAGCATTGTATGAATGCAATGGGCATTTGGATGCACGAAATATGTGCATAAAAGGTACAAATCTATGAGAAAATAGATTTGACACAACTTCCATTATCAAATCATTGCAAGGTAAGTTTGTGATGTAACAAAATTTTATTTTCTTGAAGTAAATCATAATCCAAGAACCCCAAGGTCCAGTTCGTAGTTTCTTTGCAACATTTCAATTCATGTAGGATCAAGTTAATCTTGTCTATTATGGATTCCTTACATGTGTTTCAATCCAATGTCAAATGAATCAATCTGATCTTTTAGTCATTGTTAATTAGGACTGATGAATATAGGAGCTTGAATGTAACAATTATCGATATTTTCCCAAGTTTGACATTCAACAGTCCATTCAAACATTTTAGCTTTTTTGAATAACTTGGTAATTGGTGCCATAATATAAATACCTGTTAACATGTATTGTTGTATGACTTATACTAGGATTCATGGCTTGAGTTTCTAGTACAAGCACATTGGGTATTACTATTGTAGTGGTTGGAAGGACAGGTTGATGAAAATTCATCACCTCCTCTTGTAGTAATTGCCTTAATTTATCATCAACAAATGGACAATGGTTGAATAGGTGTCCTACCTATTGACAATATGAACAAGTTATAGTTCTAGCACCTTGGTTTCCTCTTGAAATTGGTTTGTGATGTGAGACTTATAATCTTTTGCCTAGACCAAGTACTCATCCAATAGGCCAGGTGCCTTGTGGATATGTGACTCTGAAACGGGTTAATGTCTAACCTATTATAACTATCTTTTAAGACTTATAGTAATTACTTTTGACATTTTCTAAAATCAATAGGTTTTAGGAAAGCCCTTGCATTATTTTTTAACATAATTTTTTTTCAAAACGACCCTTCCTAATAGTCAAGAGTTTATATAAAACTTCTTTTACAAATTGGGCACCTATTTACTTCAAAAACTTTACACTAACCTCACCTTATTCCTAACATTTTCAAATTAAAAAAAGAAATAGAAACTTCAATCCGTGACGCACTCCCAATTCCTTGAAGGACTCAAATGTGAGTCCAAGTATAAGACAACGGAAAAGGAAGGAGTCGAGGCACGCTCCTTAGCTCACAACACTTTGAAGGGTAGAGGGTTGTGTTGGAGCTCCGAGATGGGACTAGGAAGAGTTGACAAGCTTCACTCACTCACATAGGCATGCACATAACCCACACAAAGTGGTTAGTGCATAGTTGGAGCACCTTTGGTGCTAAGACGAACCACGAGCAACACGAACACACTAGATTCACCACGGCTCGGACTTGGGGGAAGCCATCACCTTCCCATTTATAGTATACTTTGTGGCTAGCCACGAAGCCCACATCCAAATGGCTTTTCTCTCTCAGGAGTCCTAAAATCACGCCAGTTGGGACTTTCGCAACTTTCGAGCCCCATCATAACTTTGCGAACAAACCTCGGATCGAGATGCGGTTTGAAGCAAAGTTGTAGCTCTCATCAAGAGCTTTCTAATGGTATGTCTCACGCCTTCTACAACCAAGTAAATGGGGTCGATTCTTGACTTTTTCTGGTTGGGAGTCAAATTGGCAATTTGACTCCCGGCCCTTCTTTTGGCCATAACTTCTATTTCAGATATCCAAATCAGCAATGCAAGCCCATTTTAGACATCTGAGTTTCAAGAGCTTTTCAATGGTACAAAGAACGCCACAAGCCATTGAGTTTTGACCCCTGAAATGGCTTTTTGAAGTTTTGTGAGTCCATTGGGACTCCATCTCCCAAAGTGGGAGTTGCCTTGGGATTGTGAGGGTTCACTCCCTCATACTCCCTGACACTTTCTTACACTCTCGGGAGTATGTGATGCGACTCCCGGGCTTCTTCTTGGCCCGCACCCTTGCAACCTCTTTGCCTTGACTCCCGAACTTCCTCTTGGCCCGTAACCTTGTAACCTCTTTGCCTTGACTCCTGGGCTTCCTCTTGGCCTGCAACCTTGTAACCCCTTTGCCTTGGTTATGAGCCCAAAGCTAGGGTTGCAACATTAAAGTTGTCACAAAAACAAGCAAACATGTAACAAATCAAAATTTTGTGAAAGGTTAACGAGTTAATGGGTTTTTCTATTCCCATTAAGGTTATTCTACTTTTGGATTTTTCAGCAACAAGTTTTTTACACCAACATGTACATTCAAAAACTAACATGTACACAAATTACTAAAAGCTTGAAGAAAATTGGTTGAAAGAAAATGATTCATGTTCCATAAATGAATAATGAAAATACAAAGTCAATAATGAGATCCAAAAGTCTTTAAACAAGTTTGTCCTCCTAATCTTATACTAGCTATTTCAAAATACAACAGTCATAACTAACCATTATAAACAATCATTAGCTAGTACCTAGACTATCAGTCCAAATTTTCAAAAAACTACACCATGTTTAACTACATGTTCAACTACCTGTCTACCAAGTGTAGGTTCTGTAAACTACCTATTGACTAACCTTTCAACTTGTCTTTTTAACTCGGTATAACATTACCCACCAGGTTTAGTAATCGGTTAGGTTAAATAACAAGTTAAAGCATTTGTTAGGTTTAACAACTTGCTTACATTTCCAACTTATTAAGTCACATGTTCCTAGATTTGGGTAACATAGATATAATATCGGCCTAATTTAGTTTACTTAGAAGGGCAACCTAGTAATTATCTAGTTATTAATGGTGAGTATCCTACTGACCATCTTCTATTTACCCTAGGGTAAAGCCCTCTAAGTTAAATCGTCCAAGTGGATAAGGGATGGATGGATTTCCTTTAACTAAGGTGTGTGGAAGGGATTAGGATAAAGAAATCTAGGAAGATAAGGATTCAACCCTTGTGTGGTGAATATCCTTGGGTATTTTATTTATCCTTTGAGGAGAAGGATTGTGCATCATTCCTTTGTATGATTCTAAATTGGATGTGGTTAAGAGAGTTCTCTTGGGGAAGAAGTGTGCGTGTGTGAGAAGAAGAGAAAAACATGGAAGAATATTGTACTTGGTGTTATGTAATGGAGAATGGTTGAAGGTTGTCAAGTGCATTATTTTTTCTTATTTGTATTGATCTTTAGGAAGGTAAGGAAAATAGTTCCTTCTTAATTGATGTAGACTATTTATTTTTTAGTTTGGTTATTCTTTTCTTTTACAATGAAAATATTTTTGTACTTGCTATTAGAGTAGAAAATACATTCTGCCACATGATGGTAGTTACCATCAAAAAGTAGCAACCAGGTAAACATGAAATTTGACGTTTGTAGGGAAGGTAATGTAATGGTAAACAAGAAACAATAATTACAAAGGGTTTGCAATTGGTGGAAATGGTAGGCAATAGCTATTGGAGGTCTGTAGGCAACTAGGGGGGCCTTTTCAAATTTGCTGATGATGATATGTGCATGACGATGGATGTTGCATGATGGAGGACGGTAGTTGTAACATGATGGTAGGTAGACAAAATACATGTTCTACTTTCATGTTTTTATTCGAAAACCTTTTTCCTCAATGGTGATTAAGTTGCCGAATTCCACAATTTAACAAGTGCATTTATGCACAAATGAACCAATCACAATGTAACAAGTGTTTAGGTCTACGAATATTTTTGTTTCAAAATTAATGCGGTGAAAAAACATTTAAATTAATTTACATTCACAAGATTGTTGCATAATAAGTTATTAAGTTCCAAAATATTAAAATTTAATAGGAAAGATAAAGGGTGCAAAAGGACTCAAAAATGCCTATAACAATTGTTTTTTGTCCTTAGTTATTGAACATTAGAATGGAGAAATCAACCCAAATTAAAATTATTTTAAAGTGTATTAAACACATGTTCAATGTAAGATATCTAAATGAAACTACCAAGTTGCATCTTAGGGACATTTTTTTCATGCATTTATTTTTAAATTAATTACAAAAATCCAAAATATTTAATGAAACTTAGGTATTGTACACTTGTGTTATCAAATTTACTGATTTAAATAAAAAATTCAAATGTCAATTTTATAATGTGCATAATTTTAAAATAAAATGTACATAAAAAATTTATGAATATTACACATATATATACATGAAGACTTTAAGTATTTTTTTTTAAATATAAAATTTATGAGCATCCAAAATATAAATAAATTGAAACCAAAGTTTATATATTCATGAATTTCATTAAGGCTACATTACATCCAGGCCGTCTGTTCCAATTATTTGAAATGTGCATCCATACTATAGAACAGTCACGATCACATTCCCCGTTAAACCATTAGGTCAAAGTGAAGTTGCCACCCACACTAGAATTTATGCACAATGCACACTTTCATAAAAACTTTGCTCTTAAACATCTTCAAGTTGTAGCATCTTGCATTATGGTTTGAAATTGCCCATTGCAATATGGAAGGTGAACAATAATAGTTCAAAATGCAAGAAAATGAGTGAGGCAAGATTGTAACGGGTTCAGGTTTAGTGTCATAATTCTTTATAGAGCTTAATGTGATTGTGCAATTGTTGAACTTTGCCATGGGGATTATGTGCATTCTATAAATGCAAGAAGTTGGAACACAACCATGCCTCGAAGGAAGTTTCACTAGGAGAAAGTTAGTGATGTTTTCTGGGAGATTTTAAAAAAGAATTTCATTTTAGAGGAAGACAAAATAGATGATTATGATTATGATGTATTTTTCAAACCTCTAGAGAGTTTGATGTAACTTGTAGGAGTTATAGGGTATGTAACACCAAATGCATTACATCGTCATTATACTTCAGCTATATCAGCTAGGTTATTACACTCGCATGAAAAGATTGTTAAATAATTGTTGGATACTTAACCTCCTTGGCGTCCCAAGTGGCATGAACCACCTCAAGAATCTATTTCGTGTGAACTCCATCCGAAGTCATCTCTCGATGCAAGATGCAAGTTTGATTGCAAACTATAACACATGTTTAACTTGAAATGCTAAGGAATATAGTGGCGCCACTTGGAGTTCAAGTTGCATCATCAAGCTTTTCAAGTCAAGTAATGAACTGAATTAACCTAAGTTATAAAATTTGAAAATTTTACATGATGATATTTGTTTGAACTTTGAACTTTGTTGTTTAGGTGTTGTTTATTTCAAGTTGGTGATATTTTGAATGAAGATTGACCTAATGCAGGGAGCAAAGAAATGTGATGCTAGTGGAGGATAATCGCGGTTCCAATACAAGTGATACGTGCAATATTTTCCATCAATCTACCCTAGAGAAGCAATGGACTGACATTTGGGATTGAGTAAGGAGGTGTAGGGCTCGAAAATAAAAAATAAAAGCGGTAGAAGAAGTGGCGGCAAAAGCAATAAAAGTAGTTTTTCAAGCTAGAGAGTTGGATCGCATGGTTAAGTCAAGTCCTATTCAATGCATCTTGGATATTAACTTGATTTCTTATAGTAGAAAAACACAAAAAATTTCAGCACATGTTGCAAGACAATTGGCCATGTACATTATTAGTCAATTAAAAGATGCTCATGTTGAAGTTCAACATGATGTTTTTGACAAATTTTTAAGTCATTCTATTATAAAAAATGTGGTTCCTCTTTACCTAGTTAATTCACGGGCTACAAAACAAAAGGATGATGTGTTGCAAAGCATGAAAACATGCATCAACACACATTTGACAGGTTTTAAAGCATCAAAACTAGTGATGGATAAGGATATTGTGTGCACTAGCATTGTCACAATCCATTAATAGCAATAAAACTTTAACCAAACTGCTTGGAGTCAACGGGTGGAACATACTTAAAGCCAACCTAAGGCGTGCCCAACTTAATACTAAGCAAGATGTTTTTTGGCTAGATTATAAGAAAGCACCATGATTTGATAGGATTTCAGAGGCAATGAAAACATTGGTGATTGATTGGTGGGTCTAAGAAACATCCATTTCACCCAACCGGAAAGATGTTGTGTGAAGGAGGATAGGGGTCAAGGAGTTTGTATTACATGCTATGCATTACCTTCAAACATCACAAGTTAGAATCTTTATCTTTTTATCTTTGTTCATTTTGTTTGCTTGCACACTTTCATTGCCTATATGCATTTCAAGACCTAGAAATGTAGATCTACTTTATAACTAAAGCGAAGTTCAAGACTGTACATCAACTTGTTCAAATTTGTCAAATTTAAAACAAAAATGATTTAATCATTTAACTTCATATGTCTTAGTTTCAAGTCTTCTATAATCCATGGTGTTTAAAACTATTTTTGTTTTTGGTTTTTCTCAGTTTATGTGTTTGATCAAGACCCAAAAGAGGTAAGACATAATTTGGCATTTCCTTTTATTTTAATGCTTCTGCCTAATATAGGGTCTTGAATTTTGATCGCGAAGCTTAATCAACACAATATAAGGGTTGTATGAACTTATATGTGCAAATTTACATTAGGCAAAACCCAATTTTGTGTAAATTTGCATATAGAAGCTCTATTTTTGTTCAAATTTTTCATACCCAGTTTACACAAAAGCCTTGATCTCCCAATGTTCATAGAACCTAGTTCTAGCTTTTGCTTCAACAATGACAAGTTTCATTAGTCTTTGGAGTGTTTTGTTATTTTTTCTACATGACTTAAGAAATTTGAATGTGTAGTTTACTTCCTTAAACACTGGATACAAGTCTTGAATGCTTATTTTTCCATAAGGACTCAATCAACTTGAATGCTTAAAATTTGTTTCCATAAAGATTAATTGTGTCTTGAGTCTTTACATTTGTTTTTGCAAGAGGTCAAATTAGTTTAAGTGCTTTGATTTCTTCTCACAAGGATTAAAAAATCTTTGGTGCTTATTTTGATTTTGTGAAGGATTGAAACCAATTTGATTGCTTATATGTGTTTCTACAAGGATGGAGGAGTCTTGATTGTTTATTTTGATTTTGTAAGGACTAAAGCAATGTTGAGAGCTTATTTTGATTTTGTAATGGATTCAAACCAATTTGACTACTTAAATGTGTTTTTGCAAGGATTGAAGTAGTTTTAAGTGTTTATTAAATGATTTTGTAAGGATTGAAATAGTCTTGAATACTTACGTTGATTCTGTAAGGACTTAAGTAGTCTTGAATGTTTACATTGATTGTGCAAGGACTAAAATTTTTGTCTTGAGTGCTTGTATTTATTTTCTAAGGATAGTGCTAGTTTTGAATGCTTATATATGTTGATTTTGTGAGGACTTAAGTAGTTTTGAGTGTTTACATTGATTTTGTAAAATTGAAAATTTAGTCTTGAGAGCTTGTATTGGTTTTGTAAGGACTGTAATAGTCTTGAGTGCTTATGTTGATTTTGTAAAAACTGAAATAATCTTTATGTTTATGTTGATTTTGTAAGGACTAAAGGAGTTTTTAATGTTTTTGTTCATTTTGTACTTGGATTAAAATATAGTGCTTATTTTGATTTTTTAAGGACTGAAACTAGTTTGCTATAAATATATATTTGTTTTCATAATGTATGAATCAGTGAAGTGTATAATTTTTTGTTTTTGCTCAAATTTTGAGTCACTTTGCAACCAATTTGATAGTTTATATTTACTTCCACAAATATTGGATCAATCTTGAGTGCTTTTGTGATTTTGTAAGGACTAAAACCAATTGACTATTTATTTATTTATTTCCATAATGATTGAATTAGCTAAGTATTTAATTTTGTTTTTGCAAGACTATAACTCTTGAATGAATTTATAGCTAGTTTGAGTGTTTATATTTGCTTCCACAAAGACTAAATCATTCTAAAATGTTTTATTAAGTTTATAAGGACTGAAACTAGCTAGTCAAGTAATTTTGTAAGGATTGAAACTAATTTATTTGTTTCCACAATGATTGAATTAGTTAGGTGATTAATGATGTTTTTGCTCAATTTTTGAATTAGTTTACAACTAATTTATATTTGCTTCCATAAGGATTGCATTAATTGATTATTTATTTTGGTACTACAATGATTGAAATCAAACTTGCATGGTTATAGTTGTAATAGTTGTCCTTGAACCATTATATACTCATTTGCATTTTTGTGCCAAGTCTTCCTGATGTGTACAGTCCCAAGGTTGATTGAATGAAGTCACTATAATACTTAAAAGTTTGTTTCCAAGAATTACAATTGTGTATAAGGCTACTGTTTAATACAAGAAATAGGAAAATTTGAATGTTTCAGCAAAATAGACTGTCAATGTTGTTGATAACATATTTGATGCATGTAGGTGTAAAGTTTGGTAGGATTTCATAAGGCATCCCCTATTCATTTTCAAAAGAAATGTTGTCCTTTTGTTTTCTAATTTTTTTTTACTTTTGTGTTTGTTTTTTGACAATGTATTGCTAATTTCCATTTGTCCTTCCCATATGTTGACTTCAATTCTTTTATCAAGTCTTGTTTGGGGTGTACAACTACCTTAAAACAACAAATGTATTATGGTATGTGGAGTATGTATTTTGCCATTTGGTTAACCTTGATTTTATTGAACTATGCATTCATGGACCTTGAAACATATATCATACGAAATATGCAATAAACTTTATATGGATTTGTGACCCTTAGTTTAAAATTTTATATGGATGTTCCTATCACCTAGTTGTGCAAAGGGCTTTTGTTTGTTTTTCTTACATGAGGTTAACCTTGGTCTATGCTTGTGTAAATTTTAAATTGATCATGTGCAACTAAATTTGATACGCAGCTAAAGTTTTTCACAACTTCAAAAATCAACACCCAAGCGTACAAATTGGATTTACTGAGTTTCATGCTCTCAAACCGTGGTTTGTTCGTAGATTCACAACACGGAATACATGTTGTCGATATTACACGGAGCCCAAGCTTTTGGTGAATGGACTAAATGACATGCAAATTAATTTGGTTGGCATACATGCTACATGTGTATGCAAATACCCAAAGGTATGTGCAGTCAATGTTGAAAGCACATTTGATTGTGCATGTTTTACCCATTCTCAAATATATGGTGGGATTACAAATTTGTGGACATCCATTATGTGTGGAAAATCCTTAGATTCCTTGTGGCACAAGAGGGAATGCTTACTTGGAAAATGCCCTAATTGTGGCATTCAAATTTTGAAGATATATTATCAAGAACTATTGTCTAAACATCTCGTGAAATGGAAGAGTATAGTTATTGAAATAGTGGGTCAAACAAAAGATAACAAGGATAAAAAGGTCCCTACATTGAGTTACAATAAGACTCATTTTATGGATTACATAAGGTACCTACAACCTCAGTTAAAAGCCTTTGTTTTGCATAAATATTTGGCAAGTTGGCAGATGTTCAATCTAAGTAGCAACTTGAGCAATTGCCAATGGATTCTCTTTTGACTTGTGTGGATTCCAATGAAAACTACACCATGAAAGTTCAAAATGAGATCCAAAACATGCATTGGCACAACATCTAGATCAACATCTTGGTTGTGATTAGTTACATGTACAATTTAGCTTACAACCCAAGTTATGAGCAAATGTCTTATCAAATAAGTGCATAATCTCATCTCAGATGATTAAGACCATGATATTTTATATGTTCAACATTGTTTTATGTTTTTTTGGGAGCATACCAAGCAATTTGGTTGCTTCCCGTTTCAAAATGTTGTTTGGTTAGATGGTTGCTATGGCCAATTCAAATCATCAAGAGCTCAGTTCTTTGTGGGTTGGTACCCTTCTTTGATTTCTTGTGCAACCCTTACCTTCAAGCTGCTAAATGATTTGGAATTACTTTGCTTTAGGCCAAGGGAAGGGGGAAGTGGATTGTGCAATAGTGTTATGCTAATGAAAAATTTGCAAATAGGAAGTGAAGTCAGATGGATGAAAGCACAATAAAGTGTACAACTAAAAGTACTTGCTAGTCTACTTGTCAAATGAACAAAAAGTAGGACCAAAACCCATCACAAAATATTTATACATTCAATCTTTTTAGTTGAATGATAATTGATAAAATACTTCTTGATTATTATGTTTTAATTTTTTAATTTTGCATTGTAAAAGTAGGTTTCAAGTAGATTTTTCTAAATGCAAGTAGCTTTTAAAACCTACTTTATGCAATGTAACATTTGATTCAAGTATGTGTGAAGTATATTCTACCAAAGAGAAAATAGATTTGTTTTTTGGTGAGGCCTTTAAATATACAATGATATGCTATAACTTCATACGTGTATATTTCATTAAATTTTTTAATGAAAAAGTAGGTTTGAACATCATATTGACCAGTCAATTTCAAACCTACTTGTTCCCTACTTTTCATATTTCAAAGTTTTTGAAAATTTATAGTTGATTTACAATAAACCCAATTGAGGGCTCAAGAGTTTCAAAATGAAATTTAAAGAAAATTTGAATCTACTTTCTTGTGTTTTCATGAAAAACTACCTTTTTTTAACTTGATATTTTTTCAACAACTTTACATGTATACTTTTTCCATGCTTTCACCTAGATGAATTAAAGTTTCAAAATGCACATAAGTGGTTTTGTACTTGAAAGCATAAGCAACCAAGCATCATGCTGAACATAATAATGTTAAAATAAGTGTGAACAAGTTTTTCTCGGAGTTCAAAGTTGGTGGCATAAACCAGGCTTGTATTCACAGTTATAACACAATTAATAGCAACAAAGGTATGCATTAGGTTCAGTCAATGTCAATAAGATATTCAACTTTGATTTAGTTCAAGCATGTATCATGTGCCTATATGAGTTGTGTAGATAGGAATTTTGAACTTGAATGTGAACTTGCTACTCATGTGCCAAGTTGGACATTGTCAATATTAATGCCAAACCAAGTGCAAGTCATGGATGCAATCCAACAACAAAATGAGGATGAAGAAATTGAGTTTGGCCTAGGAGGGGAATGGATTGTTGATGATGTGTAGGTGGGAGAAAATACTACAGTTCTTTTAGATGACCCAAATGATCCATTTTGGATATTGCTGGTTATTAAATGCATAGATGTGATTGAGGATAGTTTGACAGATGGATGGAACATCACATATGAGGTGGAAGATGTAGTCATTTGTGGATACTGACCTATGAAAGGCTACAATAAGGGAGTAGATCCTATACATTTAGAAATGACAACCCAATTGCTTATGTCTTTGGTCATTTAGTGTTGATTTCTAAGTTCTTAATGCCACCCACTATCCACTATTTATGAGATAGATCTAAGACATTTGAACTTAGTCATGAAGCCTTGACCATCATTTTAAATGCATTGCAACAAGTCAGATTGTTGGATAAATAGTAAGGATAACATGCATTGTTTAGGCATTTGTTTTCTTATAGTTTGAAATTTGTAAAGATACAATTGGACTTATGAGACAAATTTACTCAATCTTTGATTTAGTACTATCTAGGGTTATTTTATGTAAATTGTGGAGCAGTCATGTTGATGGTCGATTGTTGCAACTTGCTATCAGAATATGGACATGTCATATTGTAAATTATTCTAATATTGAATTACAAACTTTTGTTTTTTATGTTTTAAGTACCAACACATAGGATGCAAATTTTGACCCAATCATATCACAATCAGAATACTAAATGCTTTGGGAGCCGTATGATGGGCAACTATCATTAATGAAGTTTCAAACCTCTCCCATTGAATTTTAGACTGTAATTTGTTGCTTACATGATCAAACAATGTGCTTAGCTTTTATTTATAATTATTTGTAACTTGATGTGTATGAAAGGTCCTAAATTTGTCATTAACTATGGTGCCACCGTATTACACAATTTATGTGTAGTTTGTTATTTGAATATGCATCATATGTTCTTCAAATCATTATCAAATTTAGAGGTTTTGATTTTCTTACATGTTGAAATTTGTAAAATATTTGGACATATGAGACATATTTGTATTTTTGTATGATTTAATATAGATTTAAGGTTCTTTTACGCATCTTCTAAAGTAATCAAATTGATGGCAAGTTGTTATGACTTATTATTGAAAATTGGACATACACCATATGTAAGGTTGTTTTGAAACTAAGTTCTACAAGTTTCAACAATTTTTTTATTAAGTGTAGCAAAACATAATAAAGCTAAGCCATGTACCTAGTGGTATTTTAATCCAATATTTCCATTTGTTGACTACAAGCATCACTAACAACATCCATTGAACATGCTCTTATGGGACCATTTGGCCTTTATAAATTACATCATAAATAAAGTTCTAATTTAAACTAAACCAATTTGAATTTTGCAAATTAAGCAAGGTCACAATGGGTTCATGCTTCCTTATATTTAAATGTGAATTTCTTTCATCAAAAGTTTTTTTAGGTCTTTTATTGCCAAGAGTTGGCGGATTTTTTTATTTTTTATTTTTTTGGCTTTCAGGATTTTGTGCAATTGAGGAAAGGAGTCTAGTTCTAGGCCCCCTCTAATTGATCATATCTGTAATGGGTTTTGCTTGCAATTTTGAAGGTTGGAAATCCATAGAACTATTACTACCGCATTGACCACTAGCACAATATAGAAATAATTTATAAACTTGTAGGATTGAGGAAGATCCTATAAGAGTATGAACTTGGGTGTTGAAATAGTAGGTGTTCCTCATATTTGGGAAAGTGTTCCAACTATTGGTATGCTACTATTGTTTTTGATAATGTTCATTAATTCATGAAGTGTTTGGTCCTTTCACTCTTGATCTGAGAATGCATTTATGGGTTTCAAAAATAGCTTCATCAATCTAGATATTGTTTCTTAAGTTTGTAGATTTTAATCATCACCAAAAGTTTTTATTTTGAAAAATAATGTACGATGCCAAAATTAGAAAAAATGGATTCACAAAGTAATGGATCTAGGTCCTTTAACATTTATGATTTTCTATAAACACAATCACAGTCAGTTATTGCATCAAAAGAACATTTGTCAATTCAAATATTGATCTTTGGTCCACTTGATAGATTCATTCCTTCACTACTTGCATTACTAAAAAACATGACCCATCAAGATGGCCAACTTCACTAGCTTGTCCATTTTGACTAACATAAATGTTCAACTTGACTAGACCCATAGGTAATTGATGAGCCATGTTAGTTTTGACTGGTCACATTGACTATTGTGACCTATCGAACTATATTGTCAAATGGGTCACTTAGTCAAGGTGGTTTCAAAAGTGACAATTGAAGTAAAAAAAACCAAGAGCTTAGTCAAATATGACTCCATGGAGATTTTTACAAACTTGAATAACAAGGTCTTGATTTATTTGCTCATTAAGGCCAATTTTTTTGTACTTCACTAGAAATAAAATTTGAAAAGTGACGCACTCCCAAGTCTCGGGTTGAACCCACTTGAGGGTCCAACTATGTTGAGTTGCGGAAAGTTGGGACTTGAAGGGCGCTCTCGACTTCCAACACTAAAGAGGGGTAGAGGGGCGTGCTAGAAGTCCCGAGATCATACTAGGAAGATGGACTAGAAGATCAAGCTTGAATCTGCATCCAAACACCAACCACAAAGGGTTAGTTAGCATTCGAGAACACCTTTGGGTGTTGGGACAAGTCACGGGCAACTTAGACTACTTGACTCACCACGGCCCGGACTCGGGGGAAGCCACCACCTTCCCCCATATAGTATTCTCTACAGCTCTCCGCCGAAGCTACATCCAAATGGCTCTTTTTCCCGGGACTCTCAAGTTGGAGTCCCGAAACTGTCCCGGGTTGGAGTCCTGGGACTTTGGACGGCCATAGCTCCTCGCCCCGAACTCGGATCGGGACGAGTCTTAAACCAAAGTTGTAGCTCTCGTCAAGAGCTTTCCAACGCCGTGTTGCACTCCTTGAAACAACGTCGGAAAGAGGTCGATTCCCGACTTTTAGTGGTCGGGAGTCAAACTGGCAGTTTGACTCCCGGCCCTTCTTTTGCCCATAACTTGGGTTGCATATGTTCAAATGGGCAATGCGAGGCCATTTTGGACATCTACGCTTCAAGAGTTTTCCATTGATATAAATAACGCAGCAAGGTGAGAAGATTTGACCCCTCAAATCGTCTTCTGAGTTTTTGAGAGTCCCGGAGGACTCCATTTTCCCATTTTTTTGGGAGTGTGAGTTGGATTCTCGCACTTAGCCCCAAAGTGGGGTTGTGACAAAAAGGAAATGATTTGGAAGATTTTTCAACAACTAGAATTGATTTTTTTGTAGAAGAACAAAAAAAGAATAAAAATAACCATATTCATATACAAGTTGGTTTTCATGGTGTAGCCAAACATATAAAATGATGATTAGAGATTAATACTTTATTTAGTGGTAATTAACCAAATTTAACTAAATCTTTCTAGGGACACATGACCAATTTTTCTTTTTGGTGAAGCTTATAAAATAACATGCTTCAAGAAACAAGCAACAAACACTATTCTATGTATTTCCTATTGGATGATTTGCCACATTTGAATGTAAAAAATATTGTTTTTGAATGTTTAAGGCTTGGAGAAGAAATATGTAATAGATTGCTAGTTCATGTCAAATTTCAGTTTTGTATGTGTGGAATAAAAAATAATCATCTTGCCCAAAATGCAATGCTCATTAATTTCATTAATAACATTTATCAAAGACAATTTGTCACATGCTACTAGGAAGCATATTTTTTTGGGAAAAGATGGACTATGTTTACACACCTCCAAAAGTACCCACTATTAGGAAAGGCTTTTTATGCATAGCTTCCTTTGAACGTGCTCTTGGTGAGATTTTGAAGTGCAACATAATGACAAAAAATGGAAACCTTCCATAATGTATCTAAAATTTTGAAAAGGTGATTAAATTGTTGGTGCACAACCCATAATCTAAATATGTATTTGGCTATATGTACAACAACTATAGATGCCAAACTAATATTCAATAAACACAATGAAGACCATTATGAATTTCATCATGCCATGTTCCATGATGTCATCAATTGAAATTTGGTACTGCAAAAAAAGATTTAAGTGAAAGGAGTACCAAGTGCTTGAAACAAAATCAATGACATTTCATCTCAAACATGCATGTATGAGATGGTCACGATTTATCATCTAGACTTGCACATCTAATCAAATAAAATCATTGAACTAACTTAGAAAAATGATGAGGGTTTTAGTACTCAAATGTTACCAAACATTGAATTAATCAATCAAAATTAAAACCAAGGCCAAATTTTTTGGAACTTGGTACTGAAACATATGAACATGCCTAATATTAGATAAGAAAAAAACTCACTTTCAAAGTCTAACAGTTGGAGATCTTCATTCCCCTCATCATCATCATCACATTCAGAGGAGATTGCCATTTCTTCATCCATTATTTGGTTTGGGTTGATCAATTCACCATCGAACTGCCCATCTACATGATTTTGAAGGGTGCATGCAACTGCTGCCTTTTTGGGATTTACCATTCTCAGATCGTAATGGTTACCATTATTTCCCAAGTCATACGATGTAAGTTCCATACTAGTATTTCTATAAAATTTTGACCTCCAACCCCTAGGTTCTTGCCGCAACACAACCTTCTAATTCCTTGGTACCTTGCATATTATGCAAAAAAAACTTGTTCAATATGTATTGGAATTGCAAATGATTGAACTAAAAGTGGGATTAGTCGTTCAAAATTCACTAGAGTGAAGCCATATTCATCATGCTTCACTGTTGTTGTAAACCCTTCATAGTTGGTAACAACCTAATTACAAATAAGTACAATTGTTTTGGAATCACCCATAATCTAATTCTAGAATCTCTTCAATCCACCCAACATATTCAATTGACACCATGATAGGGTTTGGATCATTGGAGTGAGAAGGACATTCTTGTTCGAATGTCCCTATAACCCTTGAATTGACAATTGAAAGTTATTTTTTAACACTTGCCACTTGTAGATGGTTCCCAAATGCATACATGAAATGATAGTTTGTGGCTAAGTCCGAGGGCAACATACTAATTGACACCACATTTTCATTGATGTTCTCACCTATTAGCATTGCATTTTTTATAACATTTGACACCCATTGTTCAAAGGGTGGCAACCTTGCCATGGTCTTTGGGTAAACCAATTTTTGGTTACACCTCCTACCTACATTCCTTGTAAATTTTATTCTTTAAGCTATCCTTTCACGTTGAGCTATTGTGTACTTCCTACAAATGGTATATTGAATACATGGTCATCATTTAGAAGGCAAACATTTATTTTGGGGCAATGGAAAAATTCATCAACACAACTATAAGCTCTTGAAATAAAAAGACCCTACATTCTAAACACATTCAAGGAGACATATTAGTGCTTCTAAACTATATATATGGAATTAACTAACTTGTGCAATATATACAAAATTAACTAAAGATGTTTATATATGTAATAAACTAGGATAATTAAAATACAAAATCATCCAAAGATAATTAATCCAGTGTGATTAAATATAATAATAATATGTAATTGCACTTTCAATGGGAACAACATAATATTTTGATTTCAAATTAAGTAGTGCAAAACATTAATGAAAAAATAATTCCCATCATCTAGAACACTCAAAGAAAACTAAAAAAATAAAAACAAATATTATGTAAAGGTGTGAACCTGTAATTTTATAGAGCTTAAAATAGATGTTGAAATTTGGTAGAAATTTTAACCTTTGAATTTGTAGATCTTAATCTTGCCAAATTTTAACAAGACCCTATATAAGCAACATATGTGTTTTGGCATTTGGTTGCTTAAGTCCCAGTTTAACAACAAAAAGATGCGGAAAAAATGTCACGGAGATTCAAGAGGCATGTTAATCAAAAAGTGACATATGGCATCTTTGGTCATGCTACAACTTCTAACATTGAACTTCATTTCACTTCATCTCATCCTTGTGCAAACAACCATCTTATTTCAAGCATTGTGAGGCCTACATTATCAAAAGTTAGTGACAAACTATTATTTAATGAACATATAGATCCTTTAGCCAAGCTACCATTGGTAGCTATTTGGATGTGTAATTGTTTCTACATATTGTCCATAACATGTTATGGACAAGATGTAAAAAAAAATACACGAGTATACATGTTAATATTTATATCCAACATATGGCCTATAGTATATCTCAACCCATTATATATTATTATGATCAGTTACATTACTACAGTAGCATTAATCATACTATAGTTAGAAAACCACTAAAATTTGAAAGACTAAATTGTTCAACATAATACACTTGAGTGCTAGGACATTGAAAACACAAGGGCATATATTATGGGTTTAAAGGCTTCATTTTCGATGAAGGCACATTGCGTAATAATTAAATGACATAATGATCATAGAATCAACCCAAGGTAGATGGACAACACAAATGCCACATTACCCAAACAATAGTAAAATAAGGAAAAATGACAATGGACTTGCTTCAAATGGATAAAAACAATTAGTCATCCATAAATGGCAATGACTTGCAATACTTCACATTTGCAATAGATGACAAACCTCTATAAAAACCTATAAAACCTAAAGCAATATTGTAATGACTTACATTAGTAAGGTTAGAGAATTTGTTTATGTTGGAATCATCCAGAGAATCTAATTGCAAAAAATTGAGGCAAAATAGTTCCCACCATCCAAATAGGTCAAGGAATAACTAAAAAAAATTGCCTACAAGATTTTTCAAATTTGATATTTGACCAAATGAAAACCATTTCCACTTTAATACATAGTAATAGGCATAAAATTTCAACCTATAAACCAATTGCAAGGGGATGTAATTGCTTTTGACTCAATAAAGATAATTTGGCAAGGACTTCATGTACAAACCATCAAAGCATTTATAATAATGGCTATAAAAATAGGAACTTACTTGCACCATGGCTCTATGATTGTTGCATTATGGAGAACAAATGTGTGGGCCCATGAGGTCTTCAAGTCTGCACTTAATCTACAAGGGCACTCACTTCTTTCAAGGACTTCATCATGCATGGTGGGCTCCTCCTTATCATCCCACGTTCCTTGTGGACTTTACCCCTTGGATGTACTTTATGCAAAACCCTAAAGCTTCTTCAATAGAATAACCAATAGCCATGCTACCTTATAGTTGCACATATTTTTGACATATCCTTTCAAAGCTTTCATGTACCTTTCCTTGGAGTACATCCATTGTGTATGAACTAGGCCACAGAGTTCAAATTCTTCCACAAGATGTACAACTAGGTGCATCATGATATTAAAACATGCAATAGGGAACACTTTCTATACAATGTTTAATGTCTTTATAACTTCAGCCCTTAACATTTGCATATTGTTGGGGCCAACCATCTTTGTGCAAATCTTCTTGAACACACAACTTAGGCAAGTTTACAAAACACATCCGGACCTTTTCTTGCATCAAAGTACGAAAGCACAAATGTCGCAACCTTAGCCTTGGGCTCGTAACCAAAGTAAAGGCTTGCAAGGGTGCGGGCCAAAAGGGAAGCTCGGGAGTCACATCTCATGTTCCCATGAATGTAGGAGAGTGTGAGGGAATGAACCCTCACACTCCCAAGTGAGCTCCCACTTTGGGAGTTGGAGTCTCAGTGGACTCCCAAATTTTTAGAAAATGATTTCAGGGGTCAAAATTCATTGCATTGAAGCATTTCATATATCATTGGAAAGCTCTTAGAACGTAGATGTTTGAAATGGGCTTGGATGACCCATTTGGACACTTGAAACAAAGTTATGGTCAAAAGAAGGGTTGAGAGTCAAATTGGCAATTTGACTCCCGACCACTAAAAGTCGGGAATCACCCCAATTTCCTTTCGTGCAGGTGGCATGCCACATACTGTTGGAAAGCTCTCAATGAGGGCTACAACATCATATCAATTAGAGGTCTGCAGATAAAATTATGAGCCCCCAAAGTTGTGAGAGTCCCAACTTTGGGAATTTTGGGACTCCCACTTGGGAGTCCCGGGACAAAATGTCATTTGGATGCTAGTCATGTGGCCATCCATAGAGTATACTATAAGGGGGAAGGTGGTGGCTTCCCCCAAGTCCGGGCCGTGGTGAGTCTTGTGAGTTTGAGTTTGCCTATGGTTCGTCCGTGCAACAAAAGTGTTCCAGCTAGGCATTAACCAACTTGTTGTTTGGTTTGTGTAGGTTCGTGTGAGTGATTGAAATGCTTGTCAATCTTCCTAGTCCCATCTCGGAGCTCTAACACGCCCCTCTACCCCCGAAGTGTTGCGAGCTAAGGAGTGTGCCCTAACTTCCTACTCTTCCATTGTTTTCATCTTAGACTCACATTTGAGTCTATTGAGGAGGTTGGGATCCCTTAACATTTGCATACTGTTGGGGTCAACCATTTTTGTGCAAATCTTTTTGAACACACAACTTAGGCAAGCTTACAAAACACATCCGGACCTTTTCTTACATCAAAGTACGAAAGTACAAAGGAAATACTTGTTGCATCATGATATGGTACTCATGAGACTTTAGTCCCCTTAACTTCCCATCCTTCTTTGCCCTTGTTCATAAAGGTCTTGCATAGTTTGATGGAGTCTTCAAGTTCTTTATAGTCTGCAAAAAGACCTTTTCTTCATCTATCATGACATGGGGTGCAGTTGGCTTGATGTAGGACCCATTTGGCATTTGTTGCAACTACAATTGCACTAGTAGAAAAACATGTGTTTTTCAACTTGTCTTTGTCAACTAATATAGTTGAAAGTTGTTAAAATTACAACTATTTGACTTGAAAATGACATTTTTTCAACTATATTAGTTGACATAAACAAGTCAAAAAATACATGTTTTTCTATTAATGTTGAGGTCAAATGCCAACCTCTTCCATGTCCTTGCAAACAATAATTGTATCTTTCTCCCCAAAAATCACCTTGATCATGTTTTCACACACATTTTTTCACAATGCATGACATTTAAGGTGTGCTTCACTAAGAGATCTTGCCACAAAAAAATATTGATAGTGAATTTGGGATCCAATAAACTATGTTTCTAAACTATGAAATGAATTTGCAACATCACACTGCCATTTAACTTCAAATGTTTTGCATATTCTTAACCCTTTTTAAACAAACATTAGTTGGTGATCTATTGATTTGCAAAAAGCCAAGGTCAAACACATAATTCGCATTAAATAGGTACTATGAAGTAATTTATCAATATACATGTAATTGATACAACAAATTGACATGTTTATAATGACAACATAATACTCAAGATGTAAAGAATTCCGGTATTACATTAAAGGCAACACAACATACACTAGAAGAAAAATCTTTATTTACAACTGGTGTTTACGACTATTTTTTAGTCGAAAGAAACATTTTATAACTAATTGTCTAATAGTCGCCTAAGACAAGTCGCAAACGACAAATAGTCGCAAAACATTACATCAGGATGACGTCATCAAATGGTAGATGAACTCTACATTTAGTATATATTATTTCATCCGATGGGGCCAATATATACATAATGTATACAAGGCATCATTTTGCGACTATAAATTGCAACTATTTTGGTGGATCCAAACTCCAACCATGTGGAGACACATGTTAACTCTTGAAATACTTTCGATTAACTAATGGGTTGTTGCCACATGGCATGGTTTCTAATATTTGGGAAACCAGATTGTGATATTGGATGATCTAAAATTTTCTAAATCTTATGGCTAAGAAATGGCCACGTCTTTTGTGTTTGGCTAATCGAAATGTGCCACGTGTCATTATGAGCGTCATGACATTTGAATATTTATTAAAAAACCCTAGATATATCCCATTCATCAAATGTCAAAAATGAAGATCTTGACACGTGTCACATTATTATTTGAATGAAAATTTCAAATTTGCCCATAGTTATGACATTCTTGGTGTGAGAATGTTATGGAAGCCCAAAGAAGCAAGAATTTTAAAGAATTTTTAAAAAATTTATAGATCAACCAGTGTAATTTGGTAAACATTCGCGGGTAAAGAATGTTATGACAAGGTGCTAAATGAAGA
>Ga0209611_10004618_pt1 | contig 23465 bp, 18 predicted proteins | sample S1TSphgellanicum_3_FD_187693 | JGI IMG/M metagenome (GOLD analysis project Ga0209611, IMG submission 187693) | Host-associated microbial communities from peat moss isolated from Minnesota, USA - S1T2_Fc - Sphagnum magellanicum MG (SPAdes) (version 2) | ecosystem: Host-associated > Plants > Peat... | reverse complement strand
CCAAAATTCGATATTGGACGAATAAGGTGTTGGGTTAATTTTTTTTTTAAAACAAAAAGTTGGCAATCATAGTTTTAGAACCTCAGTTGTGTAATTAGGGGTGAAAAATCTCTAAAGGGCTAAGGTTAGAAGTAAACACCAAAATTCGTAATGTTCGGCAAAACATTGGTCTTGTTCTAATATTTAATGGATAACAAGGATGGTTGAGATTCATGAAGTATATGAGGGGATGTCACTAAAGCAGGCCTCATAAAACCTGGCATTCTATTTTTAGATGCCAACTTTGCCAGAATTAATTTTGCCAAAGTGCCATAATTAAATAATATAGTTATTAAGAGCATCCCCACCGCAAGTCATTAAAACGGTCACTATCACTATTTTTTGGTAGTCGATCTGAACCTTTGAGGGCCAAAATAGTGATTTGGGTGCAGTCATTTTTGTGGTTTCCCACCGCGGAGTCACTAAACTGAAATCATCAGATTTAAAAGGGTCATCGAGTGTGCATTCACTATAGTTTTATTAATCCCATTGTGTGTGCGTGTGCGCGCATTCGCCGATCGGCCTGTTGATCCCGCTCTTCTCGATAATGCACATCTTATTCGCACCTTGCATGTCATCATGAGTCGACAGACACCGTTTCAAGACAAACACGATGTGGAATACAGTCTTCAACCGGTGCAACGATCGATAGGCGGCATGATTACGACTATGCAATGCCTTTTTTGTGTCCACATCGGGCGTAAGAAGCATGAAGGTCCCGGTGTGAAACGCCAACGCACCAAGAACACGCAGCTGTTCCAGTTCCCATTCCGACCTGAGGCCTACAAAAATCATCACGAATCTCAACATCACGAAGACTAGACCAGTTATCAATTGTTCTCGCATCAAGAGAAGGCTGCATTCTTCAAGAAAAAGGAGGTCTGTGGCATTCACAGTTTCTTGGACAAGGACAAGGATAGCCTGCAGTTCGTCATTTCGAGGCCTACAATTGTCAATGATGTGGTGGGAGATTTATTTTTCCATTCGGAGGAAGATGAAAAAGAAGATGTGTCCAAACCGATCACAAAGGCCAACGCCATGAAGCTGTTCAAACCACAAGAGGACGGATCATACCTGGTGACGATCAAAAACTTTCTGCGATTTGACCTCGCAATTCAACACATTTCTGTTGGGTTATCGTTTCAGCAGACATCCAAGGTGATTGAGCAGCATCGTTCAACGACCAAGAATGCCAAACTCAACGGCCTCAACAACCACATGGTCAGTCAGTTCGTTCACATTCTCCTTGTTATCTCCCTACAGATCATCTCCGATGTTCTCACGGATCCAATGGTTTGGGTGTTTTCACTAGCTGTTGATGCAAGCACTCATTTGGGTGTTCCTCTCCTCGATCAGCGGATTTGCGTGTGCGTGAAAGGCGTGCTCTACAACCTTCACCTCGTCCTCGTTCCATTCTTCGAACGACATACCGCTCAGAACTATGTGAAGCTCATCAAGATTCTGCTCAACACCGTGTCTCGATCCTGGCGCGAAAAAGTCATTTCGATCAACTCGAATGGAGAGAACACCATGACTAGTCAACACGCTAGTGTTGTCACATCGCTGGAAAATGAGTGTTCGAATCCTGTGCTTCGCATTTGGTGCATCCCTCACCAGCTCGATATCATTGTCAGAATGCCACACATGGGGTGTTGGACGAGGCGTTCTACAAGGTTGCCCACACGTTCTCTGTGCATCTCCATGCTCAGCAAATCCTCATCACCGAAATGGGTTCCAAATGCCCGAAGGACACGACACGGTGGGTCGCATTCAGCAATATTCTACGCTGGTTTCTAGAACACCGTCATCGATTGATGATTCACGTGGCCGACAAGCGACCGGTTCAAACGCCATCCACGCAATGGTGGGTTATCGTGGGAGCGCTAGCACCTTTGTTCGAGCGGATCATCGTCACATTTGCCACGCTCTAGTCTCTGAACTTGGTAATCTCTTAACAGCGCTAAGAGGTGTCGAACCTAATGGCGGACATTGCAGCTGGTTTGGACATTCGTTCTACTGTGGATGTTGCGTTGATCAACAAGATCAATCCCACCATGATCATTCAGCAAGATGGTTGGATCGTCACCAAAAGATGTCGTCGTCATGCACATCCACGATCAAGGCTCGTGGGCATGCAATCTGTACAACGAACTTTCCAACATTGAAAAACAGCAAACATTGCAAGAGATTATCATCTTTTCGCTTTCCATTGTGGCGGACGGATTGCAGATCTAGGCGGAGTGTGATTCCAACAACAATGTCAGGGAATTGGAAGCGCCCCCCGTGATGCCAACGGATCTCATCAAGATGCGTCTTGGTGTGTTCATCAGCAAAGTAGTGGATCAATACCGCGGGCACCTAGCCAAACACTGAAGCGCGGACTTGATTGATAAGGCGGAAAGCGAACACTGTGAACTACTCGTTGTCTACGCGCGCGAACCAGATGTGAGGGCTGCCTTCGACAAGCACAATGAGAAGACGTTATTTAATAAGGCGTGGGACTGCTTGAAGGGGCGCTTCATGTAGCTGCGTCAACTGTGCGGTGGATTGGCGACAACATTCCCGAATACGACGTCCGTCGAGAGTGATTTTTCTATTGTTAAATGGGAGAAAAACGACTCCTGTAGCAGCCTGACGAGTCTGTCCCTCACGGGCATTATGCACGCAAAGCAATTCGAGCAAATCAAAATGATCAAACGCCAATCTTTCGCTTAAATAACAGTGTGAGTTTGTCTCCATGTCCATTCCATTCAACATATTCTTTGCCTAGTTGTGTTCCATTTGCGATGGCCGTAAGAATGGTAGTAGCGGTGTTCGTTTTGATTTTATCTTTTAGTAGGGGGAAACTTGTTACGGAAAATAAAGCATATGCCAGATGTGCTAGTATTAAAGCGACAAATGTGTCAGAATTAATTTAATTCTGGCAAAGTTGGCATTTGTCAGGTTTTATGAGGCCTGCACTAAAGGGTCCAATGAAGATATAATAATCTTAAAACATTGTAAGCATAAGATTAATTCAATACAACTTAACGATTAAATAAATAATGTGATAAGTTGTCAATGGCAACATGAATTTCATAATGAATGAAACATTTATTCAGATTATGGATAAGCTGAACGAGGAGTTATAATTACATGTTAAGTCTTGGGTTATGCCATAATGATAGTTCATAACTGCAGGAAATCTAGGATGTGTCGGATGGTGTGAACTAAGTAGTATGCCTTGCTATTAAGAAATAGTCAACAAATTGGACTATGCAACCAATGATAGTGTCCAATGCTGAAAATTGAAAACCATGTGAAGATAAAGGTGTCTTCAGTTTCGTAACAACCTGCACAAATGGTTTCAAGTTCATCACTAGAAGCGAGGTTGATTTGTAACAAAATCACCAAGGTGCGAGAGTTTGGAGAAATGTGATAATACTAAGTTCAAGGGGGTGCAATTTCAAGACGAGGCCGCACCTCTCGCGGTTCGGGATCTTCATCACAAAAATGTTGCGTTAATGTCAAATATAAGGATGACTCCGGAAGTGGTTCTTCATTCACTTGTGTAGTTTGAAGCCCGTAAGAAGTGGTCATGTGCAATGCCATGAATTCAAGGAAAGGAAAAAAAATCTTCAATCTTTAATCAAATCGGTAATGAATGTGCAAGAGATTTATTACATCGAGATGTGTGGTTGTAATTTATAGGTCAAGGAAAAGGAAGGAAATGCATAAGTGACAATCTAGAACCATGGTAAACTATAACCTTAAGATTAATGGAAAAAAAGAAGGTTTAAGCAAAATTTGTTAGGGGGAAAATGAAAAGAGATGAAAGGATGTTTCTCCTTTTTCCTTCCATTGGCCACCAAACATTAGAACCTTCCAAGGGCCACCAAACATTGGAACCTTCCATTGGCCACCAAACATTGGAACCTTCCATTGGCCACCTTTCATTGGAACCTTTCAAGGGCCACCAAACAATGGAACATTCCAATGGCCACCAAACATTGAAACTTTTCAAGGGCCACCAAGCAATGGAATCTTCCATTGGCCACCAAACATTAGAACCTTTCAAGGGCCACCAAGCAATGGAACCTTTCAAAGGCCACCAAGCATTGGAACTTTCCATAGGCCACCGAGTTAGAATCTTTTTTCACTTCCTTCCTACTCCTTCTCTTTAAAGGGCGAATTCGGATCATTTGGAGCTCTTTTTCCCAAACATAATTTTTGATTTGAATCTTGAGAAAACTTATTCCTACAACTTTCCTTGAAAGGAAAAGAATGATTAATTTTAGTAAATAGTGGAAAGAGGGAAAAGAAATTGGATGATTGTGGTACTTTTGAAAGAATGGAAGTGAATAGGGATAATTTTGGGAGCTTGAAATCTTAAAGAAATTTCACAAACCCTCTTGGGTTTTATAGCACAACTTTTCACTAATTTGGGTGCAGAGCTTGGAATTTGGTAAGTAGATACGCCTTGTAGCTAACTTTTTAATAAGCTAAGGCAAGTTATATTTGGATAACGTATGTGATAAGAACAATATTTTAAATGACTGAAGGTCTGCTGCAAGTTGAACATGGTGTTGAATCCTTAAAAATTAGTTTAAGTGAATGACAATTTTACATAAAATTCTAGGATTTGGAGTGTTTGAGCTTGGAAAATATATCTATCAATTCCAAATCATAAATGATGCATAGGAAGCAAACTATTTGGTTTCAACTATAAATGCAACTTAACATCTAAAAATACAATTTTCATTTTTGCTTCATTAGTAACATATGTATTTCTGAATGTAATCACCTCATAGAACCATGAATAGAGGGACAAAAAGTCGCCTCACACCTACCATCCATGCAAATGCCACCATCTACAATATGGGTAACAATTTAGATGAAATGCCTCCTTTTCCCATGAAGAGCAGTGAAGGTAATGTCTAAAAGCAAGTTTTAAAAAGGACAAAAATTTGGGAGGATAACAAGTTAGGGAAGGGAAGTTAATTGAAACTAACCTTCCTTTCCAACCTTTCGAATCCTTTGTAAAAAAATCATATCATGAAATGGAAATGGCTTGGGAGGGACCTACCATTCTATTCCAACTAAAATGACTATTAGGATAGGTAGTCCTTAGCCAACATCAAGATATATCTCTAGAGATTTTTTAAATAATCACTTAGTTAGGCCTTGTAACAAAGTAACACCTAATATTTAACCAATTACTTCCACTAGGCAGTCCTAACATACCCAAAAGGTAGATGAGGGGTCTATTGTGATAACAAGAGGTAGGATCCTAGTAAGGAGGAGGTGCAAAAAACATAATCCCAACCCCTTTCAATAATCCATTCACATTGTTTTTTTAGAAGAAAATTGGACACATATCATCTTGAAGCAAACAAAGAAACCTTATTCTAGTTTATGAGGCATTAAATGCAAACATTTATCATGGTAGACAAATTTTTTAGTTCGAAGGAATCACTGAGGCAAATTAAGAGGACAACAACAATCTTGGGGACAATAGAAGGCAATCATAGCCTTTAAGGCAAGGGAAGGCAATGGCAATTAAAGGGTAGTAGCAAGTTAATTAATATCCCAACATCATTGAGAGAGGGTTGCCACCAATGTTGCATGAATATATATTTTTTCAATATCTATTTGTTTTAGTTATTGACCAATTTGTTTTTCACTAGTTCTTATTATTATTATTATTATTATTATTTTCATTCCTAATGTCTTGTAAAGATATCACAAATTTTTTTAATCTAATGTCAAATTCCAATATGGGCAGAGTGCAGTCATGTTAATAGGGGCCAAAAACATTCGTAACCACTATTTAATTTTATGTTTTCTCCAGTGAATTTTTTTTTAAAATTACAACTTGAAAATAAGTTAAATTTTTTGCACATTATCAAATTTAATATCTTATTCTATAAATGTCCAAATTATGAAATTATTTCATTAACATTTGGACCTTCAAAACTAATGTAAAAAAACTTGTAACCATTTTTTTAAACAATGAAAGGACTTGTACATGGACTTGGAAAACTTTGAAAATGATATTTTTGGAATTTTTTTAACACAAACCTTAACCAAATAGTACAAAGAAAATTTTTAATATTTTTAATGATTTTATAAATATTTATTCAAAAATATTCCAAGAATATTCCCCCAAAAGCAGTCATCTAGGGGGCATTGGTGGCTCCTATTAGCTTGTTTGCACCTAGAAAACATTTGCCAACATTAATATCCATAAGATATCCAAACATTCCAAATACCATCATAAAACAATGTTTTCTCCAAAAATTAAATAACACGATAATGTGGGGCTTAATATAAAGCTCGAACCCATTTTTATTATCTTTTTGGGTTTTTTAGGTTTACGTCAATAGAGGTGATGGCTTCTTTTCCTAATGGCCTACATCTTATAGCCTAAACCTAAACTCCTCATGCCCATATCCATATTCGAGCATGGATATAATATCATGTTTGGATATCAATTTTTTTTAAAAACCCTATCTGAATATCGTATGACTAGATTTCATAATTTTGAGATCTAAGGATAAGGATATCATTTTAGATATCACAATTTTTTATGTCTAAAATTTTTTACAAATGATATCTGAGGTGATATCCATATTTTCCATATATCTATCCAACATTGGTTGCCACCTTGCAAAAACACCTCAAAGATGAGTAAAAGAAAAATGAATAAAACTTTCAACTACCAATTGGGGAAAACATGATATGCATCCGGTTATTATTCAAACACAAATACCATGAGGCACAATTGTTAAAAGCCAAGGTGAAGGACTTGCAAGTAAATAGTAGCCACTAATAGGAGGCCATTGACACTCAAATTTACAAACTCCTACAAATGGGGTATATGATTATTACCCTTGAGGAACATGAGTGGCAAGAGAAGGCACACATAGAACCCATCATTGAATAGTTGCATGAACTTAGTGAAGAGGTGATGATCTTTAAACACTACCGAAAAATGATGATATAAGAGGAGGAAAAGCAAGATACCAAAATAGTCATACTACTTTATGAGCTAAATCAATCCAAGTAGAAAATAACCTAGCTCAAGATTGAAGCTAACTTGTCATTTCAAATAGTAGTGGTTAGGTTGAAAGCTCAATTGGTCAAGTGGAAATGTAAGGTGATGAAAGTAGTTATGTTCAACTACAAGTTAGCCCATTACTTTACTTTCTTTAAAGAATATGCCATGGTGGTTGGAATTTATGGGATGGAGGCAAAATATGAGTATGAGGGAAGATAAATGGAATGAGCTCAAAGGTGAACTAAACAATTTGTTATATGTTACACCCATCCTTAATCTCATTGATGAAGCCACCTACCATCACCATTTAATAGCATATGAATTGGCGTTTCTTGATTTCAAGGTGGATGATGTGCTTATCAACACCTCCAACAACTCAAAGGATAATAGTAATGTAAAGCAAGGCTCGTCAAACAACATAATGTTTCAAGCACCCATTGCAATTTTGGGCCTATGGAATGAATTTAATTCCCCAAAAGGCAAACTATTATCTTTCCATCCATGATGGTAGGAAGTAATTTTTTTCAAGTTTTAAGAAAACTTAGATGGGATTATGAGGACATAATCCAAAGTAAAAGGGGGTTAATGTTAATGCTTGTAAGTTTTTAACCTATTTAGCCTAGAAGGCCACCTAGTAACTTTTTTAGTTACTAGTGGTGGATGTAGACTTATTGTCTCATAGTTACTAAAGGATGAAGTTACTAGGTTAATTAGTCCTTGAAGATAGGGTGGTTGATAAATGGTTAACCATGATTTAGTGACTTGTGGAAGAGATTTGGATGTTCATTCCTTATTTTGTAAAAGAGAATGAGGTGGTTGATGGGTGGTGGGGAACCTTGATAATTTTTCATTTTCATTTTTTGTCTTTTTGGGAGTTGACTCTCAATAAACCCATCCTTGGGTGGTACCACTAGGAACCAACTCAAGGAATGGTTAAAGAACCAAAAGTGGCCAAATCATTTTCCTGGGTCATTTCCTTTAAATGTTTTCATAGTTGTAATTTTTTTCCCTCATGTTTATCCATTTCATGCTTTAAGTATATGGCTCTAATGAAGGCAATTTGTCCTTCTTGGGATAGGCTACATCAAAGTTGAATTCAGAGTAAGAAGGAAGATTATCACATCATTCACATTCTGAGTTGTTTGTTTTCCAAAGATCTTTTTATTTCTTTGGAGAACAAGATTAAGTAGTGGAAGCCAATCCACAAGGTAAATTTTTTCTTACATTTTTAATTGTTTTTATATGCAATAACTTTCATTTTGTGTGCATTTGGGTTTGTCAAGTCCATGGAATACATAAAGTTTCAAATTAGTTAGGTTAGTTAGATTTTCAAGTTACTTAGCCAAATTTTTAACTAGCTAGAGCTTGATCTGATTTTTTTTGGACATTTGAAGCTTCTCCATCGCCATTGTGGGGTTTATAAGTAAATGTTGGACAACAAGATTTTGTTTTGTAATCTTAGAGGCATAGGGTAAGTTGTGATGAACAACAAATAACTTTGATTTTATTGACATGTGGCACATTAAAGTGAGGACATTTGTTAGGGTTTGAAGTTTCATTTGTAAGTTATTCAACCCTAATCATGTTGTAAATCCTTATAATTCAAGGTTCTTTTTTCTTTTTTTTGTGTGTTTTTTGGGAATTTTCAAAACAAACAAGAGGGAGGTTGGGATCATGATGAAATAAGGAGAAGTTTGGGAAACATTTGTTGATGTTGAAGAAAAAATGGGAGGCAATGTATTGGCTAGGATAAGAGGACAAAAAGGATAGGTAAGGTGAGGGGGGAAAGAAAAGAAATTATGGTTTTGAGGGTATTTTTGGACTTTTGTTTGGGGTTTTCTTTTGGTATAACAAATAAACAAATAGAGGAGAAATGAGATAGAGTAGAAATCTTGAAAGGTTAGGACAAAGAAATAATGTGGAGAAAATAGTTTTTTGGCTTTTTATGTTTGAAGAAAAACCTTGATAAACAACTTTTCTAAATTGGTTGGTCTTGTCATATTAAAAATTTGAAAAAAAAGGGAAGGCAATTGTGGGAATGTTGGGCATACTAAAGATCAGTTTGCTTGTTGGTGTTATCAATTAGTTGGTGAATAGTGAATATGTTGCAAAATTGGTTTAGTTAAACCTTTGGTGAAAATTTGATGAAAGAGAGTGCAAATATAAAATAATTCATCTTAGGAAGTTGGGAGAAGGTGAGGGGTTGAATTTTTTTTATTGAGTTTCAAATCTTGTTGATTTGGTTATTTAGGTTTGTGAGAGAAGGTTAGAAATGTATTCATCATGGTGAAGTTTGTAGTCAATAGCGTTCAAGAAGTAAAAGCACTAAATGTCAACTAAGGTGTGATTAAAGAACATGAATAATGAAGAAAAGTTGTTTAATTATCCCTAGTGCATAATAAGATATTTATAACACAACACCTTTGATAAAATTCCAAAGTGTTGAGATCACAAACCCCACAACTTGTTAAGTGTATAAGTATTAATTGTTACTATTCTATGTAACAATCTTACACAACTTCTTTGCAACCTTGATAGTAGTAATTTGTTGCAAAATATATTCAAGGCATTGAGTGATGAAGATTGCAAGATTGTCACAATGCTTATTATTTGCGTTATAATACTTTTTTTTCCTTCAAGCCTTTGTAAAGTATTTGATGCTATGTTTGCCATTTTCACATATGCTTTTCCAACATTTACAACTTAAAAAAATGCACTTGGGCACACTTGGAATGGTGAAACAAACGATACAATTAACCAAAATGAGCACCTCACCAACAATCTTGGAATCCACACAAATAAATTTTGTCCTACCCAAGTGTCTTACAACTCATAACACCAAAACATGTTTTTCATGACTAGAACATTTTGCAACTATGTCCTAATTTAGTCATATAATCATATGTCCATTAGTTATATACCTTTAATCATCATTGTGATTGCATTATGACTACATGACTACAAAGTAAGTATTTAAGCTAGGTACCTAGCTAATAGCTATTAGTTTAAAAATAAATACCTACAAATAAATACCTAGTATGTACCTACCTTAAATATGTATTAATTAGGTGGTAGGTACTAGTACATACCCACTTTAGATATGTACTTGTTAAGTGGGTAGGATGAGTATGTGATTTTGGATGAACAAGGCAATTAGGGTAGAGACTAATCAGGGAACTTTGTTAATTTGAATTTCGAATTCTTGTTGTTTTGGTCATAATGATGTGACTTGGGATAATTCAAAAGGTTAGAGTTTTGGAGAACACACATGAAAGAAAAGGAGATGAGACACAAAGTTTTTTGGAGAATAGTAGGATGAGTTGTGGGTACTTGCAATAGAAAACCACAGACTATGTTTTGATATAACATAGATTTTAATTGTTTTTTTGGATTTTTTTCAACAAAAACATGGGATTATGTTGTAATTTTGAATCATGTTTTCAGTAATACAAAGAAATAAACTTCTATCGTGAATTCTATGTTCATATTTTGCGGGAATTTTCTATAGTATCATATTACGATGAAATGAATTGTAATCTTGTTTTTGGAGTTTGTTACAATGTATTATGAAGTGTAGATTATGGTTATATACAATAACCGTGAATATGATGTTGGAATGAATGGTAATGTTAAGTTTGTTGAAACTTAAGATGGAAATAATGAACATATGCATGTGAAATGCAAATATGTTGTTATAGTAGTGTGAAATATTATGTAGGAATTTAAATTTCACTTCTACCATTTGGCGACCATCTTCTGGGGAATTTTTTTTCTTGTTGTTTCTTTCAATGTTGGGAAGGTTTTCCACAAATTTTGTTGTATATTGTAGATGAGAGTGTTCAAATGAGTAGTGTTGTATTTTTTCAATTCAAAATTTTAAGGGGTATGTTAAAAAATATTAGAGGTTTACGTGGTTGACGTTGTAAGGACTATAAAACAATCTACAGACTCTAAAGATGAAGAATTGTGAAACAAGATGAATCAGATGGTGACCCGGAATTTATAGTGATAATTAGACTTGGAGGCAAATCGACAAGTTATTGAAAATTAAATAGAAGATAATCTTGAAAATGGAGAAGAGTATGTAGGGCTTACAGAAACCCCATATCAGAATTTGATGTTGGACAGACCAATTCTAAAAATAGAGGAAAGGCTTACGAGGCACATGTTGTTTTTACCGTAAGAAGTGGTATGGTGAAACGTATAGACTGGGGGTCTTCAAAGAAGCAAAGAAGACATAGTTCTAGACAATGATTTCCACAGAAAGAGATACAGTCGACTACTCATTCAAATGAACGGATGTAGTATATTTCTTTGTCGTAATTTATGGTTCAAAATCATAGAGATAAAAATGGAGCAAGGACTTTTGTAGCACTTGATCAATCGCAGGAAATCTTAAGTCTAAAGTTAGTGACTAGTCGAAGGAGGGATGTTACAAGAGGTATACAACACAGGTTTGTGTATTAGTTTGTATTTCCAGATTATTATGAACTAGTGGAACATTGGGAGGTGGATGAAAACACCAATGTTGATGTCTTTGAGGAGACTTTAAAAAATTACCCACGATCATTTGAGTATGCAAAGGCATAAGTGAATGTGTTGGATGAAGTATTGCGATCATATTCACATCAAGGGAATCCAAAGTTGGATAAAAAAGGCACATAGTTGAAACACGAGATCATGAATCTATGGATTTGGAGATGAATAGGTTACTTTCAAAGGTTTGTGCATTCTGTGAGGAAGAAAGACATGCAATCATGGATTGTCCTTTTGTGCCTTTTCACATCAAAGCATGTATTGCTAAGCATGTGGAATTACAGAATGTGGTAAGAGCATTAATGGATCAACCACATGAACATGAATTAAGAAAACATGTAGTCTAAAAAATATTTAAAGACTTGGAGTTGGGAAGCCAATTGGGACCACAAAGTTGATAGATTCGTCCATCTATTCAGACCAAGAGTAGAAAACCAAAGGGGTATTTACATCCACATACTGCACCACAATGGATACCAATGGGTAACCGTAGATTGGAACATCGTCGATCCTGCATCCACAAAGCTCCATGAATAGTGTCAAAAGCGATAGTTGTTGAAACCCAAAAACAACATGTTGGAGTAGGATTTATTCAATCATTTGATGCATGTATAACAACCACAAGAGTGGAAACAATTGTTGCGCCCAACATAGATGTTATCAGAAGGGGAGTACTAATTGGATTTGCAGCAAAATTAGGTAGAAAATTAGGTGAAATCTTTGCTATAAGGAACTGGAGTCGAAATTTGACACTACCGACAGCTATTACTAGAATTGTTGGCATACATCAAATGGTGTTTACTAATCTAATAATGACTATTCATGTGAATAGGACTATATAATGACCATTGATGAGCTCAATGGTTACTGAAGGGTATAAAAGTGTAGATGTCGCACATCCAAGAGGAGGAAACCAAAAACCATTTGTGTAATTGCACCAATTCTTGATCACATAGATGGCCATTATGTTAGGCCAAATAAGGTAGCTTTTAAGTATCCTGATTTCAAAAAAGATGTTGATCTAGATGCTCATGTTAAAATGTTTAATTTTGTAGTAAAAACAAATGTAGAGACTTCTGAAAAGTATATCATCAATGTGTTTAACTATATGCTAAAAGATATGGCATTTAATTAGTGCCATAATTACATGTTAGAATTTCCTGATTATACTTTGTCAAAGTTTACACAAGCATTTTGTAAACATCATCGAAAGATTAAAAATGACGAGCAAATATACATGGAGTTGAAGAGTAGGAGGAAATTGAAAGGGTGGAGGTTTATTATGAGCTGATTCAAAAGTTGGTTCATGGTTTACAAGTACGAACCATTGACAATTTTCTAACTACTATGTTTAAACTGGGTTTGCAATCATACCTCAGAATTATGACTACAAGGATGAAGTAGTCAACATTACAACATAAGGAGATGACAATGTTGTGTGAAAAGGTATGATTACAACAAAAGCAAGGAGTGCATTGTTAGTACCACAGAATACCAAATAGGCAACACTAGCAAAAACACAAAATAATATGGGAAGATTGATAAACATTGCACAAATTGTGGGAGGACAAATCACAATGTGGAGACATGTAGAAAAAAAAAAAAAAAACAAACAACGGTGGCAACCATAGAGGCAACACAACCAAATCAAAAAACATAGAAAACATCTTCATATGCATGTCACATCTATGGTTTGAATGGACATAAAATGATAGATTGTCCAAAGTTTGTTGAAATGAAAAAAATGTTTCATGGGGAATCTGTCACAATAGCAAAGGTTTAACCTATTGTTGAGACATAAACAATCATTACGGATGTGAATGTGATGGATGTTAATCACAAGAAGTCAAGTAATTGAAGAACATGTGTTCAAGGATAGAGATCCAAGAAAAGTATAGTGCGTTACAAATTGGGAGAAAGAAGAATGGTTGAAACAATCAATGGTGGAGACAATTCAACATATTTAGAAAACAAAAACCTAGACAAAAGGCCCATCCACATCCATGGTGGGATGGAACACAACGTGGCCAAATATGCCAAATACTACTCTTGTGGACACACATAAATCTCAGGAAGTAGTGAATTCACAAGGGAAACTGATCATAGTAGAATTTTTTTTTAATGGGTATTCGTAAGTAGATGCTAGAAACAAGTTATACTTTGAACTTAGGACAATTATTTAAAATAACTCTTGAGCTAAAGAGATATCTTTGGCAAAAGCTGAAACTGTTGAAAACTCAGAATGTAAGTAAAACAACCATAGAGAAACAAGTTGGTTCTTTAATGCCATAATGCAGTAGGGACAACTGCTATAACATTAGATAATCATATGGTAGTTATCCAAGTACAGATTGGGACGAATATAATAGAGGATGTGTTGCTAGATGGAGGTTCTAGAATTAATATTATCACATAACATTCGAGATTGAGGTTGGGGCTTCCAAAGCCTAAACCTACACCATATAATTTGAGGATGACAAATCAAGCAACCACAAAATTGATGGGGTTGATAAGAGATATAAAGATATGTGTTCATGGCATTCTTTACATAACTATGTTTACTGTACTTCATAATAGTGTGGTAGATTCTAGTTATTCCATGTTGTTGGGGAGACCATGGTTGAGGGACGTTAAAGTGGCACATGATCAAGGAAGTAACATTGTTAGCATACAAGGGAATGGGATAGTTAGAACAATTAAAGTTACCAAACATTGGGAGGTGAAGTTAGAAAACCAGAAATGTTACTATGCTATGATTATCATAATGGCATCACAAATGAAGAAAAAGATATAATTTTTGCTACAGAGCCAAAATTATTTTCCATAGGAACAATAAGTTTACCTGAGATAATTAAATCTATGAAAACCCTAGATGTGGGGATCATGGATATAAATGTGAAGATTAGTATTTTAGAATAAGGATATGAAATATAAAGCACAAAGAAGAAGATACCTAACAACATATTTGAGCCAGAAGTAGCTCTAGAGGATAAGGTGTATTTAGAAACGTACTACATACATCAACTAGGGAATGTTGTAGTGGATGAAACTCTAGCAAAAATCTAAACACAAGGATTGTAGATAATTGGATGGACATTAATCAACAATCAACAATTGATGAAGCTCAATTTAGGAATTGATGAAGAACCACAAATGGTGAAGATTAATGCACAGCTAGAAATAAGTAAGGTGCTAGAAGTGGAACATCTATTGAAGGAATTCAAAGATGTTTTTGCATGGACATACAAAGATCTGAAAGGGATTCCACTAGAGCCAGCACAACACAAATTTGAATTGGACACTACAATACCAGTGGCACATCAAGCCAAATACATATTAAATCCAAACTATGTTGCAACTGTTAAACAAGATATAAATAAATTGTTAGCAGCTGAATTCCTTGAATATGTAGAAGAAGCTACATGGTTATCACCCATAGTAGTAGTACCCAAGAAACATGGCAAGCTGAAAATTTGTATAAATTTTAGAAAACTAAATGTAGCCACAAAGAAGGATCCATACACCATTACCTTTCACATATGAAATGTTGAACACAATAACAGGGTATGAGGCATATTCTTTCTTATATGGATATTTAGGATATCATCAAATATTTATAGCTCCAAAGGATAGATACAAAACTGCATTTGTTACATATTGGAGGGCTTTTATATGGAAGGTGATGCCGTTTGGAATTAAAAATGGACCTCCAACATATCAGAGAGCCATGACCAAAACATTCAAAGAATATTTGGACAATTTTATGAAAATATTTCTGGATGACTTTACAATGTATAGTGACATGGAAAGTCATTTGCAAAAGCTCAAACTATGTTTTCAAAAGTGCAAAGAATATGGCATTAGTCTGAACCTAGACAAATGTGCTTGTATGGTATTTTGAAGGACAATATTGGGTTTTATTATTTTTAAATAAGGGAAACTACCAAATCCAAAGAAAATACAAGCATTAATAAACATGCCACCACTTAAAAAATCCCAGTAGATTCAAGTATTCAATGGGATGGCATAATTTTACAGATGTTTTATAAAAACATTTGATGCTTTTATGGCATTTATCATTAAATTGACCAAAAAGACAAAGACTTTTTTTTCGACAAAGGAATGTCAAAAGGCCTGGGAATTAATTAAATAAAAGTATATTGAAACATTGATATTGATATCACCAAACTGGCAGGTGGAATTTCATGTTCATACAAATGTGTCCTTGTTAATTGTGGTGGTTATGTTGTTTTAGAATGTAACAAGGAAGAGTGATCAACCAATAATGTATGTTTTTAGGCTTTTAAACAGAGCAAAACAAAATTATAGCAAAATAGAGAGAGAGAGAGGCTTTAGATTTGGTTTTTTTTTTGCATAAGCTCAAACATTATTTGTTGGGCAATAAGTTTGTCTTTTATGTAGATCATATGGCATTGGTTTATCTGGTCAACAAACTAGAGATTTCAGGGGGAATAACTAAATGGTTGTTATTGTTCTTCGATAAGTTAGGCAAAACTCATGTAGTTGTAGATGCATTGTCAAGATTATTGAATATTATAAAACCCACATGTGTGCCTAATCAAACCATAGATGCAAGTTTGTTTTAGGCTTGAATGGTTGAATGATGTAATTTTTTTTGAAAGAAGGCACGTTATCGGTGCAACAGAAGCAAAGATTGGTAAGGAGACTAGAGCCTTTTACACTAAAGAATAGTGAATTGTACAAAATGGGCCAAATCAACAGATTGCGACAATGTTTGACAACAACAAAAACACAAATGGTGATGAAAGAACTACATGAAAGACCTTCAAGAGGGGATTTTGCAATTGAAATAATGAAGAGGAAAATATTGGATGCTAGGTATTGGTGGCCAACTATCTACAGGGACATGCATGATTATTGCAAATCTTGTGATGCATGTCAACAAATAGGAGGATTGGCAACTCAAAGTCGTGCAAAGCTGGTCACAAGTCTTCTAGAGGAACCATTTATGAAATGGGGACTTGATTTTAGCTAGTAGGAAGATATACAAGGAACAAATATATTATTGTTGCCATAGATTATGCTACTAAGTGGGTGGAAGCAAGAGCATTGAGAACTATATACAATAGTAGTCATAACAAAATTTCTGTATGAGTGCATATTAACTAGGTTTAGATGTCGTTTGACTATAGTCATAGATCGGGGAATTCATTTCATTAATGATGCCATCAAGTATTTGACAAATCATTTTCTAATGAAACATGTGAGTTCTACAACTTATATCCTTAGGGGAATGGGTAGGTTAAGTCTATTAATAAGGTACTTGAGACATTGTTGACCAAGTTAGTTAGTGAAAATAGAACTGATTGGGATGAACATTTGTCTAGTGTTATTTTTATATAAAACTACATACAAAGTAACAAGGTATAACACCATATCAATTAGTGTATGGACTACATCCATTAATACCCACAAAATACATCGTTTTAATTGTTGGTGAAGATGAGAGAGATAGTACTTTAGTGAAAGTTTTAACTAGTAAAATTACAGAAATAAAAAAATTGTAGGAAGCTAAAATGCAAGATAGAAGTTGCAAGAATTCGATAGTTGAATAAAACATTATGGAATCAACAAAAGAATCTAGAAAAACAGTTTAGTTTTGGTGATTATGTTTTGTGGTTTCCAAAGGGCAATAAATCACACTTAGGGCAGTTTACTAGGAAATGGTTTGGAATGTACAGAATATAGTATGTGTTGCCAAATAACACTATGTTATTCGTGACCATTGAGAAGTTTGAAACTAACCCTGTGTTCGTCAACGTGAATGAGCTCAAACTTTATAAATACATGGAATCTAAAATTCATAAAAGGAACAACAGATGCTAATATATTAGGAACATAATGCAAGTGGAGTTCAGGAGGCGAATTTTGACATAGAGGAAGATGATGAAAGATGTGAAATATAAAAACCACATATAAAAAATGCTAAAGATAAAGAACAAATCATAGATCCAATAATGAACACAATCTTACAAGGTACATATAAATTTGTAGTGATGGGTCGTATTAATTTCGAGGATCATGCGTTAATTAAAAGATGACGGGCATATGAAAAATGAATGTGATAGGCGGGATGTTCAAGGATGAAAAAAAATGGGGTAATCGTCGAAAGTAATTTATGTTTGTTGTTGGAAGTTGTGTGTGTTTTTGAAGTTTTGGAGTTCATAACAGTATGAATGCAAAGAGTGCAATTGAAAAACTACAACGAATAGTAAGGGAAAAGGAATCGTAAAAGAGTGAGCACATATGAAGGTAGGAGGAGGAAGCATAATTGTTGAAAAGAACAAAAGTAGAAGAGGAGTTGAGAAAAGCATAAAAATGAGTGTTGAATATTTAATTGTTGGTTGTAAAGTCGTCATTGCATTCATCATCATCTTTGGAATGTGTAAAAGGGAAGGCGTATAATGAGAATATACAGTTTGTGTAGATGATAATTCAAGACATAGATATAGTTGAAACATTTGCAGTTGAAATTTTGTGCAAAAGCAGACAATGTTGGCATATAAGAGAATAGACAAGACTAGGAGCTACATCAATAGATCCAATGTGCATTGAAGAATTAGAGGAAGATGAAATTAATGAACATCATTTTGTGGAGGCATAGATAGTGCAGAAGGATACAAGGGAGGATAATGTTGTTGCAAAGGAAGAACAAATATCCACAAAAGTGCAGTTGAAAGTACAACAAACCACAAAAGGTGTAAACAATGGTAGAAGCACAATGAAGGGCAATGGAGATGGAGTAGTGTGAAGTGGAAGTCGTAGCAAAGAGAAGACATGTAATCCTGTATATAGCTACACTTCTGGAGAAAGGTATTAAAATTCTAGACCTTAAGCGATTCATGTGGACATAGACAAAACAAAACTATGACAAACATGTAAAACAGATGGAAAACTGGAAGGATATTGTTATGGAAGAAGATTGGGCTTCTATAGTAGGGCTTGTTCCTTTGTTTTTGATGGGGTGGGAAACATCAATGCATGATGTAATGTTGGAATTTTTGAACACATTCTTGATCAAGGGCGTAGATATTTTTTTTGGGCATAACGATAAGGTGTATGTAATCAACAAACACTTGATTATAAATTTTTTGGAGTGCGTGTAAAAGGGTATGTAGAAGAACCAAAAGGACAGGTCAATAAATCATTAGTAGTTCAAATATTACAAAATTGTAGGCTTGCACCTGTAAATTCTTCTATAGGTTAATGGAATGCAAAGAGTTTGGGTCTGCCATACTTTGTCAGATATCCTGCCATTATATCTATCATTTATCAAAGGGAGAAAGTACAATATTTTAGTAATAAAAATGCTATTACATTGGTGAGAACAGAGAAGGGGTAGAAGGTAGATTGGGCACATAATATATTAAATAGTTTGTGTAGTGAATTCGATAGGTGGTATAAGTATGTTAAGGATAATAATGGGCATTTATAATAACAATAACAATAGACACAAGAAGGTCTACAAGGTATTGAACTATAAACAAAAAGAGTGGTGACACAACCTGTTTTTGAAGAGTTCAAACTAGCGGAATTACAAGTACCACCTAGTAGGCCAGAATATGTAGAAGGATTCCCATTTGAATTTGAATTAAGGAGAAGATGGTACAGGAGTTGGGATCATCTGTAGAAGGATATGGAGATCCTACGACACATATAGGTACACCAAAGTCTATGGAAGAGGTAGTTGCAGAAGTAATGAAAGTAGATAAGGCAGTTGAGTTATTTCAGACCATGGCAATTGTGAGTCTGAATATGGGGAATTTGAATCTAGAGGTAAACACTCTGATAAATAGACTAGCTATGGGGGAGAAGGAGAAGGTAGTGTTATAGGAGGAATTGGATAAGGAGAGAGATATTTAGAAGGGGTATAAGCATAATGTGGAAATCTGTAAGAAGAACAAGGTAGAGGTTGAGCAAAAAAATAAAGCGCTCATTAAAAAATTGCAGGATGACAATGAAGATCTCAAAGGTAGCACAACATGGATGAAGTCGCAGGATGAAAAAATTGTTAAATTTAAGGTTGAACGTTGAAATTTGGGAAACCACTGAAAGGAAGAGGACAGAGGCATTGTTTATTCATGATAAACAATAGGAGGCTTTGGATAGTCAAGTGAAAGCACTAACTAAAGAAAAGAAGGAGAAGAAAAATGTTCTAATTGATTTGGAATTGATAAATCTGACGAATGTATCTTTGTTGTAATTTGAAGAGTTTAGAATAAATATAGTAGCGGTATTAAGAGAATAGGTAATGGAACACAAAAGGAATATTATAAAATTTTACAACACCTGCAAGCACAGTTGGAGAGGCACATGAATAGAGGAAGAATTTGGATCTAGCTGGTATTAAAAAAAATTAAAATGATTATGAACAAATGTTGTAGTACTATACCTTGATGAGGACGAAGAACAAGATGAAGGACTCCGAGGCAAAATCAAAGCAATGGTGGAAGGTTGTAAAGGAATATTTTACAAAGGAATTGGAGAAGAATTTGGTTTAGCATGGAGCTGATGAAAGAATTATGAGGTACAAGTTGGAAGCTTATCAAAAGAATTTTCTAGATTTTATCTATGGTAGTCTAATAAGTATAGAGGTATCAAGCCAGGATGAAGAAACAAAAACAAGGCCTAATGGAACAACTTAGGAGGAGGAAGTACAAATTGAAGAATCAAAGGACCTTAGAGGTGGAGTAGCTTAGGAGGATGAGGTACAACTAGAAATACCACAAGATCTTAAAGGAGGGGGTCAGGAAAAAAAAAAAAGGAATTCGAGAAGAGGAAAAGGTGAAGGCTATTCTAGCACCATAAGAAGAGATATCTAAGATACAACATTGGGAAATAGAACCACAAATTGAATTAGTGGGGGAGGAGATCAAAACTACAGAATAAAACGTAGACATAAAATGAATAGTTTTTATGTAAATTGGGATTACATAACTATAATAGAAGAAACAAATGTTTAAAATTATATAGAATACTCTCATTTCATTTCTGTCATTTTACAAGGATTTTGGGGATGGAATCCAAAGTACAGAGGGGGTAATGTTAAGGGGGTAGGATGAGTATATGATTTTGGATGAACAAGGCAATTAGGATAGGGACTGATCAGAGAATTTTGTTAATTTGAATTTTGATTTTTTGTTGTTTTTATCATGATGATGGGACTTGGGATAGTTTAAAATATTAGAGTTATGGAAAACACGCAAGAAAGAAAAGGAAATGAAACATGGAGTTTTTGGAAAAGAGTAGGAGGAGTTGTAGGTACTTGTAGTAGAAAACCACAGACTCTGTTTTGATATAACACAGATTTTAAGTGTTGTTTTGGAATTTTTTTCAACAAAACATGGGATTATGTTGTAATTTGGATTCATGTTTTCAATAATATAGAGGAGCACATACTTCTACAATGAATTCTATGTTCATCTTTTGTGTGAATTTTTTGTAATATCAGATTATGATGAAATGAATTATATTTTTGTTTCCGGAGTTTGTTACAATGTATTCTAAAGTATAGATTCTAGTTATATGCAATAACCATGAATCTGATGTTGAAATGAATGGTAGTGTTAAGTTTGTTAAGACTTAGACAGAAATAGTAAACATATGCATGTGAAATGCAAATATGTTGTTATAGTAGTGTGAAATATTTTGCAGGAATTTCAATTTCACTTCTACCAGTACTAATTAGGTAGTGAGTATCTACTTCACTATGTAACTAACTACCAATAAATATTTGGGTGAATATGTATTTGGTACATATTTAACTACCTTAATTAACAGGTAGTAGGTATATTGAACCTACCCTAGTTAGATATGTATATATTATTTACCCACCTTGGTGCATATTACCTATTTAGTAAGTACCTAGTAAATACTTATTAATATTAGTACTAAGTACCTACGAGTACCTATTTTAAATACAAATTAATTAGGCAGGTACCTATTAATATGTACCTATCCCACAGCTAGGTAGTAGGTACATACCTACCCCCACTAGGTACCTAGGTAATTACTAGTAACTACTTAGGTAAATATGTACCTTTGTACTTACCTTGGTTATTAGGTAGTATGTACATACCTACTTAAGGTACATATTAGTTATTTACCCACCTTGGTACATACTACCTATTAGGTAAGTACCTACTTTAGCTAGATGGTTAAATTTACCAAGGTACCTATTAGGTTATTGAGTAGGTTAATATATGTTATTAGGTAGATACCCTAGCAAGGTAGTTAGGCTATTTAATTAAATTAGAAAACAATTGTTTGTGATAATATGATGACAACTTTTATCATGTAAAAAAATGTGGTCCAATGGTTAAGGACTTCATCCTTTAATGTGGAGGCAAGGGGTTCAAGTCCTCACAATTGCAACCTAGTTTTATAAGGTTAACTAAGCTAAGTTAACATGTTAGCTTAACCTAAGTACTTAGCCTAGCCTAGGTTGAGCTAGCTAGATAAGTTAGCCTACATTCTTAGATAGGTCATGGCCTACATTTTTAGCATGTATGCTAGCTTTTTAGCTTAACGGACCCTAGGCTTATCTAGATTAGGCTAATAGGCTAGGAAAATAACATATTAGCCATGTTTTCATTGCCATAGTTACAAATGTCATGATCATAAAAGACATGTCCTTCATGACTATCATTGTAAAAGACATGTCCTTCATGACTATAGTTGTAAAAAACATTTAAGAATATGATGTGTCCTATTCAAATACATAGTCATGTAGTCATGCATGTTCTAAAGACTAGCAACCCAATCATAGATGGAGTCATGAAGGACACGTTTTAGCCTTGTGATTTTTGAATTACATCATATTAATTTTTTTGTAGTTTTTTGGGTGGAGAATATTGCATCAAATTTAATGATGTAACTTGATTGGAACTTTAAGTCTACCAACCTCAGACAATGTAAGAGAAAGAGATCATTTACATGATACCATTAAATTTGGATCAACAGAAATCTAATTGTTGTTAACATCACAATTCGAGAAAAAAACCTTCATTATTAAGTTCGATTGTAATTTCAATGATGCCATCAACACAACAAATCACCCTTGCATTATTGTGTAAATAATATTGTGTGCCAACATGAAATTATAATGCCCTACACTTGCACCCAACTAAACCTTCACACCCCATAACCTTGACAACCATGTCCCATGACAAAACATCTATAGTTTGGACTCTAGACTCTACATTTGGAGTTTGGATGTTGGACTTTGCTCGATGCAAAATGCAATAATTGCAAAGTGCACATTACATTACAACAATGCCCTAGCCTTACTTGCACATTCAAAATTCAACATGCAAAGCAAGGTCTTAGTTGACAAATTATAACATGCAAATTGCAAATTGCACATTGATGATTGCACAACATCCTAAAACAACATAAACACATAAAATTGACAATAAAACCTCAATAAATAATGAACTAAGGTTCAAACTTAAAAGTTCAAACTTTGGTGTTCCAAAGTTGAAATTACATTTGTTCATTGATTCTACAAGTGCAGACTTGCAACTTTGATGTTGCTACTTGTTGGACAATGTTTTTAACTACATGCTCTTGAACCATTATTGCAAGCTCATTGATACATAAAAACAATCAACAACCACCACATGATTCTTGAACATTCAACAAAGATGTTGAACTATGACTTTGAATTTTGGTTGACATTTGAACCTCACTATTTAGACCTAAAATTTTGAACTTTGAAACAATGTAAATTCACAAGGTTTTTAATGTCATGGATGATGAACATTGAAATTTTGAACATGAGAAAATAATCAAGATTCAAAATAACATA
>Ga0209611_10004616_pt1 | contig 23475 bp, 20 predicted proteins | sample S1TSphgellanicum_3_FD_187693 | JGI IMG/M metagenome (GOLD analysis project Ga0209611, IMG submission 187693) | Host-associated microbial communities from peat moss isolated from Minnesota, USA - S1T2_Fc - Sphagnum magellanicum MG (SPAdes) (version 2) | ecosystem: Host-associated > Plants > Peat... | reverse complement strand
TTGAATCGATTACCGTGGGTTCGAGGGCGCGAGTTTTTCGGACCGTTTACCGTGGGTTCGAGGGCGCGCGTTTTTCGTATCGGTTCCCGTATCTCTCATGGCGGTTTTTGCAATACTAACAAGATGCGCGAATTACGGCTGCATGGCTTCAGGAACAAGGGCTCGCCGGCGCCCGCCCTGCCGACCCGCGGCGCTGCCGTGCTGAGCCGCGAGCTGACGCCGCTGAGCCGTGAGATGCTGCCGTGCTGAGCCGCGAGATGCTGCCGCTGGGGCGCGAGCCGGTGCCTTGCTGAGCCGCGACATTCTGCCCTTGGTGCGCCAAGCGGCCGACCGCGTGTATGCGCTGGTTACGGAGACCCCTCTCGTGGCGCTGCCGCCGCATCCGTCGGTGGCGCCTCCCGGCCGTGTCTTCGCCAAGCTCGAACAGCTGCAGACCACGGGTTCCTTCAAGCTGCGCGGTGCCACCAACAAGCTCATGAGCTTGACGGCGCCCGAGGCTGCCGCGGGCGTGATCACCTCCTCGACCGGCAACCATGGCCTCGGGGTCGCGGCGGCGGCGAAGTTTTTGGGCATCGACGCCGAGGTGTTCTTGAGCACCCAGGTGACCCGCGCCAAACAGCAGAAAATTATCAGGCAGGGCGCGCGGATCCGCGTCGTCGGCGATGATCCATTGGCGGCCGAATTGGCGGCGCGCGAGGACGCCGCGGCCACCGGCCGCAGCTATATCTCGCCCTATAACGATGCCTATGTCGTGGCGGGACAAGGCACCATCGCGCTGGAGCTGTTGCGTCAGTTGCCGGAAATCGAAGCGATCTTCATCGCCACGGGCGGCGGCGGATTGATCAGCGGTGTGGGTTCGGTGTTGCGCCAGCTCGCGCCGGGTGTCCAGGTGATCGGCTGCTGGCCCGAGAATTCAGCGGTGCTGTACGCCAGTCTCGAGGCGGGCCATATCATCGCGGCCGCGGAGTCGCCCACCTTGAGCGAGAGCACGGCCGGCGGCGTCGAGCAGGGTTCCATCACCTTCGACCTGTGCCGCGAGGTGATGCACCACGGGGTTCTGGTCAGCGAGCAGGAGATCTTGAGCGCCATGCGCTGGGGCCACGCGCAGGGCTGGGCCATGGAAGGAGCGAGCGGGGTGTCGCTGGCCGGATACCTCAAGGAGGCGCGCCGCTACGCGGACCGCTGTGCGGTGGTGCTGTTCTGTGGCGGCAATCCGTCGCCGGCGATTCGCGATCTATTGGTCGAGCAGCCTGTCTGACGTAGGGACTTCGTCGCCAGGTGCCCGCGCAGCACATGGTCAAAGCCAGACAATGCTACGACTCGCTGAATGCAACGTCGATCACCGTCGGTCCCGTGCGGTTCAGGGCGGCGCCCAGCGTTGCGGTGAGCGCGGCCGGCTCATGCACGCGATGGCCGGCCGCGCCGCAGGCATGCGCCAGTGCCACGAAATCAGGATTGCGGCCGACCACGCCCAGCTGTGGAATGCCGGCGGCGACCATGTCGTCGCGAATCTGCCCGAGCGCGGAGTTGTTCCAAATCACGATCGGCAAGCCGACGCCTGTCTCGACCGCCGTCATGAGTTCGGTGACGGTGAATTGGAATCCGAAGTCGCCGGCGAGCGCGATGACGGCGCGTGCCGGGCTCGAGAGTTTCGCGCCGAGCGCCGCGGGCAGCGCATATCCCAGCGTGCCGTAGCCCGACGGATGGAACCACTGGCCGGTGTGCTCGACCGGATAGGCGTAATTGCCGAGATAGGCGATCTGCGTCATGTCGCTGAACACCACGCCGTCCCACGGCAGCGCGGCCTTGATGGCGCGCAGCGCGCTCGATTGCGCGTGCGCGGTCGCGGTGAAATCGGCGTCGATCAGCGAACGGAATTTGGCGGCGCCGCCGATCGCCGTGCGCCATCCGGTCGGCGCCGCGCTATCCGTAGCGCGGCCGGGGAGGGCCTGATTGATGGCCTGCAGTGCCTCACGCGCATCGGACCAGATGCGAACGTCGGCTGCGTAATGGTCCGACAGCTTGACGGGATCGACGTCGATCCGCACCAGCAGCCCGCTCAGCGCCAACTTAGGTACGAAAAACAGGTCGGTCTCGCCCATCTCCGTCCCCACGGCGAGTACCAGATCGGCTTCCGATATCAATTGTTGGATCGGTCGGTAGGGCAGCGATGCGCCGAAATTGGCCGGGTGACTCTCCGCCAGCACACCTTTCCCCGCCGTGCTCGTCACCAGCGGGCAGTCGAGCGTTTCGACCAAGCGTTGCAGCGGCGGCCCCGCGTGGCGCGCGCCGCCGCCCGCAATCACGAGCGGACGCTCGGCGACCTTGAGCAGTCGCACTGCTGCGTCGATGTGGGCGGGGTCGGCTTGCGGGAGCAGGGGCGCGGCCTCGAAACGCTGCGCTTCGAGCGTCGTGGCCTGCGCCAGCACGTCGAGCGGGATTTCCAGGTACGCCGGGCGCGGCCGGCCCGTGCGGAACGAGGCCAGGCACAAGCGCAGATGGTCGCGCACGTCCTCCGCGCTCTCCGCCCTTCGTGCGATGCCGAACACACCGGCGGCGAGCGCCAACTGGTCGGACAATTCGTGCAGCACGCCCCACTGTTTGCCGATCGAGGCGCGCACCGGGGCGCTGGCCACGACCAGCAGCGGCACGGAGTCGGAATACGCTTGCGCCACCGCGGTCATGATGTTGGTAAGCCCCGGGCCGGAAATGACGAAGGCTGCCGCCGGACGGCCGCTGAGCCGCGCGTAGCCGTCGGCCGCGAAACCCGCGCCCTGCTCATGCCGCACCAGCACGTGGCGCAGGCTCGAAGCGGTCAGGCCGCGGTACAGTTCCAGGTTGTGTACGCCGGGAATGCCGAACACGGTGTCGATGCCGTTCATCGCCAGAAGTTCGACCAGATAACCGCCGACGTTACGCGACATGGCCCTTTCCCGAATCCGGACGCTGCTGCACCAAAGCACGATAGAATTACACACCTACGTTAAGCTTAAGCATAAGAAGATGCGATATTCTCCATTGGTCAAGCGGATCGCGGGCGACGGCGCGGATGTGTGGCGCATTCATTACGCCGCACGGCTGGCCCAGGAACAGGGCGAGGATGTCCTCTTGCTGAGCGTCGGCGACCCGGATCTCGACACGCCCGCGGCCGTGGTTGCGCGGGCCGTCGAACGCCTGCAGGCCGGCGACACCCATTACACCCCGGCGCCGGGGCGGCAGCATTTGCGCGAGGCGATCGCAGCCGCGCACCGTGCGCGCACCGGCCAGCCGGCCGAAGCCGGCAATGTCGTCTTTCTCGCCGGCGCGCAGAACGCCCTGTTCGTGGCGTCCCTGTGCGTCGCGACCTCGGGCGATGAGGTGATCGCGTTCGAGCCGTTGTACCCGAGCTATCCCGCGACGCTCGAGGTGTCCGGAGCGCGCCTGGTGCGCGTCGCCGCTCCCGCGTCGCAGAGCTTCCGCGTCGATCTGGCGGCGCTCGAAGCGGCCATCACGCCGCGCACGCGCGCGGTGTTCTTTGCCACGCCCAATAACCCCAGCGGCGCGATTTTGAGCGCGGCCGAGCTCGCGGTGATCGGCGAACTGGCGCGCCGGCATTCGCTGTGGGTGGTCGCCGACGAGGTGTATGCCGGGCTTGCTCCCGGCGGCAAGGTGCCGAGTCTCGCGGCGCAGCTGCCCGAGCAGGTGGTGACCCTCGGCAGCCTGTCGAAGTCCCACGCCATGCCGGGCTGGCGCGCCGGCTGGCTGGTGGGACCGCCGCAACTGGTGCTGCATGCCGAGGCCATCGCGCAGTGCATGCTGTTCGGCCTGCCCGGCTTCGTGCAGGAAGCGGCGGTCGTCGCGCTCGGCATTGCAGAGGCGGCGGAAGCGCGGATGCGCGACTACTGCGCGCCGCGCCGCGACCACCTGCTGCAGGGGTTGCGCGCCATCCCGGAACTCACCTGCTTCGCGCCCGACGCCGGGATGTTCCTGCTGGTCGATGTGCGCGGCACCGGGCTTTCGGGCTACGATTTCATGTGCGAGCTGTATCGTAGCGAGCGCGTGTCGGTGCTGGACGGCGGAGCGTTCGGCCGCGAGACGCGCGGATTCGTGCGCGTGTTCTTCGCCGCCGACGAGGCAATCTTGCGCGAAGCCATCGTGCGCATACGGCGTTTTGTGGAATCGCGGCGGAGGTAGGCATGGCGGAACCTTACAAGCATTCGCGTCTGCACCTGCCGAGGGCTCCGGCCCGTCCGGGAGAGGCCCCGGATTTCAGCTATGTGGAGCTCTCGCCCGCCGGGGCCGTCGCCCGTCCCGATGTCAACGCCCGCGCCCGCGACATCGGTTCTCTGTCTCTCGAGCTGGTGCGTGTGCTCGACGATGACGGCGTTGCGGTGGGCCCGTGGAATCCGCATCTCGACCCCGCGGAGTTGCAGGTCGGCCTGCGCCACATGCTGCTCACGCGGCTCTACGACGAGCGCATGCAGCGCAATCAGCGCGCCGGCAAGATTTCGTTCTACATCCGCTCGTTGGGCGAGGAGGCGGTATCGGTGGCGCAGTGCATGGCGCTGCGGCCGGGGGACATGTTGTTTCCATCGTACCGCAACCAAGGGTTGCATATCACCCGTGGGATGCCGCTGGTCGACATGATGTGCCAGCTGCTGTCGAATACCCGCGACATGTGCAAGGGCCGCCAGTTGCCGGTGATGTACCACTCCAAGCCGGGCAACATCTTTTCCATCTCCGGCAATCTCGCGACCCAGTTTCCGCAGGCCGCGGGTTGGGCGATGGCGGCGGCCATCAAGGGCGAGGATCATGTGGCGGCGACCTGGACCGGCGAGGGCAGCAGCGCCGAGGCGGATTTCCACCACGCGCTGTTGTTCGCGTCCGTGTACCAGGCGCCGGTGATACTGAACGTCGTGAACAATCAATGGGCGATCTCGACATTTCAGGGATACGCCGGCGGCGAGCAGCGCTCGTTCGCGGCGCGCGGCCCAGGGTATGGAATCGCGGGGGTGCGTGTGGACGGCAATGACTTCCTCGCCGTCTACGCCGTCACGCAGTGGGCGGCCGAGCGGGCCCGCACCGGCGGCGGCCCGACCTTGATCGAACTGGTCACCTACCGTGCCGGGCCGCATTCCACCAGCGACGACCCGGCGCGCTATCGGGCCAAGGACGATCACCTGCACTGGCCGCTGGGCGATCCGATCGCGCGGCTGAAGCAACATCTGATCGGACTCGGCGAGTGGTCTGAGGAGAGGCAGCAGGCATTGGCGGCGGAACTCGATGCGCTGGTGGCCTCGAGCTGGAAGGAGGCGACCAGCTTCGGCACCATGAGCGAAGGGCCGAAGCTCGATGCCGACCTCATGTTCGAGGATGTGTTCAAGGAGATGCCGGAGCATCTGCTGCGGCAACGGGCGTTGATGCGCGCCGAGCGGAGCGGCTGACGCGCCATGGCCTCCATGAATATGATCCAGGCTCTGAATTCCGCAATGGACATCATGCTGCGGGATGATCCGTCGGTGGTGCTGATGGGCGAGGACATCGGCTATTTCGGCGGCGTCTTTCGCGCCACCGAAGGGTTGCAGCGCAAGTACGGCGAACATCGGGTGCTCGATACGCCCATCGCCGAGGGCGGCATCGTCGCGGCCGCGATCGGCATGAGCCTGAACGGCTTGCGCCCGGTGGCCGAAATCCAGTTCGCGGATTACATCTACCCAGGTTTCGACCAGATCGTGAGCGAGTTGGCACGCATCCGCTTTCGCACCGCCGGCGAGTTCTTCGCTCCGGTCACCATCCGCACTCCCTGCGGCGGCGGCATCCGCGGCGGCCAGACCCATTCACAGAGCCCGGAAGGAATTTTTACCCACGTGAGCGGGATCAAGGTGGTGATGCCGTCCAATCCGTATGATGCCAAGGGCCTGCTGATCACCTGCATCGAGGACGACGATCCGGTCGTGTTCTTCGAGCCGAAACGGCTGTACAACGGGCCTTTCGACGGTGACCCCGCGAAGCCGGCGGTGCCGTGGAGCGCGCACCCGAAGGGTCAGGTGGATGAGGGTCATTACCGTGTACCACTCGGCAAGGCGGACATCGTGCGCGCGGGCGCGGACGTGACCATCATCACCTACGGGACCATGGTATTCGTGGCCGCCGCGGCGGCGGCGGCGATGCAGGTGGATGCGGAAATCATCGATCTGCGCTCGCTGGTGCCCCTCGATGTCGATACGGTCTGCAGCTCGGTGCGCAAGACCGGCCGTTGCATCGTTGCGCACGAGGCAACCCGCTTTTCCGGGTTCGGCGCAGAGCTCGTTTCGATGATCCAAGAGGAATGTTTCTGGGATCTGGAGGCGCCGATCCAGCGGGTGGCCGGGTGGGATACGCCCTATCCGCATGCATTTGAATGGGAGTACTTTCCGGGTCAGGCGCGAGTCGCGAGGGCCCTCAAGGCGGCGCTGGAGTCGGCGTGAATCATTACATATTCAAGATGCCGGATTTGGGCGAAGGCACGGTGGACGCGGAAATCGTCGCCTGGCACACCCAGCCCGGCGATGCCGTGAGCGAAGATCAGCTCATCGTCGAAGTCATGACCGACAAGGCGGCCGTGGAAGTGCCGGCGCCCGTCAGCGGCCGGGTGGTGTCGATCACCGGCGCACCGGGCGACAAGGTGGCCGTGGGTTCGCCGTTGATCGTGTTCGACCTAGGCGCCACGGCGGCGGTACAAGCCCAGGCGGTGCCGGAGCCTACCGTTCTGCCGGGGGGCCGAGCACCGGCGGTCGCCATTACCGCGGCACCGACCGGGGCCGGAGCGCCGGCGGTCCAATTTGCCGCGGCGCCGACGGGGGTCCGAGCGCCTGCGGCTGCCGCGTCGGCAGCGGCTGCGGCGGCGGAGCTGGGGGCCTCCCAGCCGGGCCGCACGGGGCGCGTCAAGACCTCGCCCGCGACCCGGCGGCGCGCCCGGGAGGCGGGGATTGATCTCACCACCGTGGCGGGGTCGGGACCGGGTGGGCGGATTCTGCGCGATGACCTGGCGGCGGCGACCGCGCAGACCGGGTCCCCGGCGGCGCCGGAAACGGCTCCTGCGACCTCCGAAATCAAGGTGATCGGTCTGCGACGCCTGATCGCCGAACGCATGAGCGAGGCGAAACGCAGCATTCCGCATTTTTCGTATGTGGAAGAGGTGGACGTCACCGAGCTCGAGTCGCTGCGGGCGCATCTGAATGCAACACGGCCGGCCGACGCGGGGAGCCTGAGCTACCTGCCTCTGGTCGTGGTGGCGTTGACGCGCGTCCTGGAATCGTTTCCGCAATGCAATGTGCTGTACGACGCCGCCCGCGGGGTTCTGGTCCGCCATCGCGCCGTACACGTCGGTATCGCGACTCAGACGCCGGACGGCCTCAAGGTGCCGGTGGTGCGCCACGCCGAGTCCCTGGGACTGTGGCAGCTGGCCGGCGAAATTCGCCGCCTGGCCGAGCGTGCCCGGAGCGCCAAGGCGACGCGCGAGGAACTCACGGGCTCCACCATCACGGTAACCAGCCTGGGCAAGCTGGGCGGAATCGCGTCGACCCCCATCATCAACGCCCCAGAAGTGGCGATCATCGGCCTCAACAAGGCGCTGGAGCGGCCGGTGGTGCATCAGGGCACGGTGGTGGTGCGCCGAATCATGAATCTGTCCTCGTCATTCGATCATCGCTTCGTGGACGGTTATGATGCAGCTGCGATGATTCAGGCGCTGAAAGAGCGGCTCGAACATCCCGCGACGATCTTCATACCCAGGTGACACTCATGACCGCGCAACCTCAACGACCCGCATTCGGCACCCTGCTGACCTCCCACATGGCCGTGGCCACCTTCCAGGACGGAGGCTGGAGCGAGAGCGAGATCCAGCCGGTTGCGCCGATCGCTCTGAGTCCGGCTGCGCACGTGCTGCACTATGCCAGCACCTGTTTCGAGGGATTCAAGGCGTTCCGCCGCGCCGACGGCTCGATCCATCTGTTCCGCATGGACCGGCACATCGAGCGCATGCGGCAGAGCGCGCGCCTGTTGGCGCTGCCTGAACCGGATGCGGCGCAGCTGGCCGCCATGGTGCGCGCGGTGATCGAACGCTGCCGCGGCGAGGTGCCCGACGCGCCCGGCGCGCTGTATCTGCGCCCCATCCTGTTCGGTACCACGGCCAACATCGGCGCGGCGGCGACGCCCGCCTCCGAGGCCTCGCTCTTGGTGCTGGCGAGTCCGGTCTGGGACTACTTTTCAGGCGGCATGAAGCCGCTGCGCATTCTCGTCGACGATGAAAACACGCGCTCCGCCGCCCAGATGGGCATGGTGAAGACGGGGGGAAATTACGCGGCCGCCCTGGGTCCGACGCTGCGGGCGCGCGCCCAATACCAGATCGATCAGGTGCTCTTCTGTCCGGGCGGCCAGGTACAGGAGACCGGAGCCGCGAACTTCGTGTTGATTCGCGACGGCGAGATCTTGACGCGCAGTCTCGATACGACCTTCTTGCACGGGGTGACGCGCGATTCGCTGCTGACTCTCGCCGGGGATTCAGGATACCGGGTGTCGGAGCGCGCCTTCGAGGTGCGGGAAATGCTCGAGTGGGTGAGCAGCGGCGAGGCGGCGCTGTCGGGAACCGCCGCGGTCCTGGCCGGGGTGGGCACGCTGATCTATCGCGGAAAAGAGCATCGCGTCGCGAACGGCGAAGTGGGTCCGCTCACGCGCGCGCTGCGTGCGCAGTTGGTGGCGGTTCAACAGGGAGATGCGCCCGACCGCCATGGGTGGTTGCAGCGCGTCTGATCTCGCTGCTGTGCGTCGTCAGCACGGGCCTGGCCCTCAGATGCCGATGCTGCGGCGGCGATGAACCGGCACCCGGCGTTCAATACTCCTCGCGGTCGTCTTCCTCGTCGTCCAAGTCATCGTCTTCGTCATCCTCGTCATCTTCGTCCTCATCCCAGTCATCGTCCTCATCCTCATCGTCGTCCGCGTCCTTCTCGGCCTTCGAGCCCGACCAGCCTTCCGGTTCCTCCGTGAGTTCGAGGTCGAGCTCCGCCCAGCCGTCGACGTCGAACTCCTCGATATCGCCATCGAGGTGCTGGATCTCGACGATCTCCTTGTCCTCATCCACTTTGAGCACTTGGAACGTTTCCTCGTTTTCCAAGTCCTCGTACCACTGCCCGACGGTCGGTTCGTACTCTCTTCCCACGCGTCACCTGCTCTGATCGCCGCGCTATGATTCGGCAGGGGGATATTAGGGGAGGCCGCTTGCCCAAGTAAATGGCAATATTGGGATCCCATGACAGCCGCCGACCGCAAACTCATCGCGCGCCGCTTGGCCGACGCCAAACGCGTGGTCGTAAAGGTAGGATCGGCATTGCTGGTCGACGCCGAGAAGGGCCGCCTGAACCGCGGCTGGCTCGAGAGCTTGGTGGCGGACGTGGTGGCCTGCCGCCGCCGCGGCCAGGAGGTCATTTTGGTCTCCTCCGGCGCCATCGCCCTCGGCCGGCGGCATCTCGGACTTAACGCGGGCAAGCTCAAGCTCGAGGAGAGCCAGGCGGCTGCGGCCGTCGGACAAATTCGCCTGGCGCACGCCTACAAGGAATTGCTGGATGCGCACGAGATGACGGTCGCGCAAGTGCTCCTCACCCTGGGCGACACCGAGCAGCGGCGCCGGTATCTGAACGCGCGCGGCACCTTGAACACCCTGCTGTCGCTCGGCGCCGTGCCGGTGATCAACGAGAACGACACCGTGGCGACCGCCGAGATCCGTTACGGCGATAACGATCGTCTGGCGGCGCGCGTGGCGCAGATGGTCGGCGCGGATTGTCTGGTGCTGCTGTCGGACATCGACGGCCTGTATACCGCCAACCCCGCGCAAGATCCGGACGCGGAGTTCATCGCCCGCGTGCACGAGATCACGCCGGCGATCGAGGCGATGGCCGGCGGGGCGCGCAGCGAGATGGGATCGGGCGGCATGCACACGAAAATTGCGGCCGCGAAAATCGCGGTCGGGGCGGGCTGCCATTTGTGCATCGCCAAAGGGGCCGTGGCGCATCCATTGCAGCAGATCGTGGAGGGCGCGCGCTGCACCTGGTTCGTACCGTCCTCGACACCGGTGGCCACGCGCAAACAATGGATCGCGGGAACCCTCAAGCCCGCCGGCGCCATCGTCGTCGACGACGGCGCGGTACGCGCCTTGATGGGCGGCAAGAGTTTGCTGCCGGCGGGCGTGACCCGCGCGATGGGAAGATTCGACCGGGGCGATACCGTGAGCATCATCGGTCCCGACGGCTCCGAGGTGGCGCGCGGCATTTGTGCCTACTCGGACGGCGATGCGGCACGGATCATCGGGCGCAAGTCCGCCGACATCGAGCACGTGCTCGGGTTTCGCGGCCGCGACGAAATCGTGCACCGCGATGACCTGGTGCTGCTGCGCGCGCATGTGACGGGCTCCGTGTGACGCAGCAGCCCGTGGCAGCGCTCATGCAGGAGATCGGCCGCGCGGCGCGCAGCGCGCAGCGCGTGCTGGCGCTCGCACCCACCGGACAGAAGAACCGCGCCTTGAGCGAAGCCGCCGCCGCGCTGCGTGCAGGACGCGACCGGATTCTGGCAGCCAACGACAGCGACCTGCGCGAGGCCGCGGCGCGCGCGCTGTCCGCGGCGCTGCTCGATCGACTGCGCCTCGACGCTGCCCGCGTCGAGGCGATGGCGAGCGGCCTCGAGGACATCGAACGGCTCGCCGATCCCGTCGGCCGATCCCTGGCCGAATGGACCCGGCCCAACGGCATGAGGATAGAGCGCATCGCCGTGCCGCTCGGCGTGATCGGCATCATTTACGAAAGCCGGCCCAACGTCACGGCGGATGCCGGTGCGCTATGCCTGAAAGCGAGCAACGCGGTGATTTTGCGCGGCGGGTCCGAAAGCTCCCGGTCGAACGCGGCGATCCATGCCTGCCTCACGGCCGGCCTGGAAAGCGCAGGACTGCCGGCGACGTGCATTCAACTCGTACCCACCGTCGATCGTGCGGCGGTCGGCCACATGCTGGCCGATATGACCGACAGCATCGATGTGATCGTGCCGCGTGGCGGCAAGCAACTGATCGCACGCGTGCGGCAGGAAGCCAGGGTACCGGTGATCGGGCACCTGGAGGGCGTCTGCCACGTTTATGTGGATCGCGCCGCTGATCTCGCGATGGCGCAGCGCATCGTGCTGAACGCCAAGCTGCGGCGCACCGGAGTGTGCGGCTCGGCGGAGACCCTGTTGGTGGACGCTGCGGTCGCAGCGACGCATCTTGCGCCCTTGATCCATGCCTTGCTCGAAGCGGGCTGCGAAGTGCGCGGCGACGCGGCGAGCCTCGAGGCCGACGCGCGGGTCAAGCCCGCCACCCTGCAAGACTGGTACACGGAATACCTCGACGCCATCATCTCGGTGCGCGTGGTCGACAACATCGACGCGGCGATCGAACACATCGGCCGCTACGGGTCGCAGCATACCGAGTGCATCGTCACCGGCGACGCCGCGGCGGCCGAGCGGTTTCTTGCCCGGGTCGACAGCGCCATCGTGCTGCACAACGCCTCCACGCAGTTCGCGGACGGCGGCGAGTTCGGGATGGGAGCGGAAATCGGCATCAGCACGGACAAATTTCACGCCCGCGGTCCGGTGGGCGTCGAGCAGTTGACCAGCTACAAGTACCTGGTGCGGGGCAACGGCCAGGTCCGGGCTTAGCATGGCCGGGTACTGCTGAGTCCATCTGAGAGTCTGGCGCCTCGCGACGACATCCAAAGGCCGACAGCGGCTACAGCATCTCCTCCCACGAGCGGCTGAGCCGGATGGCGCAGGTGATGACGCCGACCATGCTGTAGGTCTGCGGAAAATTGCCCCACTGTTCGCCGCTCACCGGATCGATGTCCTCGGACAGCAAGCCCGCACTGTTTCGCCGCCGCAGCAGTTGTTCAAAAATTGCCCGGGCTTCCTCGACCCGCCCGACGGCCGCCAGCGCATTCACGTACCAGAAGGAACACATGGTGAAGGTGTTGGCGGGCACGCCGAAGTCATCCGCGTGCAGATAGCGGAACACCAGATCGCCGCGCACCAGTTCGCGCTCGATGGCGTCGAGCGTCGACACGAATCGCGGATCGGCGGCCTCGATGAAGCCCAGGTCCGGCAGCAACAGCGAGGTTGCATCGAGATCCGCGCCCTCGAAGCTGCTGGTGAATGACTTCTTGTCCGCGTTCCACGCGCGCTGCAGGATCTCGGCGCGCATCGTGTCCGCGCTGTTGCGCCAATAGGCCGCCCGTTCCTCTATCTGCAGCTGCAGGGCGATGCGCGCCAGGCGATCGCATGCCGCCCAGCACATGACCGCGGAAAACGTGTGGATGCGCTCGCTGCCGCGAAACTCCCACGGCCCCGCGTCCGGAGTCTTGTACATCTGCATGGCGCGTTCGCCGAGAACCTCGGCGCGCGCGAACACCCGGGCATCTCCCGGATTGGTCAGGCGCTGATCGAAGTACATCTGCCGCGCCGCGAGAACCACCGCGCCGTACACATCGTGTTGGACCTGCTCATAGGCCAGATTGCCGATCCGCACCGGTCCCATCCCGCGATAGCCCTCGAGACTCGGCACCGTGCGCTCGTCGATGTGCGCTTCGCCGGTGATGCTGTAGAGCGGCTGCAGATCGCCGCCGGGATTGCGCGCCACGATATTGTCGAGGTAGCGCAGGTAGCCCTCCATGGTGTTGGTGGCGCCCAGGTGATTGAGCGCGAGTATCACGAAGAAGCTGTCGCGCAGCCAGCAGAAGCGGTAATCCCAGTTGCGTACGCTGTCCGCCATCTCGGGAATGGAGGTCGTCAACGCCGCCAGCAGCGCACCGGTGTCCTCGAAGGTGCACAGCTTCAGGGTGATTGCGGAGCGGATCACCGCCTCCTGCCAATCGAAGGGCACCGCCAGGCCGCGGATCCACTCGTGCCAGTAGTTGCGCGTTTCGTCGAACCAGGATCGCGCCAGCGTGAGCGGCGTCTCCTCGATGGTCTCGTCCGGGGCCAGGATGAAGGCGAGCGGCGCGCCAAGCACGAACGCGCTCTCGTCGAGGAGCGGCGACAGCGAGCTGTTGGTGGTGACGCGGTAGTTGAGGTCCGGCGATAGGAACCGGATGTGGTGGCTGCCCGCGACGCGCCGCGGCTCGGCGGCGCCATGGTCGCAGCGCGGCCGCAGGCGCACCGAGACGATCGGCCGCCCCTCCACGGGTTCGATGATGCGCACCATGGCCATGGGCCGGAAATTGCGGCCGCGCGAGCGAAAACGCGGACAGAAGTCCGTGATCTTCACGCTGTTGCCGTGCGCGTCGCTGAGCGTCGTCTCGACGATGGCGGTGTTGCGCAAGTAGCTGCGGTTGGCGTGCGCGAGATCCCGGAGGTCCACGGCGAACACACCGCTCACCGAGTTGCCGCCTTCGCGGCTCAGCAGCGAGCAGAACACAGGGTCCGCATCCGGTTTCGGCAGACACGCCCAGACGATGCGGCCTTGAGTGTCGACCAACGCGGCAACCTGACAGTTGCCGATGACCGCGAGATCCAAACTTGCGGGCGATTTCATGTCAAGCGTGGTGAGAATCGTGCAAGTCGGCGATCGTCCGCAGCCAGTTGCGCACCACGGACGTATCCGCGACGTGGTATTGGCCGCGCACGCGCTCCCCGACCGCGATCGAAATACCGCCCTGATCTTCCACCGTCTTGAAGCCGTCCTGGTCCGTCAGGTCGTCTCCGATGAACACCGGCGTTCGGCCGGAAAACGGCGGCTCCTGCATGAATGCCTTGATGGCGGCCGCCTTGCTGAAGCCGCGCGGCTTGATCTCCAGCATCATGTTGCCGCCCTGGATGTGATAGTTCGTGCCGAGTTGTGCCGCGAGGGCGTTCACCGCGTCGAGGAACACGGCTTCGCATTGCGGCGCCATCCGAAAGTGCACGGCGAGGTTGCGGCCCTTGTCCTCGAGCAGCGTGCCGGGGTTGGCCTGCACCAGCGCCGCGAGGCTGGTGCGCGCGTGGTTCAACTGTGAGTCGACGAAGCTCGCGCCGTGAATGTCGCCCGATGCCTTGCGCCGTTCCACGCCGTGCAGTCCCGCGGTGGGCAGCCGCAGCGGCGCGAACAGCGCGTCGAGATACTCGACGCTGCGGCCGCTGACCAACGCCACCGCGCCGCCCAGACGTTCCGCGACGTCGCCCAACAAGGCTTTGAGCTCTAGGTCCGCGAAGGTCTCGAGCGGCGTGTCGCTCAACTCGATCAATGTGCCGTCGACATCCAGGAACAAACACCAGTCGAGTGAAGGCGGCGGCAGGCTTTGCGTCATGCGGGAAAGTGTACAGGATGGTCATTCACGGCTGCGTCGAACATCTGCGTTGCAATGTAAGTATTACATGAGAATCGCCGCGGAATAGTCAAGACGCTCGCACCGAAATTCGGTATTTTGTGCACGATGTTTCGCTCAATCATGCTGCGTTTCGTGCTGCCCGTGGCATTCGCTTCATGCGTCGTCGCCTACTTCGGTCTGCCCTATATCGAGCGGCTGCTGGCGGAATGGTTTCGCTCGGACGTCGAATTGCGCGCGCAGCTCGTGATGCACTCGATGGAGGAGCCGGTCACCGATCTGGTCGAGAAGGGCAATGAAGCGCGGCTGCGCGCCTACCTGGCCAAAGTCACCGCCGACGAGCGCCTGCTCGCGGTGCTGATCTGCCGGCCCGATGGGTCGACGATATACAAATCCGAACGCGCGCCCGCCAGCATCTCCTGCAATGACAGCGGCGGCCCGAAACCCGCGGCATCGCGCATCGTGCAGCTCGTGTCGGGGTCGGTGCAGGTGTCCCGATTCGACTTCGACGCCGCGGATCCGACGCCGTTTCGCGTGCTGATGCTGCACGATCTGAGTTTCGTCGATCGCCGCCAGCGCAAAGCGCGGGATTTCGTGCTGGTGTTCGTCGGCATCTCGGTGCTGCTGCTGGCGCTCTTGATCGTGCTGGTGGCGTGGCTGCAATTGCGGCGCTGGGTGCAGGTGCTGATCGGCGACATCCGCGGCAAGCGCTTCCTCGACGACGCGCGCTCGCCGCGCTCCTCGCTGCCGATCCTGTCGCAGGTGCGCCAGGTGCTGGCGGAGGCGGAGGAGAAGCAGCGGCTGGAAATCGATTTCCAGGAAAACTGGACCCCGCAGGCATTGCGCCAGGTGGTGCGGGATCACCTGCATTCCGCGCAGGTGATCATCGTGTCGAACCGCGAACCGTACATCCACAATTTCGACGCGAACAAGCATCCCGTCGTGCAAGTCCCCGCCAGCGGCATGGTGACCGCCCTCGAACCGGTGATGCGCGCCTGCTCCGGCGTCTGGGTGGCGCATGGGGCCGGCACCGCGGATCACGAAACCGTCGACCGGTTCGATCAAATCCGCGTTCCGCCCGACGATCCGGCGTATACGCTGCGCCGCGTGTGGCTGTCGGAGGCGCAGGAGCAGGGCTATTACTACGGTTTCTCCAACGAAGGCCTGTGGCCGCTATGCCATATGGCCTATGTGCGGCCGGCGTTTCGCGCCAGCGACTGGCGCTGCTATGAAGAGGTGAACGCCAAGTTCGCGGAGGTGGTGGCGGCGGAATCGGGCACCGACAGTCCGGTGGTGCTGATCCAGGACTTCCACTTCGCACTGCTGCCGCAGCTCATCCGCAGGAAGATTCCCAAAGCCACCATCGCGCTGTTCTGGCATATTCCGTGGCCGAATGCCGAAACCTTCGGGGTGTGTCCGTGGAAGCGCGAGATGCTCCTGCACATGCTGTCGGCCGACATCCTGGGATTTCATACCCGCTACCACTGCCAGAACTTTCTCGCGACCGTGGACCGGTTCATCGAGTGCCAGATCGATCACGAGCATATGACGGTCACGCTGCAGGGGCACGTGTGCCTGGTGGCGCCGTATCCGATCTCCATCGAATGGCCGCCGCGCTGGCTGGCGCAGCTGCCCGATGTCGCCGCGTGCCGCGCGACCGTGCGCGCGCGGCACAGCCTCGGTCCCGACGTCGCCATCGGCTTGGGCGTGGAGCGTTGGGACTTCACCAAGGGCATCATCGAACGCTTCCAGGCGTTGGAGGCGCTGCTGGTCAAGAATCCGCGGCATCGCGGCCGCATCACCCTGCTGCAGGTGGCGGCGCCGTCCCGCGGGCAGCTGCCGGCCTATCAGGCCTTGCAGCAGCACACCTACAGCGAGGTCGAGCGCATCAACGCGCAGTTCGCGGAGGGCGATTGGCGCCCCATCGTGCTGATCGACGAGCACCAGGAGCCGGCGCGCGTGTTCGAACTGTACCGCGCCTGCGATTTCTGCCTGGTCAACAGCTTGCACGACGGCATGAATCTCGTGGCCAAGGAGTTCGTCGCCGCGCGCGACGACGAGGATGGCGTGCTGATCTTGAGCACCTTTGCCGGCGCGTCGCGCGAGCTGGCGGAAGCGGTGCTCATCAACCCCTTCGACGTCACCGAGACCGCGGACGCGATGGAAATTGCGCTGCGCATGAGCCGCGAGGAACGACGTAACCGCATGAACCTCATGCGGCGCACCGTCAAGGAGAACAATGTGTATCGATGGGCGGGCCGCATGCTGATGGATGCGGCCCGCATCCGGCAGCGGCAGAGCTTGGCCGCCGCGCCGCGCCGCTACGGCACGACCGACCGGTAGCGGTCGGCGGCGCTTGACCGTACCCTCGGCGTTTCGGTGCAGTGCCGGCGCTTGGTGGCAGCCGCGGCGCTTGACCGTACCCTCGGCTTTTCGTTGCCGCGCCGGCACTTGATCGGACCCTGGGCGATTCCTTGCAGCCGTGCAGCTGGGAGCCGCCGGCTACGCCGGGGCGGCGGTCAGCCGCGCCGGGCGAAGTCGCAGAGCCGCGCGGCGGCCGCCTCGAGAGTGGCATCGCGCTTCGCAAGGCACAGCCGTAACAAGGTCATCGCCGGGGGCGCGGAGTAAAAAGGCGACAGGGGTATGGTGGCGATCTTCGCCTCGCGAATCAGCCGGTCCGCGAATTCGATGTCGGTCGCGCGGCTGAGTGCGCCGTAGTCCACCAGTTGAAAGTAGGTGCCGGCGGCCGCCACCGGCTCGAAGCCCGAGCCGCGCAGGCGGCCCGCGAGCAAATCCCGTTTCGCCTGGAAGAATCCGGAAAGCCCGGTCCAGGCATCGGGATGGGCCTCGAGGTAGCGCGCGATCGCGTACTGCAGCGGCGAGGCGATGCTGAACGTATTGAATTGGTGCACCTTGCGCAGCTCGCGCGTGAGCAGCGCCGGGGCGACGCAATAGCCCACCCGCCAACCGGTGGCGTGCAGCGTTTTGCCGAAGGAAAACACCGCGAAGCTACGCTCCCGCAATTCGGCATGCGCGAGCACCGAGGCGTGCTCGCGGCCGTCATAGAGCACGTGTTCGTACACCTCGTCGGCCAGCACCGTGATCGGCCGATCGCGGATCACGGCGGCGAGGGCGTCCAGATCGTCGCGCCCGGCCACGCTGCAGCTCGGATTCTGCGGGCTGTTGATGATGACCAGACGCGTGCGCCCGGAAATCGCGTGCCGCACTTCATCCCAATCGAAGCGAAACGCGGGCGGCGACAGTGCGAGGCGCACGCAGCGGCCGCCCGCCAGCCGAACCGCCGGCTCGTAGGCGTCGTAGGCCGGGTCGAAAATGATGGCTTCATCGCCCGGTCCGATCACCGCCTGGATGGCATCGTAGAGCGCCTCTGTGCCGCCGCAGGTGACGGTGATCTCGGTGTGCGGGTCGAAGCTGCTGGCGTAGCTCACCTGCAATTTCGCCGCAATCCGCTCGCGCAGCTCGACCACGCCCTCCATCGGCGCGTATTGATTGCGGCCCTCGCCGATCACCTCGATCAAGGCGTTCGCCAGACGCGGGTCGATCGGATAATCCGGGAAACCCTGGCCGATATTGAGCGCACCTTCCTCGAGCGCACGGCGCGACATCACCGTGAATATCGTGGTGCCGACGTCGGGTAATTTACTGTGGAAGCGCAATGTCCTGCTCCAGCGCCCGTAAACCACCGGTGAGCGAGCGCACGGCATGGCCGCGTGCGCGCAAGGCACGCGCCGCCGCCAGGCTCCGCTGGCCCGACGCGCACATCAGCACGATCCCGTCGGTGTCGGGCAGCAACGCCGGGTTCGACATCAGATCGGACAGGGCGATGTGGCGGGCGGCGGCGGGACGCGCCGCGACTTCGTCGGCGCTGCGGATGTCGATGACCAGAAAACCGCGCCGCCGCGCGTCCTCCAGGGAATCGAGCGCGATCTCGATGTCCGCATCCTCGGGCGCGATCCTCTGAATGTGCGCGCAGCCCGGCGCCTGGCACTCGGCGCGGCGCGGCGCCTTGAGCCTGAGGCTGGAGAAATTCGTGAAATCGAGCAGCAGCAGTTCTCCTTCGAGCTGACCCGGCAGTCCCAGGATGACTTTCAGCGTCAGCAGCGCCTGCAGCGTCCCGAAGATTCCGGGCACCGGCCCCAGTACGCCGGCCTCGGCGCAGTTTCCCACCACGCCGTCGGCGACCGCCTCCGGCCACAGGCAGCGCAGGCAGGCGTGACGCGGCTTCGGTTGGTAGAGTTGCAGCTGCCCCTCGTACTGGTAGACGCTGGCGAACACCGCGGGGCGCTGCGCCAGCACCGCCGCATCGTTGATGAGGTACTTGGTGCGGAAATTGTCGCTGCAATCCACCACGATGTCGTAACCGCGGATCAGCGCGAGCGCATTGTCGGCGTCGAGGCGCACGGCGTGCGCCTCGACGTTGACACCGGGATTGATGCGCCGCACCGCTGCCGCGGCAAGCTCGACCTTGGGCGTGCCGACAGCCGCCCGCGCGAATATCGGCTGGCGATGCAGATTGCTCGCCTCCAGGGCATCGGCATCGACGATGCCGATGGCGCCGACACCGGCGCCGGCCAGGTATTGGAGCACCGGGCTGCCCAGGCCGCCGGCGCCGACCACCAGCACGCGGGCGCGCCCCAGCGCCGCCTGGCCCTGCGGGCCCACCTCCTTGAGAAGCATCTGACGCGAATAGTCGGGCTGCATCGCGCCTCAACCCTCGACACTGAGCTCATGCGGGTGATGCTGCGGCGCCGCCGCACAGCGCTCGCAGTTCACCCATCCGGAGTCGCCGCCTCGATAGTGCTCTTTCTTCCAGATCGGCAGCCGATGCTTCACCTCATCGATGATGAAGCGGCACGCGTCGAACGCCTCGCCGCGATGCGCGGCGCTGACGCCGACCCACACGGCCATGTCGCTCAATTCCAAGGAGCCCAGCCGGTGAATGCACAGCGCATGCTTGACCCCGAAACGCCGCGCGGCATCCGCCACGATGCGCTCGCCTTCCTTGACTCCCAAGGTTTGAAATGCCTCGTATTCCAGCCGCGTGACCTCGCGCCCCTCGTTCATGTCGCGCACCCAGCCTTCGAAACTCACGTATCCCCCGGCACCGAGGTCCAGCAATTCGCGGCGGGCTTCGCCGCTGTCGATCGCCGTTGGCGTGAAGCGAAAACGCATCAGCGGCCCGCACCCAACTCGAGCCAGTCCCGCGGACCCGCGCTGTCGATCGCCGTTGGCGTGAAGCGAAAGCGCATCAGCCGCCCGCCACGGGTGGAATGAAGACGACTGAATCGCCGCCGGCGAGCCGCCGCGACCAGTCGCTGAACTCGCTGTTGACCGCCACTTTCAACTGCTCGCGTGACAGCGTGAATCCGTAGCGGCCCGCCAGTTCGTCGTACAGGTCCGCGGGTGTCGCTGCGGAGGTTTCGAGCGCCTCGTCGGAGCGGCCCGCTTGCTCGCGCATCAATGCGTAGTATTGAACATTCAGCCGCATGACCGATACTCCAGGAACCTGTTGACCGATGATACGGCTACTGCTGCCGCCCCACATACTGGGCGTCGATCGCCGCCGCGGCCCGTGCGTATTCCTCGGGTGTGTTCACATTGTCGAGCGCGCGCCGGTCGAGCGGCTCGAGCAGATGCGCGCCTTGACGGATCAAAAATTTTCGCGGGCAGCGTCCGCCGCCCTCCTGATACGCCGCGAGCGCCGCCCCGGCCGCAGGCTCCCATACGGCGCACAAGGGTTCCGGCAAGCCGTCATGGACGCTGCGAAAGGCGGTGGCGAGGCTCGCAGGATCGCGTTCGCGCAGCAATTGCGACAGCGCGGCGTCGGAGAGAAACGGCAGGTCGCAGGCCAGCACCAGCCACGCCGCCTGCGGGTCGGCGGCGAGCGCCGAACGAATGCCGACGATAGGCCCTTCCCCTTCCACACTGTCGACGATCAGCGGACGCTTGGCGCGCGCGGGGTCGGACACCTGGGTGGAGCGGACCGAGACGAAGACCCGCGAGACATGCCGTGACGCCGCTTCGAATGCGCGCTGTAATTGACTCTCGCCCCGGTACAGGAGCAGCGCCTTGTCCCGCTGCATGCGCGAACTCGCCCCGCCGGCGAGAATCAAGCCGTGCAGCGGGGCGGCCGTGCGCGTCTTCAGTGCAGCGCCGGTGTCGGGATCGCCGGCCACGGCACCACTCGTCACGGCGCCGCCATGGGGCCGTTCGTCCTGAGGCCGCCCGTGATGGGGCCGTTCGTCGCGGGGCCGCCGGTTATGGGGCAGTTCGTCACGGGGCCGCCGGTTATGGGGCCGTTCGTCACGGTGCAGCCTGAAAGCGGCTCTTGCCGCCGTCCTTGCTGAGCAACCGCAACTCACTGATGACAATGTCATGCGACAGCGCCTTGCACATGTCGTAAACCGTCAACGCCGCAATGCCGGCGCCTGTCAGCGCCTCCATTTCAACACCCGTTTTATGGTGCACGCTCACCGTGCAGCATACGACGGCGGTGTCGCCCTCGAGTTCAATGGTGATCCGACAATGCTCCAGGCCGAGCGGATGACAGAACGGAATGAGTTCGTGCGTACGCTTCGCACCCATGACCCCGGCCACGATCGCCGTGTCGAACACCGGACCCTTCGCCGAGCGCAAGCCGCTGTCGCGAAGCGCCGCCGCGACCGCGGCGGGAAACCGCACCCTGGCTTCGGCGCTTGCCGTCCGGCGGCTCGGGGTCTTCTCCCCGACATCGACCATGGTGGGACGCAGGTCGGGATCCAGATGGGTAAAGGTCATGGTTTCAACCGCCGATGTAGTTCATCTCGATCTTCTTGATCTCGGGATCGGCGCGGCGCACTTCCTCGCGCAGTTCGCTGTAGCGATCCGCACGGCCGTTCCACACCCCGCGGATCAACGCCAGAATATCCGCGTCACCGGTGCCGGCGCGCAGCGCGGCGCGCAGATCGACGCCCTGTGTGGCGAACAAGCAGCTGTAGAACTTGCCATCCGAGGACAGGCGTGCCCGGCTGCAGGCGCCGCAAAACGGCTGGGACACGGACGAAATAAACCCGAGTTCGCCCGCCCCGTCCTCGAACTGCCAGCGCTGCGCGACTTCGCCGCGATAATTCTCGGAAATCGGCCGGATGGGCCACCGAGCCTGGACGCGCGCCACGAGTTCGCGCGACGGCACCACCAACTCCGGACGCCAGTCATTGCGGTTGCCGACGTCCATGAACTCGATGAAGCGCACGATCACGGGATGCCCCCGGAAGCGCTCGAGAAGATCGAGCGCAGTGTGATCGTTCAAGCCGCGTTCGATGACGGCGTTGACCTTGACCGGCGTGAGACCTGCCGCGATGGCCGCGTCGATGCCGCCGAGCACCTGGTCGAGCGCGCCGAATCCGCCGCTCATGCGCGCGAACACCTCCTTGTCCAGGGTGTCCAAACTCACCGTGACCCGCTTCAGTCCGTGGGCTTGCAAATCGACGGCATGGTGGCCCAACAGCACGCCGTTGGTCGTCAATGCGATGTCGTCGATGCCGGGGATGTCGGTCAGATCGCCGATCAAGTCGGCGAGATTGGTGCGCAACAGCGGTTCGCCGCCCGTGAGCCGCAGTTTCTTCACCCCAAGGCCTGCGAACAGCCGCGCAAGGCGCGCGATTTCCTCGAACGACAAGCGTTCCTGCGACTTCAAGAAGCGATAGTGCTCGTGGAATTGCTCCTTGGGCATGCAGTACGGGCACCGGAAATTGCACCGGTCCATCACCGAAATGCGCAGATCGTGCAAGGGGCGACCCAGCCGATCCAGCGGATTTCCAGGTCCGCGAAGGTAGTGCACTGTCGAAGTCATGCGGAGTGTGTTTACCAGTGGTGAACAGTCGAAGTCATGGAGAGTGTGGTTACCAGCGGTAAACCGTCGTGACGAAGCCCTTGGGGTATGTATTGGGGCCGGGGGGCAATTCTACAAACCCATCCGTGCCCCTGAGGCTCAGAAAATCGCCGGATCCCCGGGTTTGCCGCGGATTTGCCCACGGGCGCCCCCAAACGTCGTGTTCGATGGCGACCGGCAGGAAGTAGGTCAGTGCCGGCTGGAACGTGACCGGAGCCGCCAAGGCCAGGCGCTCGGGTAGGGCGCGCTTGGTGGCCATGGCCTCGGCCATCGCCGGGATGACATAACGAATCAAGCACACCAGGGTTGAAACCGGGTTGCCGGGCAGTCCAAACACGGCCTGACCCTGCGGCCCGATGCCGAACCACATGGGTCGGCCGGGGCGCTGTTCGATCCTATGGAATACCTGCTGCACTCCGAGTTGTCCCAGGACTTGGGGTACGAGATCGAATTTGCCCATGGAGACGCCGCCGCTCAAGACCACGACTTCATGAGTCGTGAGGTGCAGCTCCAGGCGCTCGAGCATCAACCCCGCGTCGTCCGGCACATGATCGTCGCCGACGCGGCCGAAACCGCGCGTCCGCAAGGTTGCCGCGACGGCATACGCATTCGAGCGCCGCACTTGATGGTCCGCGATCGGATCGCCCGGTTCGACCAACTCATCGCCGGTCGAAACGACCATGATGGCCGGCTGGCTGCTGACCCGCACCCGCGCCATGCCGGCGGAGGCAGCGACCGCGATCTCCGGCGGGCGCAGCAACGTACCCGTCTCGAGCAACAGCGCGCCCTGGCGACCGTGGTTGCCGCGGCGATCGACGTTGTGAAAAGGCGTATCGGCGACCCCTTCGCTCAACGAGGCGAAGCCGTCAGCCACTTGAATTTGCTCGACTGGGATGACGCAATCGCTGCCGAGCGGCAGCATCGCGCCGGTCATCACTTCGATCGCATCGTCGCCATGGCCGAGTCGCAGCTGCGGCGCTCCGGCCGCCTGGACGCCGTTGATCCTAAAGCGCTTAAGACCCCTGCGCAGCGCCTCGCTGTCGACCGCGATGCCGTCCATGGCGACGCGATCGAACGGCGGCTGGTCGCGCTCCGCATAGATATTCTCACGCAAGGTGCTGCCCACACACTGCGCTAGCGGCAGTGATTCGATCGGCAGGCACGTCAACCGAGAATGGATTGCCTCCTCGGCCAGACGCGGGGTGATGAGAGTGTCGGGAATTACGACTTCGCCGCCTTCGCCTTGAAGATCTT
>Ga0209611_10004615_pt1 | contig 23485 bp, 20 predicted proteins | sample S1TSphgellanicum_3_FD_187693 | JGI IMG/M metagenome (GOLD analysis project Ga0209611, IMG submission 187693) | Host-associated microbial communities from peat moss isolated from Minnesota, USA - S1T2_Fc - Sphagnum magellanicum MG (SPAdes) (version 2) | ecosystem: Host-associated > Plants > Peat... | reverse complement strand
TTGGATGCATTTGGCACACACTTAGTTCATTACTCGTTTGGAGGTCAGCGGATAGCCACACATGATGCCATTCGAAACGTCATGTATGCCCTCGTTTGAGAGAATGGGTGACGCGCTCCCAAGTCACGGGGTGAAACCCACTTGAGGGTTTCACAAAATCAAGTTGCGGAAAGTTGAACTTGGTAGCACGCTCCCGGCTTCCAACTCTAGAAAGGGGGTAGAGGGTCGAGTTGGGAGCCCCGGGATTAGACTAGGAAGAGATCAAGCTTTTAGATCACACGAACCTACATCATAAACCAACACGAGTTGGTTAGAATCCATTTGCACTCTTTTGGTGTTGGGACAAGCCATGGGGACCCGGACTCACTTGGACTCACCACATCCTTGGCTCGGGAGTATGCCACCACCATACTCCCTATAGTATTCTCTGCGCCTCTCCGCCGAGGCTACATCCAAATGGCATAAATTCCCGGGACTCTCGAAATGGAGTCCCGAAATTGTCCCAGCGGGACTCCCGGGACTTTGAACCGTCATAACTCCCGACTGCAGAGTTGGATTGCGACGAGGTCTGAACGAAAGTTGTAGCCCTCGTCGAGATTTTTCCAACGCCATGTCGCACGCTCAAATCGGACGTCGGGAAAAGGTCGATTCCCGACTTTTAGTGGTCGGGAGTCAAACTGGCAGTTTGACTCCCGACCCTTCTTTTGCCCATAACTTGGGCTGCAAATGTCCGAATTGCCAATGCGAGGGCATTTTAGATATCTAAGTTTCAAGACCTTTCCAATGACACCAAGAACACCCCAATGCGAGGTGTTTTGCCCCTTGCTGTTGAGCTCTGAACATTCGGGAGTCCCGGAGGACTCCCAACCTCCAACTTTTCCAAGTGTTGGGCTTCACCCCCACACTTGGCCAAAGTGGGATTGCGACATCTACCCTTCCATCTTCAACACAAAATCTAAGAACAAAAATTCATCTCTAGTATGACCCCAGCCTCCTGCTATACTCTGATCTCCTCTCCCTGAGCAATGTTCATCAAGAATCAAAAACAATTTTTGGACTCTAATGCTCTCCTCCAAAAATCAGACTTCTCAATCCATCTTTCCATGCATTCCTGAGCTCCTCTCCCATCGTCTCGTCTCCACATGCCCACACAGCTCTTTCTCTCCATCCTTGGCTTCCTTTACAAGCCTCCGTCCTCCCTCACTTTTTTTGTCATCTTCTCAACAGCTCATCAATGCGACGCCATCCCCCTCCATCATTCGCGCCGCCTTCCTCCTATACTTCCCATCCCACACAGCCAGAGAGCAACACTTCCCATGCATTCCATGCACGACCAGCACTAACCTCCTTCCAAAAATGATAAAATCCGCTGCTCTCATTAATGAATGTGATGGCTAGATTAACTCTAGAACCCTGATCAGTGAATCTGGCATTCACACAAAATACACAACCATAGAATCCTTGTTCGGCCACTCCCTTTCTAGTTACAATTAAACCAAAATATAACATTAACATTCTTCTAGTAATTATCAGTTTTTTTTAAACATGTGAAATTATTTGAAAATTACACTCAAATATTTTATTTTACTATTGATGTTTGTGTTTCACTTGTAGGTTCAATTTTGTAAGACTATTTTGATTTTATAAAAAAAATTCAATGTTGCAAAAAGAATAGAACTTAACTTGGATTTGAACCCATAAAAAATGCACCCAATTTGCATCTAAATGGAAAGGAGATTAGTGATACCAATCATATGAATTACACATAATGCATATTAGCTTTTAATATTTTCAAACTTGCACATTTAATTTGAAGAAGTATATAACCTTATGATGTTTTATCAATCGATTCTGTCATTTTCTATTTTGTTGCATATATTTTTATTTCTATTGATTTTATGTTCAAAGTTCAAACACATGTGCAACAATTTGAAAATATATGTAAACCCTATAGAATAACTTGTGTTATATTGAAAACAATTGTAATGTGAAAGGGGGGGTTGTCTACTTATTGTGCAATCTGATCTAATCCTGGATTTTTGGCATAATTGTATCAACCGTCTTGTTGTGACGGCGCCCCATCATTGTTGCATGGGAATGCATGGCCGACTTGCTTCTAAGCTGTGTGGTGTGTGCAAGATTGGGCATGGCGGCTGGCATTGATGGAGCTCGACTCATGAAGGCGGCGTAGCTGAGGATGGAGTGGGAAAATAGAACGGCGTTGGATGACCGGAGGAAGCTTCTGGAGGAAGCCAATGGGGAACTAAGGAAGGGAGATCAGAGGTCTGATGCAAAAGGATAGCAGAGAAGGTAGAAAAGGACAACAGATGAGGTAGAGAAGGAGAGAAAGTATTAGCTCGGAGTCAGAGAGTCTTGGCCATGAAGATGATCTTCCGCTGCGTCTGATAGATGGTCTAGCTCGTTGCTGCAGGAGGACATAGAGAGAGGGAGAGAAGAAGAATTAGAGGGACAATCAGTGCTTCCTGTTTTTGGTAAGAACTTGTGCTCGAGGGCCGTGTTTGCGCTCTCGATCTGTACATAATATCCATGAATGATAATCCAAGCATTTTCCTCAGAAACATCTGCATACAATGTGTGACCATAGCCGTGCGTCGTGTTGGGTGATGCATTGCTGGGTCTGTCAGTCTTGAAGCTGCAAGTGGGTCAGTGAGCGATGGCAGGAAGGTAGTCCGAGTCAGGAGAGGCTACGTGTCTGTGTAATTGCGGTGGATTGTTAGATTACGAGAGCTAGGGTCCGTGGGAACCCGCGTCATTGCTGTGGGTTTTTTGGATCCTCCTTTTTGGTTACACAATGACACCAAAATTGTACAATGCAAATTCCAAATACATGTGTGAAATTTATGTTCATGCAATTCAATAGAGAGCGTTATAAAATAATTATTTTTCCAACAAATTAGTGATAATACATTAATATATTTAAAGATGTATAATGATGATGCATATTACGTTTCATACATGTAAATTCCTTATTTTTATCAATTTGAATTTTCTACTATATGTATATTGAAATGTACATGCATATTTTACAAATGTTACACTTTAAACATTAGGAGAAAAAGGCCATTTTCTAATCAATTAGTTTTTGATTGCATGTTGGGTTCAACTTGCCATCAATTACATAATTATATTTATTTCAACAAATTCCATGTGGCCTATTTCACACCTCAACTTAGTTGACTTTTCGACTAGGTTGGTAAATGTATGATGTTGACCATCGTTGCCAACTTACCTTTGATTTTGATTTTTAATTAATTCACAATTAAGTTATAGTGGAGATATCCACTTTTAAAATTTGTTAGGCTCTATCATGTTGATCGTTTCACTATCTTGGTTAGCCTTGTTTATGGATGGATGAATGTTGGAAAATTCAATGGATGAAATAATGTTTGTGTTTTCCACTATAGTTCAACTTTGATTTGATTTTAAGTTTAACTTAATTGTCATTTTTGGTCAACTTTGTTGTGATTAGTTTCCAACTTTGGTAATTTCAAGACCTTTTAATCTTGAAGTTAATAACTTTCATTACATTGCACCTTGCCACTAGAAACCCTAAGTTTGTTGAGAAAATTTATGTTTCATGGTGTCCAAATGTGATAGAACATCAAAAGTGGGAGAACACAAACATCTTCGTCTAAAGTCATTGGGCATGGTATTGGAATGGTTAAAAAGTGTGGAACATTAAGTTGACATGTCCTTACTTATTGAAACAAACGTTTACGTCCTTTAATTTCTTCCTCGGGATTGTCTTTCAAGGCTAAGTTGCCTTGATTCATTGAATAATAACAACGCCTCCCTAGAGAGGAGTATTGCACCAACATTACTTAGAGTGGTTGGTGCATTCGGCATCACCCTTCGTGCATCTAACACACTTCCATACTCATTTGTGCTAATGTACTCCCCATAGGTGTTTAGGAACATGCGCTTGCTTCGTGGCTCCTTGTGTAATATAACCTTCCACCATAGGTTGGAAAAATCATCGGAATAAAAAACTTGTTAGATTTGTGATGGGAAGACAAATGGTTCATTGCCATTCACCAACATATGTTAAAAGCTAGCCATTAAAAATTCGGCCTCATCTTGTTTATAAGTTGGATCACCCCAATTATATAATTATGGTTAATAACTAATAAATATTAATTATTTAATAGTTATTTATTTATTTATGAGTTAAATTATTTATTTAATATTAATGATTAATTAAAACTAATTTAATATCTATAAATTAACTTAATATGTTAGAAAGTTAATAATTTATAGTTAATATTCAAGAATTACCAACTAGTTAATAATTTATTTTGTTAGGTAATTAATTTAAAACCGAATTATTTTTTATTTAATTAGTTGATCACTAGAATTTTAAAAGGTTTATTAAAAGAATAAAATATTAGTTTTATTTAATTTTTTAAATAAATAGATAATTATATTAGTTTATAAGTAATTGCCAAATAATTAAATACATTAAAAAATTTACTGATTAATTTGATTTTTGAGTAAATTAATTAATTATTTAATATTAATATTATTTTGAAATACTAGGTATTTGCACACATGGCATGCACCAAAGGTTTAAGCATGTGGTTTAATTAGGTTTAGTCTAGGTGCTCATGGCTTAACTTTAAGTGTATGTTAAGTGTCATCTTAGACATTTAATGAACCTTAGATGATTAGCCCTAGTTTAACTAAGTTTAGGGACCATGAATGTTAAATGAATTAATAGGAATTAACTATTTAGTTATTTGCCTAAATTATGATCATATTATAATATTATTAATTATTTAAAATATTTAAATATAACTAGCCTAGCTTAGAACTATTTACAATTTAACATTTGAAAATAATAATTTTATTAGATTAATGTATGTATTTGTACCAATCTTTATGGTTAATGCAAATTTTAAATGTTGAATATTATTAAAATTATATTATTTGTATTACTTTCATTAGAATATTATGAAGATTATTCCTTATTAGTTAATATTATCTATAATAATTAGTAGGTAGATTAAAACACTTAATTATTATAGGTAGTCATTGATTTAGTTTAATTAGTAATTGGATATTAAGTGCTTGGAACCACCCAACATTGAACACAAGTTTGAAAATCATTGCAAATTTTAATATTTTCTTCATTCTTTAACCAAATCAATAACGATTTTTATGTCATTAGAAGTGCAAATTGAAGGATTACAAATTTTCCCTAAACACAAAAAACAAATGAACAAGGAATAAAACATGAAGAGGAGGAATAGAACATTTGTGATATTTTGTTTTAATTTTTTCTAAGAAAAAACTTTAACCCTTTTTATTTTCAAACCCCATATCTTTCTCATTTTTAGTCCATTTTAAGTGATCTAAAAACTGATATATAAGACCTTTTTGTCCTCCAAATGCAACAAAACAACAACAACAAAATTATCTCAACATTCAAAACTATGATATTTTGTTTCAAAAGTTCTTTAAAAATTACAAGTAGACCTATCATGCATTATAGTTGCATTCTAATTGATATTAAACACTTAATTAACCTCAAATGGTTAATTGTAGTTTAACCAAGCTTAAACACCATGTAATAAATTATAATTGCAGTTTAATTGATATTTTGTTTCAAATGTTTTGAAAAAAAAAACTTAAAACCTTTTCTAGTTTCAAACCCCATATCTTTTTCATTTTTAATCTTTTTTGAGTGATCTAAAAACCTATGGGTGTATCAACTAGATATTTTCAAGACTTATTTCAAATCCAAATGCAACAAAATAACTTAATCTCAAAATCCAAAATTACAACTTAATTTCAATTAGGGTAAATAGGCCTACCACCATACATTTAAGATTTCAAAGGAAATCGAATTTTTACACTTTTTTTTTTTAATTAAATAAATTTCGTAGCTTTCCATTTAACATTTTCAGTGCTATGAAAAATACTCAATTTGGTCAAAGAATGAAGAGGATATGGGTTGTTTTGTGCAAGGGGGTTCATTTTTGGTGATAGATTTATTAAAATAATTTTGAATTTTGAGATTAAATTGTTTTGTCATTGTTTTGTTGCATTTAGATTTGAAAGAATTTTTGTAGATTACTAGTTGGCATACCCATAACTTTTTAAATCACTCAAAACAAACTTAAAATGAAAAAAATATGAAGTTTGAAACTATAGGGGTTTAAAGTTTTTTTTTCAAAACATTTCAAACAAAATATCATAGTTTTGGATTTTGAGATTAAACTTTTTCTAATTGTTTTGCTACATTTGAACTTCAAAGAGGTATTATAAATCACTAGTTGATGCGCCCATAGTTTTTTAAATCACTCAAACGAACTTAAAATGAAAAAAAAAAGGGGTTTCAAACTATAGAAGTTTAAAGTTTTTTTTCAAAACATTTCAAACAAAATATCATAGTTTTGAATTTTGAAATTAAATTATTTTTTCATTGTTTTATTACATTTGAAGATCCAAAAGATGTTGTAGATCACCAATTGATGCACCAATAGTTTTTTAAATCACTCAAAATGGACCTTAAAAAATATATATATATTGGGTTTCAAACTAGAAAGGTTTAAAGCTTTTTTTTCAAAACATTTGAAACAAAATATCACAATTTGAAATGTTGAGATGTAACTATTTTCTCATTGTTTTGTTGAATTTGAAGATAAAATAGATATTGTAAATCATTAATTGGTGCACCCATAACTTTTTAGATCACTCAAAATGGACCTAAAATGAAAAAAATATGGGGTTTCAAACTAAAGAGGGTTTAAAAAAAAAAAAATCCTCAAAACATTTGAAACAAAATATCAATTAGAGTGCAACTATAATTTTTATCCCATATTGTTTGTCATAACTTTCAAGTTTGTAAACTACATAATGAAGTTGGTGCACCAAGTGTTTTCAAAAGGTAAAGTTGGCACTTAATACAAACTAAAAATAAAGGTTTGACCTTAAAGGCCACGTGTTGAGAAAAAAGATTATCTAAAGCCTACTTATGTACCTTAAGCGTAAGTAACACTATAGCCTACTTATTTATTTATGCGTACTTACCTACCTACCTACTTAGGTTTAGGTTAGGGAGGTTTATATAAATAGGTAGGCTTAGTAGGTAGATATTTATCTACTTATTTTTAGGTGGACCTACATACCTAAACCTAAGCCTACACATAATTTTCGGACAAACATGTGTCAACAACTATTGCTTCGATTTTTTGCCTAGACATAACTTTGAGTAAGGTCATGTGGCAACAAACTATTAATTATACTCTTTGATTGGTCTAGTTGTAACATTACAATTTGATGACCTAATTAAAATGTAGTTGAAATTTCAATTCATTATTTGATGATGTCATGGTTTATTAGTGGATGAAATTCGTCCAGTGGGAGGTTACCCGAAATGACAATTCTTGAAGTTGAAAAATAGTTGAAAGTTCAATTTTGAAATCTAAATGAAGGTGGATGAACTTCATCCATAAGTTAAAAATGTTCCATCAACTAAAATGGTCTGTTGCTTTTAACTAAAATCTTATCACTTCAATGTTGGTTGAAAAATTAACATGTGTAAGTGGCTTCAATTGTGTTGTGGGTTCGATTCAACATTGTTAATTATTTTGATAGGTAATTGAAAACATCATTTTGAGTTGAAAAAAAAATTGCAATTGGAAGTGACGTTTTCAACTTCAAAATGTAGTTGAAACGTAATTGAAACCATAGTTGAAAACCTTGGTTTTTCTCCTAGTGAAATAAATGGAGACATTAATGGTTTTTTGTTATACAATGGAAGTGTGTTTGGTAATTTGAATGCAATATAAATTGATTTGTGAAAATCTAACCAATATGCTTCTATTACACTATATTTACATTCACTTCCAAGGACATTTGCCCATATGTGGTCTAATTGAAATTTGGTTTTTGTGGTGTTTTCACTAAATTGTGATTTTAATTACAATTTATTCATGAAATATGATAGTTATTGTTATTTTTTGCTTGGTTATTGTCTTTTTGAATGTCAACATTAAAATCTCCCATAATGATGATTGGATAATGTTCGGGGGATTGTTGAATTATAGTTTGAAGATTGTTTTGGAATGTAAAAGTTGAACATGAATGAGTTATATACACCCATATAGTATGTATTATTTTTCGTGTATTAATATTAAAAGTTGTTGTTATATATTATGAATCATCACTCGCTATTGTATTGAAAGAACCTAAGTGCAAGTGTATGTCATGCATCATCATCAACCCATGACCATCATGGATTAAAATATATGAATATTTTGATGAATTTCTGAATGTGTGCACATTTATTGATGCATGATGTATTCTTGTTTTTATAAGACATAAGATATAAGACATTTGAAGGTTATGATCATGATTGGTGTTTTTGTAATGTTGGCGTAAAAAAATTGTATTCAAGGTTTGTATAATTACATGAAAATTATGCAAAGTTTTTAATTGAAAAATTAATGGTATTCAAGTTGCAAATATTTACAATCTATTCATTTTTACATGTACTCTTGGATTCACATAAAAAAATTCATGTTGGAGATGAACTAACATAAATCATTTTTCTTTTGTTCTAATGGGGGATAATGTTATATATGTTAACCCATGTTTTTTAACATTAGTGGGATCAAAGACTAATTCATCTAGTGATAATCCTTGAAAACGATGAATGGTTCTTGTTGTTGCAAGTTGAATAAAAATACAAACTTGCAATTTTACTTGGATAATTTGAAAGTTTATAAGATGGTGGGCATGATTGATGGTTGATGTCCATTGCTTTGAAAGTAAACATGGGACCTAATGTGTTAGTGAACACATTTTCATTTTGTTTTTGCATAAATTTATTTGTATAAAATAAATACATAATAGTAAAATTGTTGGGTGGTTGTCAATTATAGATTCAATTTATAAATTCAATGTCCTTTGTATTTTTTATTATAGTATGAAATTTGTTCAAAGTTTGTATAAAAACCATATCATACTATTGCATAACTTTATTTAGTTCATAACATTGAACATATGTTTGCCAAAAAATTGGTGTTAATGCATTAATATTATATTTGATATTTTGAAAAATCCAATTATCTTTCATAAGGGGTGCTTGATAAAAATCACTTGTCATGATAACATCAACACCACCAAATAAATTGTTTTATGGACCTTAACTTATTATCTATAACATTAAACATTCTAACACCAACAAGTGATATTTCATCTATCACAAGTTATAATTGTTCATACTGACATGTAAACCTAATTAATGAATATGATGATAAGTTTGGTAAATTAGATAAGGATTGTTAGGTATGTTCAATACTGAATGTATTATTAAACCATCAATATTGAAGGCAACTTTACCCATTAATGCCATAGGCAAAGCTTTGGTTTTTGTTAAATCATAAAGTATGTCTTTGTCACATAATCATAATGATCCTTGAATTATGAATTTTGATGTAAAAGTTTTACTAGTTCCAACACCCCTTGTCAAAAATAAATGTATTAGGGTACAATTATTTTCTATGTATAACATCATCAAATATTAATCTTTGTTCTTCATTTAATTGTCTAAATATATTACGATATTCAAATTTTTTCATCATCATGGAATATGATGATTTTGTGAAATTTTCATATTCTAAAAATTGTAATTTTTTGTTTGATCTATTATGTGATTGAATAAAAAAATTAGATCGTAAATCATAATGTTCAATATCGATTATGTTTGTTATAGGAATTGTAGGACATGGATCATTTACTTCATTATTTATATTGTTAGTCCAAATGTTAGTTGAACGTAATTGTTTTGATTTTGAATCTACTGAATCATCCACTTTTTATGTATTTGAATATGGCATTAGGTAGTTGAAAATATATTCAATCTTAGAAGTGTCATCATGTTGTTAGTAATATGCATCATGTTAAGTTACATTAGTTCCAAATTGTGAATTTTTTGAATTTCGAAATGGTGAATATAATAAAACTTGTTCTCTCGACCAATTTTCAATATATTTATATTTATTATAATTTACAAACCTAATAATTTTGAGTTGCAATGTTTCGAAATCTTATTTTTTATGTTATAAAAAAAACTAAATTTTGTTGATAACAATTATTCATATTGACTAAAATGATTAATATATTTGTCTATGATCGATGAACACATTATATCAATTGAATTTGGTTATAATTCATTTAATGCAACTTGTGATTTTAACACCAAAGCACGTTTTTCAAAAGAAAAATATTTATGAATTGAAATGTTCGAAATGAATGATGTAATGCTAAAGAAAACGTGAGGTAAACATCAAGTTGAACAACCATTTGTTGAGCATTAACAAAAGCAACACCTAACTTTTGAATTCTTGTATTTGCATCTATATTATTTATGCTACATTTTTCTATGATAGAATGCATCTAATGTTATTGATTTATCTATTTTTGTCATATATGATGTGCAATATGTTGTAACTACTTATGGATCCAAGACAAATTAAACATATGTATTTGCAAACCATAAATGAGTAACACCTATATTAAATGCATTAGTTTTAATGTTTTTAAAATTTTATTTAAAAAAATATGCAGCTTTGCTAATTTATTTCTCAAACTTAATATATATGTACTTTCGTCAAGGTTTAAAGAATTTAGATATTCAAAAAATGATATATCATCATTTTTAAAAAATATATTTTAAAAATTGAAATATTTTGTTTGCTTGTGTATAGAAGTATTGTTATGAAAATGGATCATTTTCATTTATTTGAAAAGGTTCTAAATTATTTTTTTCACACATAGGAAGTAACATTGGTAATGAAATATATAAATAACATGGTTTTTTTTACATGTACATATTTATTGATGTTGTTGTGCATTTTGTAATGGGTTTGGTAATAATGATACATCATAAAAAATATACATGTCTACAAACTATTCAATTTTTTCATTTGTGTGCACTCCATACATAAGTGCATTTTTTATCCATAAAAGTCCATGGTCATGTGAGTGCTCATGATTTTGAAATTTAGTAACAAAAAAAATAAAAATCTACCCAAAAAGATAATGATCCTTTGCAATAAATTTGCAAAGCAAGATGTTTATGATCATAATATCTTGCACATGTGACAAGGTCAATTCATATCAATTCTAATATATGAACATATTATAAATCTTTTTATTTTATTTGGAAGATTTAATCTTTAAGCATGTAATGTGTATAAAGCTTTAATGAAAGGATCCCATAATCTTTTAGTAGATTCAAAAATAATAAAGAAAAGTTGGAGGACCAAGTTGTCAAATCATTGCATATAAATTTTTCACAACCTTTTAAAATAATCATCTGAATTACGCAAATCTTCCAAGTCACAATAATTTAAATATGATTTGAAAATATTTTCTAAATTTGGTTTATTTCGTATTTGATAAGGTTTTTAAGTTCTACCACATAATTTTCCTTTTTATATTCCCACCCAACTAGAACCTATGACCTTTTGAATGGAAAATTTAATAATTTAAAAAAAAGGTTAGAAATATTTTTTGAAAAATCCCTAGATTTATGAAGTAATTTTCATTGAGCTATTTGTTAATTTGAAAAAAAACTCAAAAAATTATCGAAGTTACCCATAAAACAATGTTGGAAAATTTAGTTAATATGAATGTTTATTTTTGAATAAACCTAAAAGGTCAAAATTTTGACTTGGGGCAATATAATATATAATATTTTCATAATCCATTATTTTTTGAGCATCTAAAAATTTATGTATCATTGAATCTATCGGTGTATAATGTATTTTTTCATTGTTAGAATTAAAATTATCAGATGATACATTATTATAAGTAGGAATTTGAGATTTTAAATTCATGTGCAAAGTAAACAAACTTGCCCATTGATGATGAATGATAACATTCAAATTTTTTTATAATGGTGTTTCAATTAAATCTTGTAAAATGACCATCACCATATTTGGACAAACATTTCCTAACATATAAAGTGATTTGTATTTAAGACATCACTTGAAAAACACACCTATTGTTGCACCATCATGTGGTAAATATGGTAGTATTGATTGAATTTTATTCACATTTGCAAGGACATTAACAACACTACCATGCATCTTATATTGCTCATACACTTGGAGTTTATAAATTTGAGCAAAAATAAAAGATGGTGAAATAAAATTTTCTTTTCATTGTGTTAATTTTTGGACTGATGCAATGATTTTGTTGTTAGAAATTTTATTTGGTATTTGATACAATTACTAGAAGAAAAACCCCATTTTTTTACTTGCTTTAGGCGACTAAAACTGTTTTTTGCGACTATTTTTATCAAAAATAGTCACAAAAGACATTTTTAGTCACTTAAAACAAGTTAGAAAATGGGATTTTTTAAATTAGTGATAAAGGTGGTTTATTTTCATTAATATTATGTAAAGAACTTGTATGTATGTATGTATGTACGTTATTGAATTAAATTGTATTTGAATTTGAAAGTATATAGAAAATTATTTTCACAATTGATTTGAAAATTATTTAAATTGTTTTTGAAAAAATAACCTTTCACAACTAAAACATGGAATTATGGGAACATCTTGGATTTGTGTATTATAAATGTCAATGTATATTGAATTATATGTATTTTCCTTTATATCAAATTATGTTTTATTTTATTTTATTGAACGTCATGTTTTGCAAGAAGTTGTTGAATGAGAGTGCATTGAACATATGATGATTGAACTTTGTCACTTATGAAATATTTTTGTGTTCCTTTTAGTATATATATATTTCATGTGATTCATAATTTGTGATCTTGTTATTTTAATATTCAAAAACATGTTGATGAACTTATATGTTTTTGTGTAATAAGTTAAATTTGGACAAACCTTCAATAATTTTAGAAATATTATTGTCATAAAGTGCCCGAACATTTTTTTTTGTTACATTAAGCTCAACAATTAGATGGGAATGTTCCATTTCAATTTCAGGATTTTTTTAATCTTTGGTAAGGGAGACTAAAGTGAATAGATTAAACAAAATTTCATTGATAAGAACATTTGTGTTGTTTTTCAAAAACAAATTGTAAATATTGAATATAATTTTTAATTTATTTTTTAGTAATATTTATATTACAATAAGTATTGAACAATGAAACAACATATTCTAATGGTGAATCCCAATTATTTTTAAAATGTTCATTAATACAAAATCAATAAAAAATGTAGTTAATTGCGATAATTGAATAGGAGGTTGTTGCACCACTAATTATGAAAGAGATGGAAAGTCATCTAAATCTATTGTAACTTTGGATTCATTAACATGAAAAGTAGGCAAATACCTAAATATATCATTAACATATTGAATTAGTTCAAAATGTTGAAAATTGTACGTTATATGTAAGGGGATAGATTAAAAATCGATGTCACATTGAGACATAATGCATAAATTAGCCTTTGTAATTATTTAGCTATTCAAAATATTGCAATGAAATCTCCCCACAAACTTCCCATATTAGCACTTAATGCCATTTTTGTCACATATTGATGTTCATTTGTGACCATGTTTTATTACAAATCAAACAAAAACTTGGATTTAAAACTTAAATACGACATTTTGGATTTTTTTAATATTCAATAATAAACATTGGTTTAAATGTGCCACATTATTATTTTTAATTCAAAAGATGATAAATGATTATCTAATAAATAAGATATATAATCAAAAACATAATTTCATATTTAATATATGTATGTTGAAATTAGATGAAAGTCATATGAATGTAATACATGTTCAAATGGTGAATCGACAAAATTTAATAAAGGTGTTTCTATTATTATGAATTGCAATTTAATGGATATCTATATAAACAAAAACATGGTTCCCACATAAACACATTCAAAAAAGATAAAATCAATGATTCATTTTTAAGATTATTTTATTTTATTGAAAATTCCTTGCATTGAAAAAAAAATCATATTGGAAAATCGATTAGATGGAAAAATTGTTTGAATTGAAAAATTGTTAGCATTGAAAAAAATTAAATTAAAAAAATATTTGTATTAAAAATTTGCATGCACTAAAAATTTATTTTCATTGAAAAATTACTTACATTAAAAAATTATTTGCATTGAAAAAATTATTTGGATCAAAAAAAATATTTTCATTAAAACTTTTGCTTAGATTAAAAAATTGCTTTCATTGAAAAACTATTTTCATTGAAGAAACTACTTCCATTGAAAAACTATTTTCATTGAAAAAATTACTTGCATTGAAAAATTAATTTCATTGAGAAAATTGCTTACAATGAAAAAAAAATTTCATTAAAAAACTACCTCCATTGAAAAAAAATGCTTGCATTGAAAAACTAATTTCATTGAAAAAATTGCTTACATTGAAAAACTACTTTCATTAAAAAAACTACTTCCATTGAAAAAAATGCCTGCATTGAAAAACTAATTTCATTGAAAAAATTGCTTACATTAAAAAGTTGCTTTCATTAAAAAAACGACTTCCATTGGAAAAAATGCTTGCATTGAAAAACTAATTTCATTGAAAATTTTGCTTACATTAAAAAACTGCTTTCATTAAAAAAAACTATTTCCATTGAAAAAAATGCTTGCATTGAAAAACTAATTTCATTGAAAATTTGCTTACATTGAAAAATGCTTTCATTAAAAGAACTACTTCCATTGAAAAACTACTTTCATTGAAAAATTACTTGCATTAAAAAATTGCTTTCATTGAAAAATTACTTGCATTAAAAAATTGCTTTCATTGAAAAACTACTTCCATTAAAAAGTTGTTTTCATTGAAAAATTATTTGCATTGAAAAACTACTTTCATTATAAAAACTACTTCTATTGAAAAATTGTTTTCATTGAAAAACTTACTTCCATTAAAAAATTGTTTTCATTGAAAAATTACTTTGGATACAAAATGTTGCATTTAAAATTATTTTCGGCACTTGATGTAAATTGATGTATGAGAACTTTCCTATTCCTCTAGAAAAAAAATATGAAAATGATTATATAATATGTACTATTTAAACCAAAATTTAACATAGGGAGTTGCCACATATGTAGATTATTCATATACTAAATGTAATTATAAAAAGGTCACATAAAAACTATTAACCTTAATGTCTAAGAGGGGTTTTATTTAAAATTTGATTTTGATTCATCAAAATCAAACTTTTGTTTCACACTTGTGTGGACATTATCATTAGGAATAATTGTCAAAGAAGTAACCAAACATTCACCCTTCAAAGTAGTTTCCATTTGTGGGATAAATTGTTGGAAGTATTCTTGAAAGCCAACTAGGGCATATGTGGTTGACAATCGAAATTTACCATGAATGTGAATTGAAATAAGGAGTTGAACTTGTTTTGGACAAGGTAAATCCAACAATTCAAATTTTGTCATATGCACAACTGCTTTAAGCCATTTGCCCCTCAATAGTCAATAACACAAGTTCATCATTAGTGGAAAATATTAAACATGCCCAAAAGAAATGAATGTAGTCAATACAAAAATATTGTTGTGATTTTTTCCTATAGTCTACCCATTTGCCTGGTTTATTTTCACCTTGTCATGCTTCAACACGTTTTGAATCCATGTTATGCACTTTATGAACACACTAGGGGTACAAAGGGTTATGTAACATATTACTTGGCATGTTATGTGAGGTTACAAATTCAAAACATGCCATATTATGTGAGGTTACGAGTGCAAAACATGTTTAAGTGTCACTTGAGAAAATATGGATAGGGCAAATGGGTAGACTGGAAGAAAAAATAGTAGCAACACTTTTGTACTGATTTCATTCATTTCCTTTGGCTTGTTTAATGTTTTCCATCATTAGTTGCAATGGAAACACAAAGAAAGTTTAATTTTTGAACCATTGATTTTGAACAACAAATGTTACAATGAACACCACTTATTGGAAAAATCATGACATTTGTTACATGATAATTTTCACATTTTTAAAAAATGGAGGCACATTAGGGCTAGCTATGGACAACATTTTGGTCATTTGAAAAAAGAAGACAATATGTTCAAACAAAAAGGTAAATGAAGATGAACATAAACATAGGGCAAATGTGGAAAAAAGGTAGATCAATCAAGGAAGAAATAAAACCATGCACAGTTGAATTTGTGGAAGTTCAGAGAAAGGGGAGTTTGCACTAGTGATGTGTGCCTCTCATTGGGGTTTAGTAGAGCCAGAGGACAAAAGCTTTGGACTTAGATTAATGCCATTGTCATGCTGCTGGTTTGATAGGCAGATACCCATTCACATTTTGTCTGAGTGAGTTCGACAGAGGGGTCGTGTTGTTGTTTGACCCTTCCTTTTTAGGTGACATAATAATCATGATATATGCATATTTCAATAACAATATAAAACAATTGAATGAAAATTTTAAAATAAAAATTAAATAATTTCAAATGTGAAATAAAGAATTTAGAATTAAAGATTTTAAAACAAATTTATGATTTTCAAAGGATTATATATCACACCAAAAAAACATGAAAGGAATCATATTGAATGATTACGTGCAAAACATATATTTTAGCTTTGATGAAATTTAAATTTTTTTTGGGAAAAGGTATTATGGTATATGTAATATTTCATACAACTTTATTAAATGTAAATTTTTAGTAAATAGTTTTTAATTCACCAAAAATGAATTAAAATATTTTTTCCAAGTAATTTTATAGCCTATATCTATCCATACCATTAAAAAACCACTTATATGAATTTGGACATTTTAATGATTATGGATTATGATTATTATTCATAAAATATAAGTATACCCAATTGCAAAACACTTTTAGTTTTGGTTTATTTGTTTACTTGTTTTGAATAGTTTTAGGACTATAATTTAACATGTTATTTGCATTGTGCAGTTGGTGGTATGATCATATCTAATGTGATCCAAGTCATTTTCATAAATAAAAAATGAAATTAAAAGAGAAATGAAGACATCAACGACAAAATTATATAAGTAAATGACAAAAGGTTTTCAAACCTTTTGATAGGTCACAGATTGAAGTTGGAGCATTGCATTCAAATTGGAATAAATGTACGTCTTCATTCATGAAGAACACGAGATGTTTTGGATTTTGTGGATTCACAAAATTGCACCTTTAAGGAACACATTCTAGTGTCGTTCCGAATACATTTAAATTTGTTGTTCAATGGTGCAACATTGTATGGTTGTTCAAATATTATTATGTCTACATACACAACCATTGGTGATGGTTTACATGTGTATGTATGCAATGCATGTTTTAAATTCTATGGATAACCAAAATGGATAAAACATGTTGTATTTCAAAGCATGGATTATATGAAACAAACAAATTCTTGCTAATAATTCGTTGCATCTTCAACTTTTTTCACTTATTGATATATTAATGAAAATTGAGCAACGAAATTACAGATTCATGCATGGCCAAATACAACCATCTAGGTTACTTGACAATCCTTTACTCTATTAGAATTCCAAGTTTCAACCTAATACATCAAAAGATGTTAATTTGGCGCTTAAAGATCTCTTGCACCAAAATTTGTCTTCAAATCCACTTATACAAAAATACATCATCAACATTGAGAAACCAAATCCAATTCATGGATTATGTGTTTTATTTTCTTCTATTGTAGAATAAATATTTGCAAAAATTGGTATTGGTGAAAGGCCATGGATGTGGAACCTTTCATTCAAAATTTGTCATTTTTTTTTGACATGTGTCTCGAGATTCCTCACAATTTTGATGATGCTTTTGAAATTGGAGAATTAACTATTTGCAACAATGATAACCCTTTCAAGAATAAAAGGTTATTGGTTCAAGAAGATGGCATGTGCACCAATCCAACATTGAATATGTCATTTGAAATGGCATTATTCCCTTTCCTATTTCCTCATGGATGTGGGGCATATGATGGAATTGGTGGTTTATTACCTTATTTAAAATAGAGAATATTTACATTATTTTATGTTTTTACATTATATCCACCATACTTATTCTTGATGTACCAAGTGTGACAAGCAATTCAACTATTGAATGCTACAAAACATTTATGTTCATAGAGGGATGTACAAAGATTAAAATGCCAACATCCTCAATGGTTAGAAATTGATATTTTCATAATATCATGAAGTTCAAGTTACCACCCTCCATTCCATTGATGCCATAATGGCACCATACCAAATTCAAAGAGTTATTGGTGATGGTGGAGAACTTTGGAATGCCTCAATTTTTCCTCAGTTTGACTTCTAATGAAATGTCAAATTTGAGATGGAAAGAAATTGAAGACATTAAAAATCTTGCTATATTTTTCATTTTCTTGGAAGGATTACCCAGTTGAATGTGTAGCATTATTTTATGTAAGGTTACAAGCCTTCATGTCAACCTATGTTCTAGGTGGTGAAAACATTCTTGGCATTGTCGAACATCATGTAACATGAAATTGGAGTTGCAACATCGAGGTGGGTGAAATCATAATTAATTTAACATTAAAAAATATTAAACACTTACATTTTGATGTAATCATTTATTAAACATATAAATCCAATAACATAGAACTTGAAACCTTGTCAAATCTTATTGTCAAAAAACACTTACATGCATTGAATTTATAACAAATTTAATATTGTATAACTTGTTGGAAAACTTTAGTATAATAATAATCAACCATAAGTCGAATAATATAATCATATTGTTCATTGAAATAATTATGCTTTAACTTTTTATTATATAAATGTTCATTTTATGGTACATTCCATTTATGCTAATAATAATAAAAAATTGTCTAAATTCATATCATGGTTTTTGGCTTGTTTGAACTATTTGTGAACCAAGTGGCAATACTATCACCCACGTTATGAAGTTGAAATGTAGTGCTTTATCATTGTACTACATTGATATTGTGGGGTGCACACATGAACATTCAATGAATCACATCTTCATCTTGGTCATATTATTTTTTGAAATATATTATGAAATGTGAACCACAAGGCACTATCAAAATTGGATGATGTTAGTGCAAAATTTTTGGGATTGGTTGATGCAACCCATTTGCAACTTCAATTGATTTTAGTAATAATAACATCCAAACTAGTATTTTTAACTGAAGCGGCCTGATCATGTTTACAAATCCCAATCATATCAAAAAGTGTTAATGTGAAGTATGTTGATTCAAAATCGCCAAACTTGCGTACAAAGATGGTGACTAAATCCAAGATACTTGGATTTCATCCCATTGATATATATTGTGTGTGACCTTCTGACATGGCAATACACATTTACAAAGTATTAGAAACAATTTTCTCCATAACAATAAGAATTGAAGAAGAGTTTATGTTTGGGCAAAGACAAATTAGGATTTTTTTAATATAAAAGTGAATACTTGGTGCGGTTCAAAGATTCCAATCTTGGTAAACATGTTGAACCATTTTTTTTCAACATGTATTGTTAAACAATGTTTTTTTTTTCACAAAATGCGAATTGATATCTCCCACAAATCCATCAGGATCATATTATCATGAATGTTTTGTTTGTGGTATTGTGAATACTCTTAATTGTTTGCAAAAACTCGTATTTGAATATGGGAAGATAAACTTATATGATGATGAGAAGCAAAACCAAATATACGACAAGTTTTTGGAGTAACATCCTTTTTGAAATTCACAAAATTTACCAATCAATATTGATATTGATGTTACATGTGTTGGATCACAAATTGGTCTAGTTGATCCAAATTATTGGATACATGATGTTGGTCATTATTTGGAAAATGCATATATTCAATATCATTTATTCTAAAACAAATGGTTTACATGTCATTTCAGGTACATAACTTATTTGATTTTTGTGAATATTAAATATAATTTCATTTCAAATATTAAAATAACTACCATCTAGAAGTTATGTATATTTCTATTACATGTATGAAAGTTATAATATGGTTTCAATTTTTATACTTATATTATAAAACATAAATTTTGCAAAATATCTTACATTTTCACTAAATCATATAGTTTTTTTTTTTTATAGTTATGCATATTCATTATTTGTGAACATGTTTTATGTCAAGAACTTAGTAGTGGAAAGCCATTTTCATTCAATATTTAATCGAATATTATATGTTATTGAAGAAAAAGGTTATATCTTTACTATAACAGCATGATGTGCAACATCAAGGTTTAGTTCAAAAGCTTCAACTATCCACATCATGTTTCATATACAATGCAAATGATATGTCTACCCATTAAAAGAATTAAGTGTTGAATTTCAAATTTTCAAAGAAGCTAACATCATCATTATTGACAAAATGTCAATGATGACAAGTACATTGTTGCAAAACATTGAAACTAGATTACACCAAGTTGAGAATGATACAAATGAACCATATCATTTTAAATTAGTGATTTTGGTGGGTAATCATGCATAACTTCCAACAATATGTCATTGCCACCTATTAAACACAAAAACATTATCGTCAAAAACATTATATTTATAATGCAATTGATCGGAATTTTGCAACATACCATAGTTTGAAATTTTCAATTAGACATGCTGAAATCCAAAATATTGTTATTTGTTGAACATAATTTATTGTTGAGCACCAACGGAAGAATAAACTTCATCAATTTTGAACATTTGCTACATTGATGAAGAACTAGTGTAACCCTAAATTAGGTTACATTAACTTCTGGGTGTCACTGATTAGGGAAGTGGGCTGTTGGTTAATTGAGCCGTTTGTTTCCATGACAGCTACTTTTACTTTAATTCCACATGGGAAGCTTTGTTGATTTGGGAGAGGGGTGATGTACTGAGAGATTTGCATGGCGGCTACACTGAATGAGTGTGGAGCCTGTGTGGCGGCTCCGAATTATGGCTTGGGTCGGCGATGCAATTATGAAAAATGGCGGTTTGGCACGGGAGAATGGCTGAAGCTTCTGGACGAAGCTAACGATGGTGGATGAGGACGATAGGAAGGAGGGGTTTTAGAACGGACAATTAGGGAGGGGGAAAAAAAAAGACAGTATCGAGGAGTTGGAAAGGAGAGAGCTTAGCTGTGTTGAGAATTTTTCCGCTGTGTCTGAGGTAGAGTTGAGCTCCTGTTGCAGAAATAGACAAGAGGAATTAGGGAGAGGGAGGACAATACTTGGGGAAACGATCAGACCCTCTTATTCTCTTTTTATGAACTGCTGGTGGCAATAATTGCTTGAGCTGTCAAGGATGTACATATTCTGTGAATGAGAATGAAAAATTTCTTTTTGAAATCGCATCAGTGTGGAAGTACATGATAGGAAGTGTGAGTCGTTGAATTGCTGTGTTGATGTGTCTGTCAGTCGGTGAATCATTGAGGAGTCAGGGAGAGCAGGAAGCAGTTTGAGTTTTGGGAATGGAAAGCTGTCAGCGGGTGTGAGACCGATTTGTAAAACATAGGCACCAGGGTCCACATCAGATGGTGTGTGCGATGTCTGTTCTCACAGGACCCCTTCTTTTTGGGGCTACACTAGTAGAATAATATATTGATGAAAAAACAACAATACTTTACACACATCAGAAGGACATTGATTATTACAATAATTTAATTTTTCATAAGAAATTTCTAGTTGACCAAATTTATACTTTTCAATTGGAGACAAATGCAAGGAATGTTGAACACATTCAATCTTAGGTCAACAATAAAAGATTCAATCACATGCAACACGTTGCATTGGGAACATTGGTTATGTTAATTGAAACATTGATTTAAAAGTTGGTGTTGCAAATTGAACTACTAAAATCATAACAAAGTTGGAGTTTAATTTAGAAAATAATGTTTGTAGCATTTCCATTGCACTCAATCCATTAGGATATGTGCAAATAGTTCGGAAAAAATCAATTCAAAACAAATATGATTCTCAAGGACATTTTTACAAAACATTATTTCTTTTAATGTTAGGTTATGCAATTGTAGGGCATAAATCCCAAGGTGCAATGATATCATCCAAAATGATGATACATATTTGTGAATATTTTGCACAAGGATTAGTGTATGTAATGTTATCTAGAGTCACAAGTTGGAAAGTTTTGAAAATTGTTAACAATTTTCAAACCTTGGACATGACAATCTATGTTACTATGGTTTTTAGAAAATGTGAACATTGTTGTAAATTGAAATACTAACACATTTATCATTGTAATCTAGTATGCACTACGTGTAATTCTTATGATTGGTTTTACCAATCTCCTTTCCACTCGATGCGCACATTGGGTGTATTTCTTTAAGTTCAAATCCTAGGTTGAGTTATACTTTAAAAATTTTTAAGATGTCATTTCTTGTGAAAATACCACATATATACCAAATGTTATACTTATTTAATTTACATCTTCAATATATGAAAATTTTAATAAATATTAAGTGTTGATTACATTTATTGTTAAGACATGTTTGTAATTGGCTAAAAACATCTCGATAATTGATACACAGGCAATTGGAATCTAAAATGGTAACATTTAGTATGAAATGTTTTTACAAAATTGGCATCCATGTTAAATAATATTATGCACATTCTATCATGTATTCTAACCATGCCTTTCATGTTGACAATGTGCGGCCTTCTACAACTATTTGTTAATTTTATTTTTCTAAGAATAAAAATTTCAAATTCAACAACTTTCCTTGTGTCATTATGACCTTGGTTTCATGAACCATTGGAACAAAACAAAAAAATTACCTTCATATATAAATATTTTTGTAGTTCATTTGAAATTTTATTTGAGTGATTGTCTCAAAAATTCAATTTTAAAAAATAAAATGAGATGTATCCCTAACTAATTAATATAATTAATAATAGGCATGGATGAGTGTTGGTTGGATTTTGGTGTTTCAAATTCTACACTTAATCACAATATTAAAACACACCTTACTTTTAGGCCCACTACACACCTTATGCATTGCACATCCAATTTACTTGTTAACTTAAAAAAAAAAATGAACCCAACAATTGAAAGTGGAAAAATACTACTACCCTTCATAATATTGGGCGCTAGGCTTGTCTCCATTCTAGGTCCTGGAACGGACCAACTCGATTAATCTTAAATGACATTTTTCTTACAAATAATGTGAAATCCAAGTTGTTGATATCTGGAACTAATATCCAATTGATAAATAACAATAGAAATATGGTCGATTGATAGCTTGGTTGAATAAAAGACTTGAAAATATGATATTTGACTCGCATATTTGAATTGGAAAAATATATATTTCTAATATTTGGTTTGGATAAAAAATTTGACCAAATATCCTTATCTAGCAAATATCACAAAAAGGTGATATATGCCCAACATTTGTAAAGACCTTACATATCAAGTTCAACAATGAGGCAAACTTGAAAGCAAGTGTGATGTTGTGGGGAGTAATATCATGGGTTCTCATACACCCATTCTTTTTGGTTACATACCATTAAAAAAAAAAAAAATTGCTTTGCCAA
>Ga0209611_10004612_pt1 | contig 23488 bp, 15 predicted proteins | sample S1TSphgellanicum_3_FD_187693 | JGI IMG/M metagenome (GOLD analysis project Ga0209611, IMG submission 187693) | Host-associated microbial communities from peat moss isolated from Minnesota, USA - S1T2_Fc - Sphagnum magellanicum MG (SPAdes) (version 2) | ecosystem: Host-associated > Plants > Peat... | reverse complement strand
TTTTTTTTGGGGTGTTTTTTTTTTTTTTTCATAATGAATTTTTTCATTTGTGTTGGGAAAAAAAAATTGAGAACATATTTATGTACTTCCAATTTATCTTTTCTACTTACATACTTCCAAAATATTTATTAATTATTTAACACGTTCATTTAATTATGAAAATAACACATGTGAAATAAAAACTTAATAAGATTTGTCACCTTTTGATGACATAATCTCGTTGCTAAGGACTTAGTTAGTTTATCATTGTTAAGGTGAAAGGTTCAATTCTTTATACTTGTAACCTATGTGTACACCTAAAAAATTAAAGTAATTAAGTATGTTAAACTAATAGAACTAGGAATGTTAAATTAGTTTATAAATTAGATTGAATATGTTAAATTAATTTATCACTTACTTACATTTTTATGACCTATTAAAATCTATTTATTATTTATTCACCTAAAAAATATTTGTTATAATAATCCAAAAAAATTTAAAATTTAAAAATAAATTCTTTTAATCAAATGGTTCATTAATTGCTAATCAAAATGACTAGTCAAATAGTTCTTGCTTTGCCAATACAAAATACCATCCTCATCATAATGATGGGTCCAAATCAACTTGTCCAAATTAACAAAGTGGACTTTTTTATGCCCATTATTTTGAATATTGTTTATTAAATTTTTCAATTAAAAAACTTTTTTTAATATTAGATTAAGTGGTGTTCGTGTAAGTTCATGGATAAGTTAATCTTACACATACAACTCCAAACCACTATTTTGGTCATAATTTTTAATTCACAACCTTAATGGTAAACGTGAATCCATTTTTTTAAAAAAAAATTTAATAGGGACTTCATTTGAATCATTGCTTACACATTTTAAACTAACATTTGGGATTCTGATTCAATTACAATTTTTTAAATGGTCTTCATTTGGGAAAACTTGAAACTCATTTCCTTGCATTTTTTTACATTTATGGGATTATACTTATTATTGAAACATTATTCTAATCCATATCATCTCTTTTACATTAACCTTGGTTATAAGTTTAAATTAAAGTTATAACCAATGTTGGGTGGGTATGAAAAAATGATTAAATCTTTTACTAAAAATCAAAAAATGTTTCAAGTTAGGTTTCAAATTGAATATTTCAAGGTGTTACCCAAGATCATACCCTATTTGAAACTTATTCATTGATTGTGATTGTCCAGAATTGGAAGTTGGTCATTTGAAACTTTATCAATAAATTATTTTCTTGATGCTATATTACAACTTTAGATTGATACACTTTGCAACTAAATTACATCTCCATTGTACAAGCATATATGTCATAAATTAATGATTATTTTAAAATCATACATAACACACCAAATGACACATGTTCATTTTGTATGTTGCCATAGTCATACACCCTTGGGTTAATTTTATCAATTTTATCTTCATTTTATAAACATAGACATGGGGTATTACTCTTTGAAAACCTATTAAATTTTTTTTCCACATAATCATTTCCTTGAGCTTTTCTTATCATTCAAACCCATCAGTTTTTGGATTTTCTTCACATTTATAGAAATGTGACCTAAATCTCATCAATGTTAATATAATTCTCATTAAATTTATTGTTGGTTACCCATGCCTTTTAACCTTAAAGGTGTGGATGGTGTAAAAAACATAGATAATGACATTTGTAATTCAAAACTTTCACACACAACCATTACCATGTTTATTCATACACTACCTACCATTACATTTTAAATGTTTTTAATCAAAATTTCAGCAAATATGATTATCATTTCATTCTAACCACCTAATATCACACTTAAAAAAATTTAGGGTGGTATGACCTTATCCCAACTAGTCATTAGAACCTTCCATTACCTTTAATACCAATTCACACTATTAATGTGTTAAAACATCATTATCAAAACTTATGTTTAACTTTGATCCTTTAATCAAAATTGGCTTTAATACCACTATAATAATTATCTCCCACTAATACCAAAATATAATAAAAAATTTTAAACAAAGGGTTTCACCCCTTATTTCAAAAGCATTATGAATAAAGAAACACATAAAACAAAAAACCACCATGTTCATAATCTCATAAGGTCTTTAGAAAAATGTAATTAAAAAAAACATATTAATCCACTTTTGGATTCCTTCACCATTTTAGTGGTTCGGAAACCACATAAACCACTTCTTTGCTTTGCAACTTAAAACACATTTGAAGATTCCAAAATCTCCAAAGAATTATAAACCTTTTGTTTTTTGGATTTTCAATCACACTCTCACAATTTTAATCTCCATGTACAATATTTTTTCATTCAATTTTTTTAAAATCTAAAATGTACAAAAATTAAAATGGTTTTAAATATTTATTTCAAAAATTCATATTTAATGTTTGAAATAAAATTATTAAATTAATTAAAAAAATTTCCTTAGTTTTAAAATGTGAACAAATAATTAAATCATTTAATTCAGAAATTCATATATAATGATTTAAATATTTTATTGAGATATGATTTATAATTATTTAAGTAAATTTAATTTACTATCATAATCACATTGAACTTTGTGATTTGTTTCAATTTCAAAATGTGAAAAAAATAAAAAACCTTTGTTTCAAAAATTTAAGTAATATTTTGTTTTACTTGGGTTAAAAGTTTTGCATATAAATATTTAAGTACATTTGTTTCTATACTTTCATCATTAACTTCAATTTTATACTATTTTTAATTCAAATATTTAAACATTGCATTAATTTACACATGTTGATTTCCGCCCCATGTTTATAAAAAATTAATGTTTTAACAAATATCTTTAAATATCATAACAAGACAAATTCACTTGTGAAATTATGTTATTTAAATTTGTATATCTTCAATCTTATATCAATTTTTGTAATAAAGTAAAAATTCGAATTCAATGTCACAATGTTTTTGGAATAACATTGATGGATTTTGCTTTAATTTTATAATTTTAGTTTTTTAAAATTTTTTAAATTTTAAATTCATATCAGATTATTTATTTATTTTATTTTATATTTTTAGTTAATAAAAATATTTTATTTTATTTTATTATTCCGTTTTACTTATGTCATTTGATCATAAATAAATAAATAAACGATTTAATTTGAGGCTAGTTTAATTTGGACATATATATGCATTCAACTAATTCAACATATATACTAATTGAATCATGGAATTTGAATAATTCAAGATGAGCATGTACATTTAGTTAATTATTATGATTTATTTTCTATAAATTTTAGTAAAAGTAGCAAATTTCATATTAATAATCCATTTTTAATTACTTTTTTTCAAATTTCCCCTTTTAAATTTATTTATTTATTTAAATAATTAAGACTAATTATTGAAATCATGATAATTATATCTTATTGTTATTTTTTTCAAAATGAAGTTTTAATAATGAAAACATGATTTTTTTCCATTTTAGTATCACCAGGCCATTAAAAAATAATATTTATAATCGAGTGTGTCATGCTTTATGACTAATTTTAGGACTAATTTTAGCTTTATGACTAATTTAAGTCATATTAATGTATTAGTCAACATAGACAAGTCCACATGCCCACTCACATTCACCACATGTGTAATATATTATCTAATTTGATTATAATCCTAGATTTTTTAGTCATAACAAACTTTGATACTTTGAATGTTAGTCATGATGCACACATTATATCAATTTAGACGTGATTGTAATATGACAAAAACCATGAATTTGTAATATTCTATGAATTCAAAAATTGAACAATTTTTTTAAGTTCCATTTTTGGAAGTCCAAGAGATAAAATGGAGCCCTTTTTAGTTCTTTTTTGGATTTCCAAACCTAGAATTAATCCATTTTTTTCAAGTAATCCATTTTTTGGTCTTGGAAAATTAATTTTTCAAACAATAAATGATATCCTTAAAAAAAATTGAATTTTTTCCTTAGAATTTATTTAGCTTCCAAAGAATCCTTTATTTGACCTTGTGGGTTCACAAAACTAGAAAAAAAAAGTCCTTAAAAAAAAATCATTTTTTGAACTTGCAATATATATATATTTCAAAGAGTCCATTGTTTTTATGTTGGAATTGGAATCAAAGGTTATTAGGAACCAAAGATGATGGGGTTAGGAATTGAATCTAACTTAATTTGAAATTTAAAAAAAGAATTGGAACTAAATTGCCCCCTGATTAAAAAACCAAAACCAAAACTAAAGCCCATATTTGAAAAAAACAAGGAATTGAAATTGGTCCATTACAAATGTTAAGAATTAGAATCAAAAGGTTGCCCTAAAACCACATGGATGCAACATTTGTGAAATGTGTTTATAATCACATGAATACTCACAAACATGATCTATTCAAGATGAAATGTTAATTCATTATACAAATTTCAATAACAACACATTAAACCACCATCTTGGATGTGGTTTGTTGTGAATTTTTTTCAACATATTAAATTTCATTTCCATTTAAATGTGGTTTACAATAGTTTTCATAAATAAGAATGTAAACATATAACCACATTGTAAATCACCAAACCTAATAACCATGAAACACAAGTACTATTAGGTCCATTGACAACACATTTTGTAACACATTTTGAATGATAAATATATGTTTTTAATTGTTATTGTACACTTGAATATTTAAAATCAAATTTGTTAGATTATGCTTTGCCCATAATGTGAATTCGAAGGCAATCATTTGCATTTCCCTTAACAATATGTGCATTCCTTGGGTTCTATTTAATATCATTAGCCTATCCCACTCCTTGACATCCCAATTTGCCCATGCCATGATTTTTTTACTCATCAATATCCCAATACTTGATTACCCATTTTTCACATTTGCACCCATAACTTCTCTATTAAAAATACATCTTATGAATACCACACTTTTTTGGTAGCATTTTTTTAATCTTTTTTTGGTAAGTTTTTTTTTTTTTTTTTAAACATATTTTTGAAAATTTGAACATTTCCATAATATGCGTTATATAATTCATGTTGAAGCTAGCAAGGTATTATGGAAAATCTTTCTGTAAAATGCAATATATAAGTCTATTGTATGCGTTTCCAATTGATTGATATGGAAGATTGCATTGGAAAACAACTAAATTTATGTTTTCAATTTGCTAGCCAAATCACACTTGTAATTAACAATAACAATCATGATATTAAAACAAACCACTAAAATTGAACCTTGTATACAAACCATGACTCAACTTTCTTTCAGTAGTAAACCTATTTCATTGGTTACTCCCATTCACCAATGGCCTATTGATGGCCAGAGTACCTTGATGTTTGGTGAGCATATGCCAAAGCATCAAGTTCCTCTTGCTATGGATATTCTCATGTGACATTGGCACAAAGAAGTGGAATCTGCCAGAAACCAGACAGGACACAATGTAGTTTGGTGTTCAATTGAACAAGTCGGAGTTCACAATGTATTTGGCTCACAAACACAAAACCATATCCGACCCCAAACATCCAACTCTCATAACTAAGAATAAATGCAAGTGATAAGAAACTGCAGGCAGCACCTGTGTATAGTTGTTGGGATTGGAAAGAATGGCATTGATTATGTACAGCATGGGGTGTGATTCCAGTACCACCAGAGAGCTGCAGCCAAATGTCTACATCTGAAATTCAACACCAACAGTTTAAATTATTTCCCCACAAACTTGTCTACTCAAGTAGACCAGGACACCCAACAAGCAAGCACCAATCAAGGCATGACACAAGAATTGAGAGGATCCTACGATGCAGAGTGTTTGCAAGATAGCAGAATGCATTCTAACATATGAAAAGCCTTGTCACATACCAGAACAGACCATCTAACTATGAGATTGGGTTTGACCTTACAATACCCAAATGCCTCTTCATGTTTGCATCTTTCCACAGGCCTATGCATCAACTAATGAGACACCATTAGCCTGTCTGTCTTTAGAAAGTAATTTCAACAGCCTCCAAATGTTATTTCAAGCTATGCTTGTCAAGAACTACCATACAAACACACCCATTCAAAACCAAGCCTATTTCACATATTGATCCAACTGGGACATTGCCTACCTTTTTGCTATGAAAATTCAAGAAAGACAGTTGTTATCTGACTTACTCAGTGCTCATTTGCTTGATTGCAGTATATTAGGAGCTATACCAATATCAGGAGAAGTCTAAGTAGACATGGCAAATCAAGCTGCAGGTCTCCACTCTTTTAATTTCTAACCAGATTGCTTGTCACCAATTTGTGACACACATTGATCATTTGATAGCACATTGAACTCTGTTTCTTTCTACACTCACAAATTCACAATGGACAGTGAGATGTCTACTCATTCACTTCAAGAGTGTCTCCAGTCCTCAGTTGTGAAATATGGTGGCTCATCTTACCTTCTGGATATACCTGTAAAACACAAACTGTAAAAAATGGCATCATAAACCTGGACATAAGTGTGGATCTGAGTGACACATAAACAGTACCAGTTCAAGTTTCTTACCTCTTCTCTATGTCAGTAGCCTAATGCATTAGGGGGAAGCGGGTGCTCACCATGTTCTGGTGGTGGGTTCAACCATAAGGTTCAAATCCCATACATACTTCTAGATCTACCCTGTCTGATAGTCAAAGATGATGGTCATTGCAGGGTGAAATGGTCATATAAAAATGCAAGAATCATGGTCTTTGTTCAAGTCTTGTCAGAAGATTTTGGAAACCTAAGCAACCTGTTTCTGTCCTTTTCTTAGTATCCACATTTACCATTGAAGGATAAAGGAAATACAGGGGTTTCTCTTAGAAGTGTGATTGAGTGTCTCCATCTATCAGGTAACTGCCTTCTTGTCAGATGTGGATACATTCTAAAGTGCAGGAACAAGGTTGATGTGGTTGCCCCACTTCTGTAGGGGAGAGAAAGCCTTAATATTCTCAAAATTGCCAACAATTTGGTTATGTGTAGACTTCAAAAACATTGAGACTGCCAGTAGGAGCACTAATGAGCTGCTATTCATAAACATGGATACCTTCTAGAACCTTTGCCACTAGCGGGTCTTTTGGAGTGGTGTTAGGAGAAAAAATCAACCAAGCAGAGGAAAAGGTGGGAGCTTACCATACCTTCTGAACAAGCAGGAAGCCATTGGGATGCCAAGCTTTGCATCTGGATTGAATGCAAATCTGCTCAACTGCCAATTACTCACATATTTGATCCCAAAAAGAATCGAATCTCCTTGAACATCAAGGCTGGGTGTAAACTATTGCATTGATCAACTCTCTCAGATTCTTGCAATTGTGAAATTCACCTTCTGTGTTTGGATCTGAAATTGCCAATCCAAAACTCCAAGGTTAAGCAAAAATGAGTTTCTTGCAAAACCACACAGAACATAAAAGAAACAGCTGATTTGATTCTGAAACAAGAATGAAATTTCAGAGAACTCTGATACAAGCTCCAACCTTATGAAGAAAGATTTTACTTGATTCTATTAGAGGGCAAGAAAGATATTGAAGCTGAGGTCTGGAATCTGGAACAAGCATTTTGCCACAAGCGTAAAAGTTCATTCTCTGATACAAGCTCTAGCTTTAGGAAGAAAAAAATTACTTGATTCTATCAAAGAGCAAGAAACATACTGAAGCGGAGATCTGAAATCTGGTAAGAGAAATGTGGAACAAGCATTCTGAAACAAGCATGAAAGTGCATTCTCTGATACAATCTCTAGGCTTATGAAGAAAGATTTTGCTTGATTCTATCAGAAGTGAGCAAGAAACATACTGAAGCTGAGATCTGAAATCTGTAAGAGAAATCTGCAACAAGCATTCTCAACAAGCATGAAAGTGCATTCTCTGATACAATCTCTAGCCTTATGAAGAAAGATTTTGCTTGATTCTCTCAGAAAAGACCAAGAAGCGTACTGTTCAGTTGAGATCCAACATCTGCTAAGAGAAATCAACCGAATAACTTGAGGAGATTTGTGTGTTTTCAAGGAATTGTGAACAAGCAGAGTTGATTGTGATGATAATTGCAGCAGCGAAAAATGCATCTGGATATTGTTGCTGCACTTCATCTCTTTTAGCTCCGAAGATTTTCCCCCAATACTTTTCTCCTCAAGAAAAGAAAGCGAAGAAGATGCTAGAAAAAGCTTGAGCAAAACCAGTTATTATTAACCGAGAACGAACAGATTTCTCTTCCTGCAAGTGTTGATTTGAACGCTACAAGACTCTCACACATCTTTGAATGTAGATTTGGATGCATCGAAATAGAGCAATTGTGAAAGAGAACAGTTGAAGGACAATGAGGAAAGCACTGAGAAACAAGGAGAGCAGTTGAAGGACGACGAGGAAAGCAACTGAGAAAACATACACTTGTTTGTTTTTTGCAAGAGCCGGTTTCCAATCGCCATCGCTGATTCAAAACCCAGGCACATGAGAAGAGAGACCGGATTTTGTTCTGGTGATGGTTGTATACATATCCCCCGCTACTGGCACCCGCCCGCAATTGGAGTCGATCTTAGGGTATGATAAGCTTTCCAAAGACGAAGAATTTGCGCAATCTGATACCTAGAAACCTTGAACACTTGGAGCGTTATAGTGTTGTGGTCAAGAGAAGAGAGAGAGCAGCGATGCCGTGATGGAAGACGCAACTGCAGCACAATTGGCACCTTTTCTTGCGCGCTATGGTCTTGTTGTGCAACTCTCGAACTCCAAGGGTCGCTGCTTGATCGCATCCCGAGCTTTCAAACAAGGTGAGTATGTTGCTAAATGCTCATTATTGCAAGTTTCTCCAACTCCTCGTACCGCCCCAGCCTTCTTTTCCACTCTTCTTTCTGATCAAGACTGTGGAGCATGAAGCTGAGGAGAATGAGGCAGACACGGTTTGTTTTGTTTTCTTGCACAGGAGCGGAGGTGCTTGCGCAGGAGCCTTACGTTGCAGTCTTGGATGGCAACTCGCAGCACAAGCGATGCGATCGGTGTTTTTCACTGTCAAGCAATCTGAAGAGATGCTCAGCATGCAAGAGTGTTTTCTACTGTTGCATTCTATGCCAGGTACTGTCAGCAATCTCATTCCTGACTCAAGAAGCTCCATTGCAAACTTTTGAACAACAAAATCCATTCCCCCCGCCCTCGTTCTGCATCATCATCATCATCCTCCTGCTTTGTAAATAATCTCAAGATGATGATCTACCATCTGAGTTCTAATCCAAAATGCAACCTCTTCTGAAGAAGTCTCACAATGCGTCAGATGCAAAACTCTCATCAACCTGCTTCTGAGAATCTTCTTCTCAACAAGCTTCACATCAGTCCATAACCCTCTGAATCCAAGAGATGGGTTGATTCCAGATTCTGTGTGCATTGGAGACATTCAGCAATAGCATGTCTTAGTGATTGATCTACATAACCAAAGTACATTGATGATTGATGAGGACTAGTATGAGCACACCAGTGAAAGAGAAGGATCACACCACTGTCTCTAGGGTTTGACTTACATTCGCCAGTGCTGCTGGAGTAGAAGTTGTCCAGCAGTAATGTGTACCTATCGTCATTCCTCATTGATTCATCCACTGTGGAAAGCTTTCTTTCTTTCCATTGGAAGCCCTAAGCCCTAAACCCTGAGATGTAGTTGGTGTTGTTTGTTTGTTTGAGCAGAAGAAAGAATGGTTGTTGCATAAGTATGAGTGCCAGGCAACTGTCAAGCTCTTCAAGGAAAAGCAACGTACCTTGACTTCTTCCTTGCGGTTGATGCTTCGGCTGTGGATCAAACGTAGATTGCAAGCTGAAGGGGTGAGTGAGTCTATATATATAGCAACCTCTTCTTCTTCCCTCATCTTGTTGTATTTGGTGTTTTGAGCATGGATGGTGTTAGCAATTCTTTCTTGCTTCTTTGGTGCTGTCTTTCTCTTCTGTTGGCTGCATATATTTAGAGAGATTCTTATTCTGAGAGCAGTCCTGGCAAACCCTTAAGTAGTTTGCAACAAAGACCTGATCATACTTGCTGTCTGTTGTGTTTTCTCTCTTGGGACTTTTGCAGTTTATTCCTAAAACACCAAGTGATTGCTATGAAATTTGCAAGGAATTGCCCACCCGTATCCTTTCCAGACGATAATTTGCATGTATATCCTTACCTTTTGTTAAGTATTGCAGAAGTTTTCAGCAGATCTGGAAAACTTTGAAAAACTGTAGACATCAATCAGAAGGTGCTGTGGATATGTGTCAAAGGTGGATATCTATATTCCTTCATGAAATTTTTTGCAGACATGGCAAATACAGGTGAAGAACGGTTGGTACTTTATGCACAAATGGCCAATCTAGTGCAAATGATGGTGGATTCTGACGATGTTGAGATCAAGGAAGTCACAAAGGACTTCTGCAGAGTAAGCAAGCATCTGGATTTTGTTTTCCCCTCCAGGAATGAGATAGGGTGGGACTCAGGATCTGGGGATGCAGTTTTATTTGTTTGCTTTCAGAGCTCAGAATAAGGTTTGAGTTTGATTTTGATTCTTGCATTTCATTTGCAGGCTCCATATTGCAGATTCATGACTTCTGATGTTTGTTATTGTTTTTATGGTGCAATTCTTTAATTTCCATCTCCTAAGAGCGTTGGCACAAAATCCTTCTGGTTTCCTTACTTGTCATGTGTCAGTTTGTTTGCACTGTAATTGCATCTACTGAGTGAGGTCTGGGGTTGCAGTTTGCATGCAATGCTCATACGATTTGTGATGAGGAGATGAGGCCATTGGGGACAGGCCTATATCCTGTCATATCCATCATCAATCACAGGTCTGTTGTAACACCTTCCTCCACTCTATTCATTGCAGTCCTAGATAACTTCATTTCTACTTGTTCAGACTATTCTTCAGAGAATTTCTTACAGTGTTGAGGTTTCAAAATCACTAGGTGGATAGTTTTCTGTTGAACAATGAGGATTTCAAAATAGGAATTAAAAATGTGTATACATTTCTTGTGCTATAATGAATCATTTATGCCCTAAATGTCCAGATCTTGGGGATCACCATTTGAAGTCCCAACAAAGATAAATCAAGAGAGGCTGAAACTACAGAGGTTTTTGTTTAGGACTGCAGTCATGTTTTCTATCCCAATAATGGTTGCATTCCATGGTGTGGCTCAATCATGTACCAAGAGTGTGCTTGAAAGGTCTTGGTATGCAGGATTCCAAGTTAGGACACAGTCTTCCTCTTCTGCTAGGATTGCATTTAGGGTTTAGGGGTTAGGGTTTAAACCCTAAGCCCTAAACCCATGATGTACAGGTCATGGCTTGTATCTCCCAGACTTGCATCTGAAAGTTGTAATCAGCCCTAAAACCTACCATTGACCTGAAACTCTGACCCAGAAACTTGCAACTCAAATGTGCTCCCCTGATAATACATCTTTGGGGTTGTGTTTTGGTGCTCTGTATTCCAGTTGTTCTCCAAATGCTGTGCTACATTTTGATGGAAAGCATGCTGTTGTGCGGGCACTAGAAAACATCAACAAAGGCACAGAGGTTAACTCAATTACCCTGGAACACTCAGTTGGTTTAAGTCTGCTGCATGCAATGGAATCTTCAAGAAGATCAATTTGATAAAATCAGGAGGAAGACAATTGAACAAAGCAATGAAAGGGATTTTAGTTCCTAATTCAAGCTGGAGGGCAGGTGACAATCAGTTATGTGGAGTTAGCAGCAAGCACTCGTGTTCGGCGCCTGGCTCTAAAGGATCAGTACTACTTTGATTGTGATTGTGTTCGTTGCATTGGTTCGGTACACTCTTTTGCCTTTTTGTTCTGCTTCATGCTGCATTGAAAATAAACTCAGATGTGATCCTTGCAATTGTATTGTGCTTTGCTTATCATCAACTTGCCACTTGGAAGTGTATGTCCACTATGACCACCAGCCTAACAAAGAACCTGGCATGAAGATTGACTGCTCAGTTATCAATTGACTTGCTGCTGTAGCTAACCTTCACAGTCATTTTTGTATTTGTTTCCCTCAGCCTGGATTGCTGGGTTTCACCCTGCTTACAACAGACATCCAAGGACGAAATATAGGTTGGTACCAGATAGAGGTTTTAAGGTAATGCTGAAGTGTCTGCTAATCCACCTCTGGCCTGCAGGAAACACAAAATGGGTCTAGAGAGGATGCATTTCTAGAGGGTTACAGATGTATTAATCCCAGTTGTGAAGGGCCTTTGATGCCAGATCCTGGTATGTCCTGATCTTGTTGAAACCAATTGCTTTTTCAGATGTTGTTTCTTTGCAATGCCCAGCATTTTCATTAGTATTTAGGATGAGTGGACCTCACGTAATGCCAAAGGTCAATATCCTGTTTTTGCTATGATCTGCTCCTGTGCACTGGTCTTTGTGGCATCATCATCACAGGTCATGAATGGCAGGCTAGTGGAAATTCAAAAATAGTGCTTTGTGCTTGTCAGGAGATTCAAAGAAGCTCATTTGTGATCTTTGTGGCCTAAACCGCCATGAGGCAGACCTTACTCCATTGGCATTGGAAGCAGAAAAGATTGTTCTGGAAGCATCTGCAATGTACAACTCAGGCAGTATCCTTCTTACAGAAATTACATGTTTGGACATTCAGATCTTTGGTCTGGTGTCAAGATGGTCATACTGACATTCATGTTTATATAGGGATTCATGTGATGTTCATGTTTTGGGTTGAGGAGCTTCCATACTGTGCTCAAGGACCTTGATCAGTGAAGATATCAAGGGTGCAATGGAGGCCTATGGGAAAGCTAAATCTATACAACAGACTGTGTGCCACCCATTATCAGTTAACCTCATGCGAACTCATGACAATCTCTTGAAGGTACCTTTCTTTTGACCATTGGAAAAGCACAGCTGGAAATCTTCTTAGTAATTTTCATTACTGCACAATTTTTCTTTTCATTGGCGTCTGCATTCTCATATATTTTCTAGAGGTACTTCCTTGTCTACTAAGTTACTAGCATATGCACTTTGTATCGGCTGCTTCAGCCATGGTAAACTCAGGTAATAGCTGTTATGAACTGGGCTCATTTCTAGGGTCTGGGACAGATTTCAAGGCTAACTCTTGAATGGACAGATTTACATGGACGTGCAGGATTGGACAGCTGCTTTGGAACACTGTCGGGAAACCATTCCTAGTTATAAACGTAAATTTCCTTGCTTCTCTAATCCTGACCATGCCTTCAGACATATATTCTGTACTTTGATGTTGGTGCTTGTATGTTCATACTCATGTTGAGAATTTGGTGGTGATGGATCACAGGAGCATACTCAAGTTTTTCACCATTACTAGGCCTTCAATTTTATACACTTGGAAAGCTTGCTTGGTATGCTTTTGAAACCCAAGGAATTTGAGTGCTCCTTGTTTGTTTAGATGGACCTGATCACTACTGAATGTTTGCACACACATGTAAGGCTTTGGAATTCAGATGTGCTTGACTATGGAATAAGAATGGCATATGTAAAGCATGTAAAGGTGTGTATGGTTGAAAGCTAACAAGAAGGCTTCCAGAAACATGAACTACTAATGTAATCAGGAATTGATGAGCAATGGAGTTTGATAGTTGTGAGCTTGACATTGAATCCAGGTTAAAGGGGAACACAGCAGAAGCCATCAGTGCATTGAAATCTGCTTTACATATTCTGCAAGTGACACATGGTTCTGGATCTCCTTTGGTGCAAAGTCTTTCATCTACACTCAATGAAGCATTAGCAGAAGCTGCACATTTGCACATACATGTTGCCGAATGAAGACTGGTGACTTACAACTGGGTTTCACCTTGAGGGCTTTATCTTTCAACAGCTATACCTACGGTCTGAAGTGTGAGTAAGAAGGTTCTTACCCCATATCAACAAACTTTATAGTTTACTCATGGAGCTTCCAGATTGATGTGATTAGGGGCTGTTTGCTTTCTACTGTTTAGATTGGACTCCTCTAAGGGATGATGAATCTGCTGTTTCATTGACAACACCCATTTGCATGAAGGCAAACATATTGGATTCTTTTGTGTTTGTGTGTTTCACTTTCACAACATCCAAAAATCATCCTTTGTCTTTCTGGGTGTACCTTAAAACAGGTTTAGTTTGGACATTCATCTGAAGAGGGTTTTTGGGGGTTTTTTTTCCTCAACTGTTTGATATAAAAAATTTGGTGAAAACTTCCAAAATGTTAGCAAATTTGGTAGAATTTACAATAGGTAAACACATTTTTTCAAAAACAAATTCCCAAACTTTGTCTTAAAAATGACAAAAATTGTCCAAAAAAATCCCAATGATCTAGACTAGCCAATTTTATTTCTTCACTGGTCTTTTTGGAGTTGATTGTGATTGGCCAAATCAAAGGCAATCATGTGCATATTCATAAGCCCAAATGTAGTTTCACATTATTTAAAGTTTGAACTTCATCCAAATTATTTTTTATAGGCCATTGTATTGTTCTTAGTGGCCTTGCTCTTAAGGTCCCTTCACACCTAGGTGTGATAAATTGATGGTAACTTAGTGCTACGAGGGAAAAAGAAAACCTATTTAGAGAAAAGTTTAACAAACATAAATGCTAAGGTGGCATCCTTGTTGGCACCTAATGTTTGCAAAATGTTAAGGAAATGTTAGGAATCACAAAATCTTCTTGAAATTTAGAATTAAAAGAAGAAAACACAATGTTTTGTACAAGGTCAAAATGTGGGCGATAAACTCAGTGTTATAAAAGCTAAACACCAAGTTCTATGTAAACGCACTTATCATTTGCCCACCATTATCAAGATCTTCCCTTTTTAACACCATCACCATAGTTCTTTGCATACCATCACAAACCTAGGAGCTTTGTAGTCCTTTTTGCCCCCATCATGAATCTACCATTTGCCAAACCCTTCATTGTTGCCATTGCAAACCTTCTGTTCACCTTCACTCTTTGAGATCCTAACCTTTAAAACTCCACCTCATAGATTTCTTTGAAAGGACAATCTCTAGTAGCATCATGATGTGTAATGAAAATCTTGAGGAAGAAGGTAAGTGCTCCTCCCTTGCAACTATAATTAATTTATAGTCTACATGACACAAATAAAAAACAACATTGTTATATTTATTGATGACTTCAAGTCACATCAATGCAATTGAACGTGTCAACAACATAGATAAGGAGCTCCTACAAAGAAAAAAAGTAGAGGCAAAAAGAAATTGTCAACATAAATTCTAGTGCAATTGAAAGAACACAAAAACAATGGCTCTCATCAATGCATTGTGGGATGAGCACATCACATCTTTAGACATAGTTGATCAATAGGATCAATTTGAGACAATCATAGTGAAGTGGAAAAAAAATTCTACTACAATCATGAATGTATTATGTAGGTTTCTTTTAGCACATGTGCAATGGACTTACATGTAAGGACAAATGGGGGTCAAATTTTGGCATATTCAAGAATTTATGACTACATGCAAAGAACATGGCATAATGAAGATAATTGGAAGAGTGCATGGAACAAGGTTGCTTTGTATTTGCTTTAGTGTTTCAACAAAACCTTTTACAACACAATTTTGAAATTCATGGGGAAGAGGCCAATATTCAATCCTTCACATATTCAAGATCTAATGAAGGAATTTAATCATATATTCAATCACATTGGATTCAACATCGAAAAAACAGTGGATCTCAATGAAAGAGACAAGAACAAACACTCTAAGTTAATTAATAGTTTATTCTTTTTTTTTCACATTTAATTACATGTGCATTTGCAACTAGGATTTAATGGTCTAATTGTTTTCCTTTAATTTTCTTCAATGAACTAACCATTAAATGTGTAATAAGGTTTCCAGTGGGTTTGTGAAAATTTCAAAAGACCCATGATAACTAATGGTAGAAATAGGGCTAGGTAGTAAGTAATATGCATGTAACAAATAGTAAATATTTTATCATGCTGATATTCATAGTGTTGAATATAATAATGTTGTTTTTAGTTAATTAATTATGCTAGATAATTAATTGATTAGTAAGTTGTAAGTTGTAAAATAGTTAATAGTAGGCAATATGTATGTGGGTTAAATAATAGGTAATTTATTATGTTGATATGTGATAATGTTTTTGTATTAATTATTTAATTAATTAGGTAAGTTATGCAATTAATCTATTAAATAGGCAATAAATAGGATAGGTAATAATTAGTAAATAGTTAGTAGGCCATATGTACGTGGGTTAAGTAATAGGTACTTTATCATGTTAATATGTGATGTTTTGGAATTAATTACTTAATTAAGTAGGCAATGTAATTTATTTATTGAATAGGCTAGGTATATGAGTAATTTCTGACGCATTTATAAACATTATGTAGTGAATAAATTATATATCATACATTTAAATTAAAAAAATTTGGTCGTATTATTATTTATTATAAACAAAATTGTATAATATAATTTCTTACATCAATAAGGGTTTGAGACGTGAAAAAAATAAAATTATTTTTACATAAAATATTTATCATAGTTTAATATAAAAATTAAGATATTATATGTGTAGACATAATAAAAATTTATGGTTCCATAAAATCAATTAAGTATATGCTGTTAATTAATATCTAGAAATTAAAATTGATATTTAGAATAATCTTTTGCATTAGAAATAATATGGCTAATATAAAAGATTTTTTATATTTCTATTAAATTTTATTTATGATCCATTTATAAATGTTATATGTGAATAAATTATATATCACACATTTAAATATATTCTATTAGTAAAAAATGATATATCAAGAGAAAAATAAAATGAAGGTTTAAAATATGAAATACACATTTTATTATTATAAATTCATTTATAAATGATGTGATTGAATTATTTTTTACAAAGAATGGTCGTTGAAATTATATTCAATAATGAAATTCAAATATTTTGGTTTCCAAATTGATTTACATTTTTAAAAGGAAAAAATAAATGTGTGTACATTATTGAAAGAACTTTAAGTTTAAACTTTAATCTTGTGATTTGGACGATATTTCAATAAGATATCAAAGATCAAATATGATTTTTTGTGTAATTTTTCAATGAAATAGGTTAAATAGAATGCACATTCTTATTTTGTCACAACATGTGGGGTGGTTTGGTGGTAAAGGAAATGATCTCCATCCTTGGGGTTCAAAGATTAATTCTTACAATGACATGGGTTGTGTGGTCAATGCTAGAATATTGACTGAATATTCATTACCTACTTAGGTTAAATGAACTTTGGTAAGCACAATAGGTGGCCTATTTAGCAACCTAAACTCGTTTTTTAAAACTAACCTATGTAATGACATGTGTCAACATAGTACTTGTTGAACTTAATGAAATTATATATATATATATATAAATAACGTGACTACATTATTAAATCATAAAATCAATCACAAAATGACGATGTCATGTAAATTGGTTTGGATGGATGAAAAGTCATTTAAGTTGCATCTTTATGCAACTACCATTTTAACTTGGTGCAACATATTGTCCTTTGCAATTGAAATTTTAAGTGAGTTGTTCAAAATGACTAGGTCTTGTAGCAAGTTGCATGTGGTGATTATAACTAAAAATTAGTCATTAATCTAGTTGTTTATTTGCAAATTCCTTGTAGTGTTTTTATGTGGAGTTTTAATTAAAAAAGACATTTAGATGAGATGATTATATAGTAAAAAAGGACTAATTATTTCAAACAACATTTATTACATCTTAATCATATTGAACATGACTAAATTGTTAATTATGTGGACGTTTCTCATTTTTTTTTACTAAAAAATGATATTTATTAATTGATGTGGCTAACATGTTTTGACAAAAAAATAACCATTGTTCATTGATGTGGCTTGTCTTTTTTGACTAAAAATAGCATAAATTAAATAATTAATTAACATTTAAATTTATTTATTAATTACAATTTCTAAGGATGTAAAATGCAAATTTAAATATGTATGCCCCCTAGGCAAGTAGGCCATTTATAGGCCTCCCTTAAACATGTAAGCTTTAAAGTACGAGCAAAGTGTCACAAGAAGGAACTTAAACAACAAGACAAAAGACTACAGATGCAAAGGAAACACAACTGAAACTGAAGAACTAAGAAAGCAGAAAGATCAAATCCCAAGTAGAATGTGGAATGATTGGGGATTTTGCCAAATGTTCTAACTTTGAACCTCTCACCTCCATGTTGACGACCTAAGGCATTAACCATCTAACCACCATGTCATGTGATGACAAATGGGTCAAAACATAATCAAAGGAGCCACAAAAGGCGTCAGATGTTAGATTCCGTCATAAAAAATTAAGGTTTTTTTTTTTTTTTTTGCCATTTGATACCATGGTAATCATGGCACATTATTCTTTTTTAACACACATGAATATCAAGAAACTCCAATTTAAAATCCATTTGATCCAATTTTAAGGTTTGGTTTAGTTAAGGACTTTTGAAAATGAAAAAATCTATCATTAAAAAAAGACATTTTTACAAAGAGTTTTCAAAGGACTCATATAATAAAAATAAGTTGATGGTAAAAAATATGAATGAAAATAACCTATTAGACACATTAAAAAAAAAATTCACAATTTCAAAAATGTGGAATTTTAGAATTTTGAAAATTCAAAATATGTACATTTGAAAATTTAGAATTTCAAAACTTCAAAAGTGTTTTACCACATATAAATGGGGTACAATGTACATGATGTATTAAATAAATTTGTAGTTTACAATACATTAATTCAACTTTTCAAAAAACAGATTTTTTGGTATGATTTCAAATTATCATCATTTTTCAAGATGAAACATAAAATTTGTAAGGAATTTTTACATTTTTACAAATTAATATTTACTCCAAAACGATGAACAATTTTTTTATAATGTATTGGGACAATTTTAATCATTTTTCATAACAAGTTGCAAAAAAAATCATTCAAAAATTCATTCGTATGAAAAAGTTATTTTGGCGCTAAAAGACATGCAAGACTAATGTAAAGGAACACTTGTGGCTCCTTTGATCTTGTTTTGACCCATATAATCTACTTACCATCATCTATTTACCTACAAGTACTTATTTGTGTCCTACCTAACACCAACCTTAACCTACTTATATTACCAATTTACAACGTACATATGTACACACTTAATACCTTACAACCTACATGTTTAGGGGCCTACAAACTTACATTTGACACATGTGTACATAAGTAACATTTTCAAATATTAAAATCTAACACATATAGCATGTAGCAAGCCATGTCACCCATGGAATGACTAAAATCGATCATGCCATAGTAAGCATTAACACCATGTAAACATGACCCAATCCATAAGTAACTAGCATTTTTAATTTGACTAAAAATTTTAGTTTATTTAGTAAAATAAGACATGCTTACTTTTTGGAGGTAAATGTAGTCACATCAATCATTGTTTAATCATAATGCTAAGGAGATTAAAAACATGGTTTTCTAATAGTGGAACATAGCTTTTGTCACTCGAAAGGTAGGGAGCAAACCTATCTTGACCTTTGTTATCTTCAAATAGACCACATTATTGAAAATTTATATTTAAAATAGACATGTGCAACACCAAGTTGAATTTTTCACACTACTTGGAAGGTCCACAAAAAATGCATAAACCTTTTATTGCAATCCACAATAGTTTGGGCCACTAAACTTTAACCACAATTTTGTGGTAGTAATGGTCTTTTGGATAGGAATTTTTTTTATACTGTGTGTTGTCAATTCCACCTTACACACTGTGAAAATTGTACCATGCTTTAAATTCTTCCATTACAATTCTCATTACATTTCCTTGCAACCAAGAAATGGAATCTTCATACACATCATTGAATGCATAAATAAATTCATGCAAAACAAGAGAGACTATAGGCTTTCCAATTGCAAAAAGTTCACTACAACTAAAATAGTTGGCACCTTAAACCAATTTGTAAATCACATAGCAAATGCAAATCTCTATTAAAATTGCTTTTTGATATTTAGTGTTTCATTTTTAAAGGATGAGTTTCAATTGATTTGCAATATTAAACAAAGTGCTCTTGTTCATATGAAAGCTTTCCACTCACTTGTCCTCATTAAACTTGGCTGATAAGAACTTGGAAAACTAGGTAATGTTCTTGGGTTTAACCCATTATCCCAAATCTACTAACGATAAGCTCAATGAACTTGATATTTGAAATTCATGCAAAAAAATAAAGGTGAGAAATAAGTAGATTCCAAAATTTCATGTGTTGTCAAAATATTTGGGTTGAAGATGGTTGATTCATTTGTCAGATTTGCTACAAAAAAACATTTTCAATCATGTTGATCAACAGGGTAATGTAGTAAATTAAAACAATGTAGTCAACTTGGTCATCCATGCCTAATTGTAAAATGTCCAAGTTCTTTTGTGACACATACAAAATACACAACCACATATGACATAAACAATAAAAATTGCACATGAAAAGCATAGAATAATTTACAAAATCAAAAAAACAGATAATGAACATATAAAAAAAAAATCAAATGAACAAAAAACCATAAAAAATCAAACAAAAGGTCAATAGACATGTGCAACAATTAAAAAAACCAAATTTGTGAAGTTAGGAGTTTTGAATTTTTTTACATGTAGGAAATAGAACATGTACGTTGTCAATGTGATTTGTAGAAGGATTGCAAAATGTTCTAAGGAATTTTATGGCGTTACTAAATTTACAATTGCTTATGCACATTGAAACACAATAAATGGAATGCAAAGAATGTTTTTAAACTTACCCAAACAAGGTAAAAGAACAAAGCACATTCATGAAGTAGTTGCCTGCACATAGAAAGGCAATAACAAATGCAACATAAGATTGTAAATATTGAAAAACATAAAGGCATATCAAATTTTTTAAAATCATAGCAAGGTTGTAAAGCAATCATGAAGCAAAATCATAAAATGAAATAAAAAAACAAGATCATAAGGCAAATTGCAATGGAAGTTACTTCAATGCATTGACTTCACACATGCAAATGCCAAAAATACAAGAGTAGAAGTAGGGTTAGAGTTCCAACACATTAATGAAAAAACATCTCACATGTATATGCCATAAACCTAGGGATAAGGTGCAACAAAATTGCAAAACAAAATCATAGAAGATCATAAAATTAAAAAATCCATTACATTGTAATCATGCACATAGATGCTAGACACATGAGAATAGGAGTAAAGTTGGAGTTTTGACGCATTGATGAAGGAGCTTTTCATAGATTGATGCCAAAAACCCAAGAGTAGATCATAAAACAAAATTGTGGCACAAGATTGCAAAGCATGAGGTCTAGCACATTGTTTTCACACACACAAATGCCAAAAAATGAAAACATGAGTAAAATTACATTTGTGATGCATTAATGAAAGAACTTCCCACATGTGGATGGTTCAAGAATAGATTGCAAAATAAGATCACAATAGAGGAGATTTAGTACACTATTCTCACACATAGATGCTATAAACAAAAGAACAAGAATGGACCATTGGAGACTATAAGAGTGGAAAGGAATATAATACGGAATAGTGATGGGGAAATGAGATGTGAAATGGAGGGGTAGACCAAAAAAAAGAAACAATAAAAGTGTCACCATGAAACTTACAACCACCCAATGTGTGAATTCACAAGTGCACATGCCATTAGGGAAATCAAAGGTACATACTTAGATAGTTCCATGTGTGACAATTTCAAATAGCTTAGTGAACACTATGAAGGAACACCACTTGTCATCATCATTGGTGGTAACATGATGTTAAGTACCTATTTCTATTTAGTAATCTACCTCCAAGAGTGAAGGGACCTTTAGTTGATTAGGGATCAAATTGTAATTGCAAGGTTAAATTTGAGGCTTGATATATATTTTAGCACTATGAGCTAGTTTTTAATTGGTTGGTTGTAATTTTTAAAAAATGAGATTGGTGTTGTAACATCATTGTTGATCATTCTCAAAAGGATCCAACATTACTTAATGACAATTGTCCAAATTGTAGATTCTTTCCAGGCATCTATATTTTTCACAATTTCTTTCAAATTTCCAGCAAAAAATTGTGAGAATAAAACTTCAAAAATATAATTTCTTCATAAAAAAAAAATCATCACAATGCAAGGATTCACCATTTTAAAAAAACATCGGCTTGTCTTTGGTAATTACAAATTGAAGAAGAATCCTTAGAACATTTGATTTTGAAGTATATCAATTCTAGAACATTAATCCATGTTATGATTGCAAGTCAAGTTCTAATGGTTTATGAAGACCTTTTGCAAGTTAAAGAATTCATAAATTGACTAAATCACTAAAAAACATTTAATTAAAAGTTAATGAATTAAATCGATTTTCGAAATATCAAACACAGAGGTGTCATTTACCTGAAGTTCATTAATGGTAAGGTAGAAACTCGAAGCATGAGAAAATAATGTAATTATGGGATATGGTTTTGCAGATTTTATATGTTTTAAGATAAAGGCACCTAATAATGTTAGTGCACCCTAACCTGCACTGTATTTTTGCCCCCTATATTGTTCAAAGCTTTTTAGAATCTAATAAGTTACTAAGGAGTGGTTTAGGGATGTTTTAGAAGTCACGCAATAAAGTTATCTCTAAAGTCACCCTTTCTTTCACCCCCTGTCCCCTTTTCTTTCACCCCCAATCCCCTCTTTCAGTGGTATCCGCAAAGTAGGGAAATCTTATATATTAAAGCAAACATGGTGTCTGTCTGTCTGTGTGGGCAGTGCCTGGAAAAATTCTTCCAGTCACTGCCCGTTCCCTATGGTGTCCTTTGTAGAAGGGGGGGTGTTATGGACCGACTATAAACAAGTGGAGAATTACAAGACAAGACAAGCTTTATTGACCCATCAACTGGTGTTGATCTGCTGAAGGGTTGTTCCCCATACTATCTCCTTTTATAACCCTGAGCCATACTAGTCCCAAAATATCCTAGGCCATGATATTGCCAAAAGTATCCAAAAATATCCTAGGACATGACATTGCCAAAAATATCCTAGGACATGACATTATCCTCTCCTCAAGCGACATCTTCCAGATGGAGCCGGTTTGTTAGGATACCGTTGGTGAAACCGATTAACTAAGTCTTGGGCATGAACTAGGTTTCCATCAAGCTCCCAAGTAGCTTCAGAAGGAGGATAACCTCGCCAAAAGACAAGGTACATGAGCTTTCCACGAATCTTCTTGGAGTCCAAGACCTCCTGAACTTCAAACTCTTCTTGGCTTTCAATTTCGATTGGAGCTGGGGGTTCTTGATGACGTTCTGGGATTAGGTTTTCATGAGAGGGCTCAAGTAGGGAGACATGGAAAACATTGTGGATCTTGAACTGGGGTGGAAGCTCCAACTAACAAGCCACTAGACCAACCAATTTGGCGATTTTGAAAGGTCTGAGGCGCTTGTAATCCAACTTGGTACATGGGTGAGTGGTAGCAATGTTCTTTCTGAGAAGCCAGACCTTGTCTCCAACCTTGAAGTTTGGATGGTCCTTGCGTCGGCGGTCTGCTTGCTTCTTTTG
>Ga0209611_10004611_pt1 | contig 23492 bp, 19 predicted proteins | sample S1TSphgellanicum_3_FD_187693 | JGI IMG/M metagenome (GOLD analysis project Ga0209611, IMG submission 187693) | Host-associated microbial communities from peat moss isolated from Minnesota, USA - S1T2_Fc - Sphagnum magellanicum MG (SPAdes) (version 2) | ecosystem: Host-associated > Plants > Peat... | reverse complement strand
GATTTTCTTTCTTGTCTGTGACAGCACTTTGAAAGGGAAGAAAACTGTAATTAGTTGCCTATGCACAGAGGTTTTGCCTGTTCAGGAACTTGGGGTGATTGCTAGTGCTTAATGTGAAGCCCTAAACCCTAAACCCTATTATTGTGGGACTCCCAATTTGTAATGCATAGATGGTCAGTAGGTGTCATCCTTGTTAGTTCTAGTCTATTTTTAGATGGTGGGTGGTAGAGCCCTGTGGAGCCCTGGAGCTTGAGAACGAGGTTCACTTGTTGAAGTTTTGAGCCTTTCAGTCCAGTTGCTCAATTCTACTCTTCAACTTGCTGCTAGCATTGTGCAATAACAGTTCTGGTTCTGGTAGATTCAGGCTGTGACAGTGTATGCTCTGTACACTACATCCCTTTGTGGAATCTTGTACATGTTGGTGCTTTTGTGCAAGCTCATAAGTCTAGTGCAAAGCAGCAAGTTTCTAGTGAATTCTGTGATGGTTGCATTGAGTTGGAGACACTCAAATGCAGACTGCTCTGGTGCTTGTTTGTGTCCTTGTTCAGACCCTAGATAAGAGTCAGGGAGCACCATTCAAGAAGAAAGCTAAGCCAAATTCTGCAGCATCTGTTCATGCAGGTAAACCCCAAACCCATTGGAGACCTTGCACTTGAATTTGGAATTCTAACTTGGAACCCCCTGGTACTTCAGGAGTTTGTGCGAACTTCAATGTGTATCAATCAGGGCTAATAACCTGGTTACCACATCTCACTTGCAGGAAAAGTTGATGCTACAGAAAAAGGAGTTGTGGTATCATTGCTTTTGCCTTTGAGTGATGACTGCAGGTACAGAATGAGTCTGCACACTCCCCACATTACACACACTGCAAGCATTGTTTCTTAGGCCATTAAGTGCCAACTCTTTGTGTAATGGGTTTTACATTCACTTCACCCACAGGTTTATATGCTCCCTAGGTTCACAAAAGGTGGCTTTGGTCTGCCACCTTCCATTGCTAGCCTAATGGAACCTGCCCTACCAGCTTCCATCTTCTAATTATGGTCAGAACATGAAGTAGACACCTAAGCAGTTCTTATCAGCTCAAGATAGTGTTCTGCATACCATGTTTCTGAATGGTGAATGAATCTGCTGAGGTGGGTGTAATTACAATGAAGCTTCTGTTTTGTCAAATTTTAAGTAACTATGGTTGAAGTGTTTTTGTAAGTGAGAACTGTTGATGGGTTGGGTGTCTTAGTGTGACACGTGAGCTAGCAACTTGACTGTGAGATGGTGGGAGTTGGCTATGAGGGCAAGAAAGATGCTTTAGCAAGAGTTTCTCTGGTACACATAACTCTTCAACAATTATTTGTGATTAATTTACGGATGTTTCCATGCATTTTTGGTGAGTTTGTGAGTCAAAGATCTTCCACATCCTATGACATTCATCTGGACCAAAGCAATCTTGTCCATATGTTTGCTATGACCTTGGAGTAAGAGACAGAGATGTGAATGATAATATATGACTGGCAGTTTTGAAGGATTTTTGTAGATTCAAATGCAGGTCAAGAATAACACAAATTTTCTTGCCAGAGTCTGCACTGAAAAGTCTGGCTGGCTGTTCTGTAATAGTGCCAGAGTCTATTTTTGAGTTGTACATCACCTCATTTTCACCCAGATGGCAGATGTGCTGTTTGAGGGGTGATGTTGTGTTTGGCAATAGTGCAGGTGAACAAATGGGGTAATGTGGTGTATGATAAGCATGTCCGTCCACAAGAATTTGTCAAGGACTTCCGCACTGCTGTTAGTGGGGTTCGTCCTCGTGACTTGCGGAAAGGTATCAGCAGCTATTCAGCCTAACCATTCCCTTTCTATGATTGTCTCCTCCTGAAGTTGTGGGGTGCCCTTAAGTTTTGGTGAGACACCAATTGAGGTTTCCTTGATAGTTGGATTTCAACTGCATTTTCCAGATGGAGTAATGGTAGGCTTTAATTAGTATACAAGTCCAGCCTTGTAATCCAAAGTTGTAGGTATGGAATGAACTAGGGTCCAATAGTGCACAGAACTGGTGCTTGAATGGAGTCATCTGGGGGTTGAAAATCTTGCAGGGGAAAAATTGTGGACAGTACAGAAGGAAGTAGCAGAGCTGATAAAAGGCCACATATTGGTTGGTCATGCACTCCGGAATGATCTTAAGGTGAGTTCATTCAGTTGGCTAGAACCATTACCAAACCAAGCTGAATTATGAATCCCATCTTGTTTCTCAAGTCAACTCCAATCCCTGGTCAGTATTTGTAGCCTTGCAAGGTCAAATGTTCCATTTGTGGTTGTGTCTATGGCACACTGAACTAGGACCCTGGGGAATTGGACGACCAGGTTTTGATGCTGAGCCATCCAAAGAAACATATGCGGGACACACACAGTTACAAGCCCTTGTGCAAGTAAGCACATCCTGTTCCTGCTCACTCTCTGTTTTTCTTTTGAGGGGGATACATGAGTGCAGCTTTGAATGGCCCAATGGTTCTTCAGTAGACAAGTTTTGGCATGGAACTTCTGTAGGATTAACTAATTCATTACATCACATGGAATATCTGTTGGATCTCTGTTCAGCAAGGTTGGGCGTCCCAGAGCTCTTCGGCATTTGGCTGCTCTTCACCTTGGCTGTCAGATTCAAGAAGGCGAACATGATTCAGTATGCTGCCTGATCTTCTATATTTGGGTTTCTCTCTTTGGCATGATCCTCTCCACTCTGGCTGCCAACTCATGTTCAAAGGAATTTGACTTCCTGGGTTGAGACCTGAACAGTTTGAACCTCTAAGCAGGCAACTAGATAGCTAAGAGTGCAGAATGGTTGTTCCTGCTTTTGTAGGTATAGTATCCCTCCATGCAGGCCCGGTCCAGACAGTAGTTTCACACAGAGGATCATAAGTGGCGCTTGAATCAAAGAAATTGTGGACTGATGTAATGAGCAGGTTGAGGATGCAAGGGCAGCTATGTTTTTGTACCAACGCTTTAAGGAAGAATGGGAGCAGAATTTGAGACATAGAATGAATCCAGCTTATGTAAATACTGTGGGTACTCTACAGAGCCAAAAGGCTTCCAGGTGATTTTTGAATGTTTGTCAGCCTGACGATATCTGGTGATGCATTAGGTGCAAATGAGTTTCTTGTGTTGCATGCACTGTACTTGTATGTTCAATCCAAATGTTTCTCGTATGGAAGAGTGTACCAAGTGAACTTTCTAGTCTTGAGCATCTGGCTCTGTTTTGTTCAAAGGCAGAATTAGGTTCATGCCCAGAGAAGGGGCTTGTGAAAAGAGAATGTAATTTGGCCGGTGCTCAATTTGTGAGAATTGTTACTGGTATATTCTGTTGTTGACCTCAATCAAACTTGCATGCCTGTTTTGCTGTTTGGATTCCTAGGGAGATTTCATATGAAATTTGGCTCAGGAGGGATTTCTCAAACAATACTGAAGATGTATGGCAGGGTTGGGTTGACAGGCAAGATTGATCAATAGGTGATTTGTTCTTACACCAGTTCAGTACAGGTGTTGTCCACAGTGTTTCAAAGGTTAGTCAACTGATAAACCTGATCACTGTCTATGCTTCTGCTACACATGTTGGCACTTGGAATCCTCTATCCAATCAGAATCATGCCATCATTCAGTTTGGCTTTCTGAAATGCTACACTATCTGCACATTGTCAAACCTTAAAAAAATTCCTTACTGTAGTTGAGTGCCCTGATTCCTATGTTTGTGCCACCTTTCAATTGATCCCAAGGTTGTTCAATGTCTCTAAGCTTGTGTGAGACTCAATCTCAGCATTGTAGTGGGCAAATTCTGCAGGATTTTCAAAAAGCTTGACTCTGTCAGGTTTCAGCTTATCTCAAGGAGTGGATGTGAAGAGGATGCTTATCAGTAATATCCAGCACCAGCTGTCAGTGACATGGCTCCTCGTAAGATTCCAGAGCTCACAGTGACACGTTAAAAAGGGACATTCATAGTCAGTGCAGGTATCAAAGATTTTTAACATCCTCTCTGAGTTTGTTTCAGTCAATCCAAATTGTGTTAAACAATATCTCTTGAGCTTGAAAGTCTGATCACTCATGATCTCTTCCTGCTTTGTGTACCAAAAACTATATGGTTTCAATCATTGTTTTGTGAACTCCAAACATGTTTATGTCTTCCTCATCAAATAGTTCTGCTACTTCAGGGTTGCCCTTGTTTCCCAAGCTCCTTATCTACATTTCTTATTAGAGGAATTGGAGACCTAGATATGCTGCCTTGAGAAACACCATGACAGTTCTAGTAAAGCCTCATGTGAGACATTTTATTTGTTTGAAAAGGGGAAAGATGACACATTGAGAATGTGTGTGATACACAGGTGGGTAAACAATTGCATATTGAAAAGAAAATTTCCTTTAGGTCATATTGATGACTTGTTTGATTATCTGCATTGGGCTCAAGTCTTTTCTAAAGTAAACCTAAGAAATGAATATCATCATATTTGTGCAAATGTGTCTAATATGGATGCTTGAAAACCTTCTGAATTTGCAGGTTCAGACCTTTACGGTTATTTAAGTAGCACAATGGGAGTATTGGGCTTTGGAAGATATGTTGGAAATGTAAATATTGCCAAAGACAAAGCTCATATCTTTATTTGATTCAATTTGAGTGTAATAAGAATTTTCTTGGAGGAATTTGAATTTGCAAGTTTGCTTTACAATGGCCATCTTATGTCAATGAAAAACCCACGGAAATTGTTGACCAAATACTAGTGGGAATTGCCAGCCAGGTGCATGAAAGAATTGCAATTTTAATGAAATATAATCAAGGTATACAAAGAGCTCAGGTCAGAAAATCCTGTATTTAGTATTAAGGAAAATTCTGAGAATTTGAAATCAATACCAAGATATTTCTGAAAGTGTATCATAAAAAACTGTGGCTAAGACTGACATTCCCAAAGATACTATTTACATTATGATGCCATAGGAAAAATTGGGGAAATGGCTTACTGACTGGAGTTTCCATTTTATTTTTGAGTCTTTTGAGAAAGGGCTTGGTTGGGTACTAGGATTGTACAGGCCACGATGTTAGCTGCCACAACTTTAAAATCTTGATTCTTCATGGTCAACTTGAAAAGAGAGTTATGTAAATCCAAAGTCTCTCCTGAAAATGATTCAGAAACCCATTTGTCATCAATATCAACTTTTTTGAAAATGTAATAATATCAGTTGATCAAGGCCAAATGGTTCACAAAGGTGGACTCACACTCTAGTTTCAACTCCTATTGTGGATAAAAAATTCCAAGAAAATTCATTCATTCATAGCTAGAATCCTTTGCTCCAACTCAAGATTAACAATGACAAGCATCAATGCATCGAACTTTGACAGCTTTGATAGTTTAATCAAAACCCTCCCAAATAAGTTTTAAATGGATTCTGGTTAAAGAACTGATAGATTGGTCCATGTGGGATTGTCCAATGAGGTAGAAAGTCAAAAGTTCAATGCCACCATTTAAGTCAATCACCCAATCTTGAGTAATCTACAAGATTTGTTTGCAACATCCATGAACTCAACAAAAAATTCAAGTTGAAATAAAGTGTGCGTCCTTGTACATTTTGTATAGATCTGTTTGGCAAATTTTAACAACTAAAATGTAATCACACATGAAAACATCCCTAGCCTATGCAAACTTCATCAAAACATTGACAAATTCCAACATAGACAATACACATGGCAAGTCCAAGATTGTATCAAAATCACATAAACTCAACAATTGACCTTGACTACCTACATAGACCATTGTCATTTGATATTTTCGCAATTAGGGTTTTGTGCTATTTCCCAACGAATTTCATAGGCAACAACATGTTGATCCACCTCAATTTCACATTTCAAAGAATTTTTAAACCTTTATTTTCATAATTTTAGCAAGTTTTTGGAATTTGGAGTTAAAGCAATACTCATAAAACAATTGAAAAAAGATTTTTCAATTTGAAAACCATTGGCATGGAAAGAAAACTTTGCACCAGAAGGTTCAATCTATGTGCCATACAATTGATCCCAATGAAATAAAATGCTTGTGAGTTTTCATCAAAGTAGAAACATTACATCTTAGTGGCATGCAATACAACATTGTGTAAAGATTCAACAATCTCCCCATCTAGCACAATCACTACCATGTTTGGATGGGTAGTTTGGCACTTTGAGGAATCAAACAACGATTGCATTGTTCATATTTAGTTATGGGTTTGCTTTAGAAAAGTAAATGGAAAATGAATGCAAATTAGACCAATTTTTTTCCTCTCCACAATAACCCCTTCAACAAGTCACTTCTAAACATAATCCTTGCTTCTTTGCACATAAAACTTATCATTGAACACATGTTGATTTGACTTCAAATAATAGAAATCCCCTACTATTACACCCAAAAATGCAATTGTGGTTTTCCTTCAATTTGCATGTTTCCACAAAGAGTTCAACTTGGGTATTAACAACTTGTTTATCCTTTCAATGACATTACACACCCCATTTGACCTTCGTCACTTTCCCATCAACACTCACAATTTTTCCTTTTCTTGATATTGACTAGGTCTATTTCTACTTGTGCTGCATTAACAACCACAATAATAGGTAAAGAATTTTGGTTAGAATTTACAACATTCACAAGATTTACAAACATTCAATGGATGTACAAGAATGTGGTAAAGAAAAGAACTTATGTTTGAAATTTTTTGGGACAACTAATCAACGGGGTGCCATGGCAACAAACACAACTTGTCAATTGATTTTAGCCAAAACAAACCTCAACAATAGACTAAAACTACTTACAACAAACTAAAACAATAGACCTTAATGTTCAACTATAGATTCAAATAATAGAGTTGCAGACCTTCAAGTTTCAAGCAAGGTGTAAGTTTGTGTTTACATGATTTCTATAGCGTGGTGACCCTCCTTATAACCCATGAATAGTGACATGTTGCAACAAACTCAAACAAAGCTCAAAAATTCACAAATTTAAAAGAACTAAAACACGACATAATCAATGGTTGACTATTTGATGGTTGCATCATTGTGGAATCCAAATTTGAAATCATGGAGTAACCCACTGCATAAACAAATGAACTGCATTGTTATAACCTACAACAAACAACTTTAGTGAATAACTTTGATAGTTGGAAAAATTGCAATCACCATCAATGATCAAGCTTGTTAGTTGTACCCTAAACCTTGATAATTAAGTCCCACATGTAAGTTGCAACACTACAACTTAGCTTGCATGATGCATCATTGAATCATGATTAATTCAATGAACCAATAACCATTAACTTCTAAATACTAACAACTTACTGTTTACAAGTTATCGCTAACACCTGGCAAGGGAACAAGAGAAGGATCAAAGTCCAAACAAAAGACAACACTCAAAAGCACAGAACACACAATGGGAAGACCCAAGAGGAGAAACCAAGTAACCTAAGACCTAAACCCATCACCAGTAACACAAAGCAAGTTGTGCAAGGAGATGGGTGAAAAACCTGGAAGAACACCAAAGCCTAGAAGAGACCTCTCCTGCTGCTGCCAAAAATACATGGGTTAATCAGTCTTCACCATAGCTTACAAGGGCAACACTTGTAGATGCATAGTTAGTTTTGAGTGGATTCTTGTTTCTCCTGGAATTAACTGACAGAGCAAGAGATATAACTATTTATTGAACAGCATTGTCTCTAAACCCCCCCACCCACCCAATCTGAACATTCCCAATCAGGTGATAACCAGCAAGAATTGAGAGAGAAACCCCTCAACTGCACCAGTTTGACCATATGATACAACCCCTCTATTTTGTGCCATCCCATTTTGAAGCTCAAAAAGCATGTCTACAAAGGTCTTTGAAGGATTGTACAACCCCTATGTTGTCAAGAGATGTTGGCAGCAATACTAGTTTATCTCTGCTAATGACAAGAAACAGTGCAGCTAGTGCTGTCATGACATCTACAAAGCTTTCTGCTAAAACAAAGTCCATCACAATCACTGTGATACAATTTGTATCTGTAATCTCTGAATAAAAGTCCTGCACAAAATCTAATAGTGCATATGGACTGGCAATCTACATTGTACAGGAGGATAGAATCTCATCTACCTTGTTCAAAACCGTAGTTGAGTACAAATACAAGTCCCTGCATCCTGGTTCTCACACATTGCCCGGTCTAACCTTCAAAGAGGAAAACCAGTCAGCTTGTGTAACAGCTTAAGTGCATTTTCTTTGTAGACCTCAGTTTTGTCAGCTCAAGTGACCATGACAGTTGCCATGAGAGAGAACAAGGGACCCAAGAAAGGGAATGGAATATGTGGGGCATGATGGGAAGAGATGGAGAGACTTGAGTGTTTCCATAAACAACAGACTCCCCGATCATTGTGTGTTCACACAAAAACTGTCAATCAAAGAGGGCTCTGTAAGAAATGCTTGTAGCTGCTTCCGAAGTTCTCCAACCAGGACAAGAAGCTCTTCACTTGATACCTCCCGAGCAGCTATTATTGCGGCCAAGTATTGCCTTCTGGATAGATCAATCTTCTCCTTCTGTTCCCTTATGTCCCTTGAAATAGGAGGGATCAACTGCTCCATCTCTTGACCTGTAAGGCAAACTAGCTGATTGTTCTCATGATCTGTTGCCTGCACAGTCAGACTGACCATTATCAGTTTGGAAACAGTTACTACCCTACAATTCCATAGGCCAGATTCCAAGTGGCTGTCAGAGTGCATCCATAGACAGCTCACAGAATGAGATTTGAGTGAAAGCTAGAAAATTGCATGAAGCCAGATGCCCCTCATGACCTTGCCATTATCATGTATTTAATGCTCAGAACTAGTCAACATCATGTCAGCTCATGGGAAGATGGGGAGAGAGTTACCCAATCAGATTGTATGGCATCCATGGTGCTGCTAGTATCAACAACATCAAGCTGGAAGCGTAGTTTCAACACATGACTGCGCAGTTCATTCACCTCTGCCACAATGTTTTCAGCTTGAGAGTCTCTCTCTATCATGTCCATTTCAAACTGCTCCAGCAGAGACTGAATCTTCTCCAATTCATGCTGCATTACACAAGGCAGACACCACTGAACAGTGGATTCTACAAAGCACATCAGAATAAACTGCACGCTGAAAGCTTGACCAAACACAAGCAGGCAGCTCAATTCTTGTGTTTGCCAGATCCACATTCTCAATTATGAGACTTGCAAATCAAAGAGAATTTGTCCTTGAAAATAGACTCTTCCCAAACAACAATGAGTGCCACCAATATCTACTGAGAGTGACTCCAACAGAGCCCAAGCCATAGATGACATTCAAAACTAGAATGCAACTTGAGAAGTGAGAGTCTCAAGATTGGTTTCAATGGAATGAGTTTTGGAATAAGCAAAGTAGAGAAAGTATCTCAAGCAAGAGATCACTGACCTCCTTGTCAGATAACTCAAGTTGTGCAGCTTGGACAAGTCTGTTCTCCTCCCAAAGTTCCTGCTGCAACTCTTCAACCTGAGTTTCCAGCTCCTTAACATCCCTATCCCTTGATGCCTTACTAATTGCAATCTCAGCATTTGACCGCTTGACTGCTCGTTCCAAGACCCTGTCACTGTCGTATAGCTTCTGCTTCAACTCCTCAAGTTCAGTTTGTAACTGCTGTGTATTCTGTGATTTTTTATAAGCAATTTCCTCTATCTGGGAGTCCTTCTCCCTAAGCTGCTGCTTGAGATCCTCAATCTCCTGTATCTGACAAGGAGAGTCCTGAGCAATGGACTCCAAAAGAATGTCTTTCTCCCAGAGCTGCTGCTTTAGCTCCTGAATCTCACTTTGAAACTGAGAGACAGTTTGTGCCTCCACCTTTTGGGGTATGTTTTCACCTTCCTCCCTGCCAGGGATCGCCCCTCTGGCACCTCCCCCTTTGCTACACACAGACTGGACATCACTCTTGGCCTTCACCAGGCTCTTGGATATCTGCAACAAGTACGCAGACATACATCACATCTAGTGTTACAACAGAGAAACCCACCCTCCACCACTGTGCATGATTCTAGGGCCCACAGCAACCCAGAAGTGGCAAGTACATAGACCATGTTCCATGAGTCCAAACCCATGAATATCATCCAGCTTCTGTTTCACGGTAATTTATTGCAAACCAAGAAACGCCAGGTTACCTTGCAGCACTGACTTTCTAACATGCAGTTCTCTTGGAAAAATAGGATTTGTGTAAAGCTTCATTTGAACAAGATTGAAGACTGAAGTCCTCCAGTGCCTCCAAGTTCCCAATAGATGTGTACAATGTACACTCCATAATTTACAGGAAATATTGAAGCATGTTATTGCCATGTTGCCAGTGGATTGCCCTGAGGATTCCAGGACATGACGGACACACTACAAGATCAGCAGTGTACTTTGGGAGGCTGTGTAGAACATGTACCTTCCTGTTCAGCATATCCCGAGCTGGGGCAGCTGTGTAAATCATGGATGAGCGGTGTCCAAACATTGTGCGACCTGACTGTTGTTCCTGCAAATTCTCAGCCTGAAAATTCTCAGATCTTTCTTGCCCATGTGTAGAGCGCAATACTGGTATTGGGTCATTGGGCTTCAAGGAGACGGCTTGAGATGACAAAGCACTCCCTCCAGTCTAGACATGAATGAATACTACTCACAGATTGTGAAAACTTCCATGACACCATATTCACATGAAGATAGTAAGATACAAGACATCTCTCTCACTTGATCATCTGCCCCTCAAATGCAAACATGACTGGAAAGTGATAGGCAGGATTCCTGGCCTGCAGAGAAGAAATCGATGAGAGAAACTTTACCAGGAAGTTCTCCATAAGAGGAATCATGTCCACTAGGTTTTGGTAGAGAGCAGGGTCCACAGGTGACCCGGTTGGAGCTCCGTTGACAGCTCGGGGAGCAGCAAAGCCCCGGACAGCTGCCATAGTTTGAGCAGTTGCTTGGGGTCCCAAACCAATTCCCCACTGCCGACGCTCCTTCCGAAGACTTCCGTCAAGATGAAGAGGGCCGATCTCGTGACCAGGTTTATCCCCTTTCTCAGAGGCAGTAAATATAGCAGAGCTTGCAGTCTTGGGTCGCTGTGGAGACAATGCGCCAGGCAAGTGATTCTTTCCAGCAGTCAGCACTGCGGGACCTGTAGTGGTAGTAGTGGTTGGTTCTTGGGAGGCAAAAGGGCAATGATCTGTGGGACCACTAGTTGGCTGCTGCTCCTCAGCAAAATCTTCGGATTGATCTATTCCTCCTGGTGTGTAGGAGGAGGAAATCTCGGAGGAGAACAGCGAGCGGGCATGCGATGCACCAAGATCAGCTATGTGGTGGAAAGGATCATGGGCAAGAAGAGTACCTGTGGCTGGGGTTATGGGCACTGGCACAGATGATCCACTATTACTGCGCCAAGATGGAAATTCATGTGGAATTGAGTCTCTCCGAATTCGAGGTCTCATGTACTCAACATATGTAGCCATTCTCCCCCTGCTGGACTGCACAACAAATGGCTTGCCGTCGTCTCAGCTCTATGTACCAAGCCATCAGTAGCAACGACCCGCTCTCTGTTCGCGGCTCACATTGTGAATACTGTACAACATCGGCATGTAGGTTTCCCTAAGCCAAATCCAACAGCTGCCAAAACCAAACAGAAAATTTATAAATTCCACTAACAAAACAACAACAAGAAGAAAGACTTCAAAACTCGACCTCGAGAACAACACACCAAAGAAACAAAAAGGCGGAAGCCAAAGAAAAAAGAGAAGGAAAAGGAAAAACGAGACAGAAGGAATAACAGAAAAGAGAAAAGAGAAAATTCTATTCACCACGAAGCAAATCGAATTGATCACTCTTTGGATCTATGACTCCGCGACGAATAAGAACGACGACAACGACGGAAGTGCTTGGAACAGGAGCATCGATGGCAGCTTTCGTGTCGCTAGGGTTGTTGCAACAACTTTGCAACAACAACAAAGCGCATCAAAGCAGAAACGCGAAAGGAGTGCAGCACCAAGCTCGGGCAGGGACCAAAAAAGTGAGAGAAACGTTTGTAGGGGGTGCCCGGGAGTGGAAATTGACTTTCAGAAAAACCAAATTTCAAATTATCTAATCTGTAATAGAGTAGTACTACCAAAGGTAGGAAGGCAGTAGGTAGGTAGGTAGGTAGGTAGGTAGGTAGGTAGGAAGGTGGGAAGGTATGGTAAGTAGGTAGGTAGGTATATCTGTGTCATAACTTGAGTTGTAAGGTTTTTTTTTTAAAAATTAAATAATTAAAATTTTAAATTTTATTTTAATAATTAAATTATTATTATTATTTCTATTATTATTATTATTATTTTATTTAAAATTTGTGAGAAACGAAAATTAGGCGAGTTATTTATCCAAATAGTAGAAAAATTAGTCGAATTTACACTATATAAATTTTTTAAATTCTTCCCAAAAAACATTTTTGTTGAAAAAGCCACAAAAATTTGTGGCAAAAATATCACTCAGTTATGTACTCTAGCCTAGTGACTTTTTTTCTGGCGAAAACTTTCCATTTTGTCAAAACAAAAAAGTCTTAAGGAACACCTGGTCAAGTGAACTTTTTGGCAAAATTTCCCAAACAATTGCCACATTTTAAGGAAGAAAGTTATGAAATTGCCCAAGATATTTGGAGGATTTGGGCACAATTTTAGCTTTCTTCTTTTGAAATAGCCATGTTTAGCCACTAGGTTCTAGTAGTTGGCCAATATGTAATAGGATTCTTAGATTTTTTATGAATCTATTTGTCTTGTAACCAGATTTGGCTAAATTATTTTTTTCATTGATCGCCACTTTATTAAGTACAACAAGAGAAAATTGCAAAAAAAAAAAAGGAAAAAAAAAACCACTGATATAACCACTTTATTTTTAGACTATATTTTATGGATTTTCAATGCAAATAAACTTAAGAACTTCCATTTTTATAAAAAATAAAAATTCAATTCTCTTTATTTTTTCTTGCTTGGTGGGATTACAAAATACAATAATAGAGTAATAATTTCATTTACATTTTTTTTTTCACCTTAACTAACTTTTGAAATTTCTACCCTACGGAAAAGAAACCGTTAGGTAAGGTCAGTGTGACCCAACGGACTTCTTTTTCTTTTTTCTTTTTTCTTGTTTCTTTTCGTCCTTTTGTTTGCTTTGGGGAGTTGTTTCTTTCGAGGAACGTTGGTAACTGAACCTTGTTCTTTCCTATTGGCGGGGGCGGGACGTGGGGGCGGGCGGGCGGGGGCGGGGATTTTTAAGTTAATGAAAAAGTACACACCGTCCAATCGTGAGTTCGAATCCTGTCAGCTACAAAAGCTGTGTCAGTGAGATGCAGTACACCTGGTCAGTACTCAGTTAGTGCTCACACAGACTCTAATTTTGTAGTGATTTCTAAGAATTATTTATTTTTTGTTTTCATTAATTCTTTTCAATTCTTTTGAGAAAATATCCTAAAATTACAATGTTAAATTGAATTAAAAATATTTTTTAAATTAAATTTTTAGTTAAAATTACAATGTTTACAATGTTAGTGTAAATGTTTTACACTTATATTTACATCATTTTACACAACCTAAAATTTATTTACATTGTTTTACGATTACATTTATATGTCACTTCTTATATATTTGCATTTACACTTTTTGAAACATTTTTTTTACATTTACACAGATTGTAAAAAATATTGTCAAGTTGATTTACATTTTCACATTGTGTAAATTTAAAAACATTTACATGCACCACATTGGGTTAAACTTACATTATCTTAGGGAATTCTTTATATGCCCAATTAGGGTTTAGCCACAAGATGAATGAGTTTTATGTTTCATGATCACTAGTGGTTATTTTTAGTTTGCTCAAATATGTAAGTAAATCCAATTTGAAAAATAAGGGCTTTAAACATCACATTTGGAGAGATAATATTGAGTGACAATAATGATAATTATATTTAAAGATGTTTTGATCTTGCATGATTCAAAGAGGTTAGCACGATAAATAGGTCAAATCTTATAATTAACATAGTAAAAATAGTGGTGTATGGTATGTGTTGTTCAAACCAAGGTTAGGCAATTCTCATTTTTTTCATGAGATTTGTCCATTCCGGTTTTTAGAACCATTTTAAAGAACTTGTCAAGTTTTTAAAATATATATAATTTCAAGGTTAGAAAACCATTCAATGCTTTAAAACTTTGGGAAAAGAAAATTTAATTAGTTTTTAGTCAAGTTGATTTTCACAAATTTTTGAACTAGTGGCTTCAAATATGGTTCTCACAACCTAATTATTAAAAATATATATTATTTTTAAAATTCAAATAAAGATGAAACTAAAAATTATTTGCAAAAGCATGATGAAAATGCATAAAGTTAAGTTTTTTTAATTTCAAATTTCATCTAGTTCAAATTCATTTTCAATTTTTTCTAATTCCTCTTTAAAATCCACTTCAATAAACTCTACAAGATTACAATGAGATTTGCAACAAATTCTTGGGTTATTATGTCAATTCTTATTAACAAATTTTATTTTTTTCAAGTTTTTCAATTTTAAGTGATATTTCTTAAGTCAATGAGTATGGCCACTTTTTAAAAAATCCTTTCAATCTTTATTTGTGATCCAACAATTCCCAATATTTGTTGAGAAAAAAAAACATTGGGGAAAATGGATTCACAAAATTTTCACCATTGGAAAGGACATTTATTTCCTGAACATCCACTTGAAGTTTCCTACAAATCAACAATTATCTATTAATTAATTCTTTGACCAATTCACTTGTGCTAGGAATCATTTCAAAAACCCCATGTTATAGTTTTCATCAACTTTTTATTTTGTAAATCCAATTTCACAATTTGGCACAAGATGCAAGTGATGATAACACTTCAAAAGCATAGAATGTAACGGTTTTTTTATCATACTATTTAATAATTGAAATATCTTGCTCATGATTAACAAATGAAGACACCAAATGAAGACTTTTTAATTATGTATCTAACATCAACAAAAAAATGTTGTAAGTTTTTCTTTCTTCAATTTTTTTTTAAAATGAAAGGAGAAAACTTAATGGAAACATATCTAAAGTTTTTGCAAACTTTTTCATATGTTGTCCCATATTGGTATGCTTGAGAAAATGCATGGCCAAAGCAAGTGCCTTGGAAGTTTTCCTCCAAACCAAGAAGTTCATAATTCACCACAAATTTTTGTGTTAATTTCATTACATTCAAGTTTGTACCTTCATACTTCACATATGTAATATCTTAAGTTATCCAACAATTGAATAAGGTTTCATGCCAATGCTTGACCTTTGGTTTTACTTGCTTCAAACAACCTTATTTAGATATCTATTTAGGTTGCCAATCCATACCCCCAAAAAACTAATCACCAAGGCAAAAACATCACATTGTGTTCCCTTTGACATTCATAAATCAAATCTAATTATTGTAAAAGATCATTCTTTCAATTTTGGCAAAACATACTTTTGTTTTGTTTTCTCCACCAAATGAAATAAAACCTTTCATGAATTTATTGTTTTCAAAAGAAACACAACTTTTGGATGTAAATGGGTTGTAATACATTTCAACTATGTACTTTTCACAAATTGAATAGGTAGTTGATTTTCAACAACCAAAAGGTCAAAGTCTTGTAAAAATTGTTTTTGTTACACAACATCTTTATTAAAAGGATCTTTTGCATAAAAAAATGGTGATATTTTAGAACTAAACACATTATGTTTCTTTTTTGAAGGTTGATTTTCCAATACAACTTTCACTAAATTGCTCACTTCCTTTTCAAAAGTTTTTGCAAGCATATTATTTCTTTTTCAAAATTCCATATTTTTTTATGCACATACAATTTTTACAAATTTAATTTCATCCTTTCTTCATCACTATTAATAGTTCTAGATTGTGTTTGCAAACTCTTATTTTCTTCCATAGTTTCTATCAAAGATTTCTTTTTTATAGAAATTTCATTGTGGAAAATATCCTAAAACTCATTTTTTAGTATTGTTTCATTTTTCAACAACAATTTTCATAAAAGGTGTAAATTAGAATGGAAATGCTAAAAGAAAAAAATACATTGTCAAACTTGGATAAATTTGGAATGTGTTTTAGTGTCTTATGTTTTAGTTGCTATCAACCTAGGAATTTCTCTTCAACATTTAAACATTTGCAAACATTTACACAAGATCTCATTTTCAATCATCATGGCAAAAAATAAACAATAAAAAAATGTCCAACTTCTTCTAGTAGACAAAAATCCTAACAAAAACTAACAAACAAATGAACAAAAAATATGAATTATAAAAGAAAAATTGAAACAAATTATTAAAAAATAAAAATAACAACCAACAAACCAAAAAAAAGAAAAGATTTTTTTTTTAAACAAAAAAAAAGTTGAAAAAAACTTACAAGTTGAATTGACTTCTAACACCTATAAGAGAGATTGGGAAGGGGGAAGTATTAATTTGAACAAGGAAAATAGCTAAACCTAAAATAGTGAAACAAAAGAATAATGAATTAAGGGAATAACAAAACAAAAAACGTAAGTTAATAAAGTATCTAAAGTGGTGATGTAACAAGGTGTAATGAAGTAAATGATTAACGTAGCAAAAAGTGTAAGTTAAAAAGGTACCTAAAGTGGCGATGCAATAAGGTGTAATGAAGTGACGAAATAGAAAAGCAAGGGAGTTACAAAACAAGGGTGTAGTGAGGGAGTAACAAAATAACGGCACATTGAAGCAAGATGAGAAAAGATTAGATGAAACAATGCAACAACAAAAGGAGCAATGAAGCAAGAAAGCAACAAAGTTAAGGATCACCCAAAAAAACATAGTGAGGCCAAGCAAAATTTTGCCCCATTTATATTCAAGAGTTTTCATTGGGCAACAAAACCACTAAAGCCTAAACCTAAAACCTAATGAAGATTAACATTGGTGTTTTTTCATACCTTTTTAAATTTTCATTGAGTTAGTTTTCACCTTAGTGGGAATTGGTGTTCATGTTTTCATAATGAGTATCATTTCAATAACATATGTAGGTTTTCAATTTGAGAACTAACCTAAAACCTATAAAGTTTTCACAAAAAATGAAAACCATTCAACACTAATTCAAACCTACTTACAAACATAGTCCAAATATTCAATCATCTTAAAAGAAGTTAATAAAAGTTTGAGATGGGTTCAATATGAGTGTTGTGTGGGTATTTGGAGGGAGGGGGTTGAAACTCAATGGGTTTAAGCCCAAGTAAGGAGAACTTGGCCAAAACTTGACCTTTTTGGACATCTAGGTGTAACATGAAATCATATGACCTAGTTCAATGGTAGAACTAAGCCAAAACATGTAACATAAAATCCAACCATTGGTTGATTAGGGTTCAAAGTCCAAACATATATGTTTTTTCTTCATTCAATTTTGAATTTTTATAGATTGTAAAGTTTAGGCCATTAAGGGTTTTTTTTTTTCTGAACTTTATCCAAATTTACTCACAAATTGCAAAGTTCTTCCATTGCTTACAAAGCTTGGATGCTTTACATTTGTGTTCTTCTTGTTGTGATTTTTTTTGTTGTGGTTGTTTCAAAGGTGAGTTGGTTATGTTTGTTTTTTTCTTTTTTGCTAGTTTTTTTTTCAACCTTCTTTTCTCCTTTGTTTCTTATTTTTTCATCACACACACGCTTTTTCTTCTTATGACAAATGTTGTAAGCTTCTAGGTTCTTGGTCAATGTTTTTTTCTTGTTGGCATCAACAATTTTGTTTCTACTCAATGCTTCAAGCATTTTGCTTGCATACCTCCCTTTTTTGTTTTTTTGTTTAGTCTAGCTTTTTTTCACCTCACCACATCCTCATTTTCTTACCTTTGTATCATTTTTTTTTTTCTTTTCATGACACACAAGCTCTTTCTTTTGTTATGTTTCCTTCGTACTATAGGTATTGGAAAGGCATACTTTGATTTTGTTTACAACTTCTCATTTGTTGATGATTTCATGTTTTATGATCATTGGTGATTTTGGGCTTCATGATTGTCAATGATTTTGAATTTTGCAATTGTTGATGACTTCATGTTTTGTGATTGGATATTTCCATGGTATGGTGTACACATTTTCTATTGAAACTAGAGGTACATATAATATTAAAAGTACTCACAAATAAAATTTCATTCATTTTGAATTCTTCTAAAGATTTATATATTTGATTTGGGCCTTAACAATAATTTTTTTAATATAAACCATGAATATGCAATTGATTCATATGTTTGTTTTTATGTAATTGTACACCAATAATTTGATAAACAAATATTTAAAACATTTTGTTTAATAAGAGTTTATTATTTTCATTTTCATTAATTTTAAATTTTCATTTTATCTTTCTAGAATGATAAAAATAACACTTAACCCAACTACATTTTTAATGGAAAACATTTTACAATTTAAAAAGATCATAATCATCAACATTATCATAACATATTGTATTACCAAATAGTTATTTATCATCTAATATGAACATCATGTTTTTAAAAGAAACAGAAAATTTTCATGGAGAAGATTGCTCATTATGGTTGTTTCTTTGAATGTGAAAATTTTCATGAACAAATTCCCATTATAACTAATATTGTTTTGTGCTTTCATTATGTTACATTTTTTGTGACAAGCTTTGTAAGTTAGAAATGTACTTTAATCAAACATTGCATTGTTCAAATGTGCAACAATTTCATGACATAATCAAAATTTAGGATGTTATCTATCTTTAATTGCATGATTCTATCACAAAATCTTTTCCAAATATATAAAAAAGCACATAAAAAATGTGTCATAGTGAAAATTATCAAGCTATGACCCCTTTTGTGTACAACATACCATGAAAACACTTGATCACCAATGGTTTTCATTATTTTTTATTGGGACTTTGTGTTTTTTCAATTTCATTCATCGACAATTTCATGTTTCAATTTTGATTGTCAATTATAAGTAAATTGTTCGTGCCATTCCCTACTTGTTAAAGGTTCAAGTGTTGCAAAAATGGGGACCTAAGGTATTGGTTGCCACATCTCATTAGCCATTGTTGATTTTTTTGTTTGGTTTTTTGTGTTTTTCTTTTGTTGCATGAGTGTGAAGCTTTAAGATAAGTGAAGGTGTGAATATTTGTAGGGACAATAGAGGGAAAAAAATGTTCTTATATAAGAGAGAATCTAATATTATAAAAAAAATCCAAATTTTAATTGAATAAGCTTGTGACTTGGATTTATGACCAGATTTGCTTCATGGACCTTGAGTTTATATCAATTTTAATTGACAACCCTAAACCCAAACTATAATCCAACCCACCTCCTTTTCAAAAACCCAAAATCAGTAAACCTAATCCCCACCATGTCTTGGGAAAAGCAACAAGAAGCTTATCCAAAGGTTTTAGCAAAATGGAAAGAAATTATGTAACCTTACTTGGAGGTTCTACTAATTTAAAAATAAAATAAAAAATCCAAGGCCACAAGTTCCTTTCAAAACAAATACTTGACCAACATTGAATTATACTCATCACCCCATGACTCCTCATTGCACCACATTCAATAAGGTTGGTCCTTATTGAGTAACAAAAGCACGGCACAAAAAAGAAAATAGCCCTACAAATTCATGCAAAACACACATTCAATTCATCAATTTCAATCTACTTCTATAAATATTTGTACCGCTACACCAAGTTCAAGGCTACAATGCACTTCTCTCACTTCATCTCCAACAATTGAATCTAATATGTTTTCAAAGACGTCAGGTGTGATGAACTTTATACCTACATCTATTAGGTATTGTACTTTCAAATCAGCTTAACAAATTGATTTTGTGTATATATATATCTTTCCTTTGGTTACATCCCAATTGTAGCTTGATGTGTGACATGAAGATCATTGAATCCTTATGAAGCTTGTCCATAAAGTTTTCAGAATTCCTCATCAGAAATTTCTCTTTGCAGCCATCAACCCAATATGCTCCCTAAATTCAAAAAGCTTCAATCCTCACGAGACTCCTCCAGCAGCATAAATTCCCAAATCCAAGCATCCTCATCATCATCATCATCATCATCGTTGTGCAGCACCCATGGCTGCTCCCCTTTTCTTAAGTTCTCATGAAGCTCCAAGCAGAAAATTTCAGAAATTGTCATCATCAGAATCATCATAACAACAGCACCCATTTGTATATATAAGTGTGGTGTGGGTACCAAGTGCCTCCTCAGCAATCAGCTCATTCCCCTGATAACCAGTTCTGCAGCAACAAAATTTATTATGCTCAGAGAAACACCTACTAGCAATACTCCAAAATGTGGAACAGCTTTCTTCATGTCACCTGAAAGTCACCCACAAGCCAACATGTCATGGTTCACACTAACAATTTCAGTGCAAAATCTCAGCAATCTTTGAAACCCAGTCTCCAGAATTGAAAACTGATCTGTTGATGAATCTGCTGTATGACAGTTGAATACAGAAGAATTTTTAGGACATGCCACTGATGGAAATATTATTGTACTAGGCTTAGTTTCCTCAATTGGTCATGGGGATCTCATGCATACCCTAATCTTGAGCTTGCAGGGTGAGGTTTTCACCTAAATTAGATTCCGGATGTATCATGCTCCCTACAACAGCCAATCAAAAGATGTAAAAGATATCAGAGTCCAAACTTCCAGTGTTTACATTATGTTAAGTTTCAAGGAGCATTATGCTCATATAGAGATGACATTCAAAGAAGGGGTGAAAATTTTGCCAATGGGTCGGTCATGAGCTTTAATGTCTTTCTACTACTGCTCATCACTTCATGTTCCCCCACTCTTTGCATTATTAGACTTCCAGTATAATTTGCATTGTTGTTAACCCCAAAACATCAAGTGTTCTGAAATCCCAAGGGAAAGTGGACCAAAATGGTCTGCCTTGATGTTTAGGGGTTAAGAGTCATCACGTAAATTTGCTTACTCTGATCCATTGAGGGAGTGTGCAATCTGGGTCTAGATGAGCTTGATCCACAACTGTCTGGCACCTACATGCCAACATCACCAAGAAAAAAGAAAACCAAGTTCTTCAAACACTGAAGTTGCACCAAAAAATTGTTTTTCCATCATCATATCCAATCTCATAATCTATTAATTGAAAGTCAATAAACAACTACTAAATGTATTCAGAGAGACAGATTTGATGAAATGGGTTTCTTGCACAGACGTGTATCCCCAAAAGCTGCACAGCTGCTTTGAAGCATCTCAACAAAATTTTCAACAGTTTACCTCGACTCCATTGGGTATGAGAAGGAAATCGATTCCTTGAACAGAAATCAAATCTGTTGTAAACAGATCAGGATCGACAATCCTTGCTTCACCATCTATGAGGATCCCTGAGATACCATCACTGATCAGATTCAGTGATTCCTTCTTGTATTGGCTAAGAGGTACCCATGCCTTGCCATCTGCACCATCCACATGCACGCATGCACTTTTCCCCATTTTAGGTCTACAAATCATCACTGAAAATACCACAGCAATTTTGCCACAGAAGTTCTGCAATTTGGATTTTTGCAATGTGGAATTGGCTGTACACTTCCAAAGAAATTGCTGCTGTAAACCTACAGAATTCTTCAAAATTGCAAACCTCATTGCCCAACAGGTGCTTCTCACCTTCTGTCAATGAGGTAATGGTGTTGTAGGTATATGCACCATCAACAATATGATACAATAAGATGTCTCGAGTAACAATTGCATTTTCTGCAAATTCAAGACATTCATAACCCTGTTTGCAAAGCAAGAATCAAACAAAAAAGTTTCAGACTTGCACAAAAGTAATTTCAGAGCACTTGAGGTTTGCATGATCCTGTATGTGTAGCCACCTGATGTTTGCAAAAATCGAGAAACAGTTTGCTAAAAATCAAATTGAGAGTCAATGAGGGTTGCAATGAAGTTCTGATCTAAAACATGCAATGATCATCATCATCATCTGTCCCTGGCAGCAAAAGGAAAAAAAACACACACAGCCACACAGAAAAACCAAAACAAAAGTTGTAGATGTTGCAATATGCATGGAGTTTGTAAAATTTGATTTCAATGATGAAAGAATTTTTTTTCGCTGAAAAATTGTGAAAAGATCAATGCACAGGATACTACCTGCAAGGCATCATTGTCAGGTGCAAAGAAGGTCAAGGACAGAGGAAGGGAGTAAAATGAAAGGTTTGCTGCATTCATGATCAATGCAAGAGTGGAGTAATCAGCAGCGGATTCCAATCCAAGGTTTAGATCAGGAGCTTGAAAATCCATTCTGCTGCCATCATCTTCATTATCATGCTCTGAGCTATTCATGACAACTTTAGCTGCTGATAGATGGCAACCCATGACAATGAACAGATGGCAAAAAACCAAGCTGATGATAACCATCTTTCTCTCTCTTGTGATCGGCATCATCATCCTTGTAGCTTCTACTCAGACTAGAAATGAAATGCTTGTGAAAATCCCAATGCCAATGGTCTCCTGATTTTTGGATTTTGTAGATCAAGTTTTCCCAGTGCACATTGAAAGCCTGAGAGTTAAAACAGGTCTGTGTGAAAAAAAATTGCTGGTCAAAAGAAGATCCGAAGGACTGCATGATCAGGAGGAGCTCAGAATTAAAACTTTGAGCAGATCCTGAAGAGAAAGGACTTTGGTTTCTAAGAAAACCTAACTGCCAATTTGTGGTTACAGTCAGAGAGCAGCTGCAATTTGCTCACCTTTCACAGAACTTTGCTGATGAAGCCAAGCTCAATTCACTTGGTTAAATTTGTTCTTGGATCCAGAACTAGCAACAATATTTTTGTCATGTGGGTTGTTGATTGAGGAAAACAGTTGCACCCAATTGAAAAATTGCAGCCCAAATCAGGTAGAAATCTGTCATGAAGGATTGCACCCAAAAAACTCACGATCCCAACTAAGAAGTTCAAGAGCAACAACAATTTGTCACCACTGATCAACAGATACATGGGAAAGGAACAAAATTTGGCTCAAAAAAAGTTTGCAGTTTTACATCACTCTCTGTATGGAGATGTTTCTTAGAATACTGTAGTACCTCTACCATTCCGGTAGTAATTAAATTGTTTTCAATAAATGCTACTCACAATGCCACAAGTTCTGAAAATTTGAAGCTTGGTGGTGTGGTGTGCCTAAGTAGTGCAAAATTATTTCACATTTGTGTTAACCACCTCAACTATTAAGAATTTCAAGAAAGTTCTCATTTCACTGTTGAAGTGGAAAAACAAAAACAACAATTATTCGTCAAGAAGATGCTGGAATGGTAAAGGTACTATGATAGAAATCCCAGTGCCAATCCAGGTTGCTAACAAAACCATCAACTCTTCCAAGTTCATAATCTTAACACCAAATGCACGAGCAAACGTGCTGTTTTATGTTATAATCGAGTAGCTAATAAAAAACAGTCATTTTGTTAAATGGGCATGTGTGGAGATCATTGTATCAAGTGCCTATTTATGTGTCCAAATT
>Ga0209611_10004609_pt1 | contig 23493 bp, 22 predicted proteins | sample S1TSphgellanicum_3_FD_187693 | JGI IMG/M metagenome (GOLD analysis project Ga0209611, IMG submission 187693) | Host-associated microbial communities from peat moss isolated from Minnesota, USA - S1T2_Fc - Sphagnum magellanicum MG (SPAdes) (version 2) | ecosystem: Host-associated > Plants > Peat... | reverse complement strand
CCCCCCCCCCAAAAAAAAAAAAAAAAAAAAGGTGACAAAAATTTTATTGTCAATTAGATGTGAGTGAAATGAGATTTTTTTTAATTTTTAAAAAATATTAAATTAAATTACTTATTTACTTATAATAATTTTAAACTTTATTTATTATTATTATTTTTAAATTGAAATTTGTCAAGTAGGTAGATTGGATGGAGATCATCCACAAGAGTAATGAGCTGAATTTGGCTAAAGGTTAAATAAATAGTAGAGTAAAATTCTTTAAGAATCCGGCCTAGTTTTGGCGAGCAATCAGCGAACTCAGTGTCCAAATATGTCAACATGTGACCCTTTTTCTTTTTTTCCCCTCAAAATATGGCGATTTTTTTCTCGTTTTTTCCCCCGCCAAAAAAAAGGCATTCGCCAAAAAGAAAAAAACACTCTCAAGTGTATAGTCCTAGGCTCCAAATGGCATGCTGGCTAAAAAGGTGCAATGAATAATGATGACCTCTCAAGGGGTGGGGGGGGGGTGGGGGGAGGGAGCTTTCCTTTGGCCTGAAAGCAACAGCATGGAGCCAATGAGGTGAAAGACATTATGGATTCTATTGTTTGGAAGGGGCTTATGGACAACACTTATTATGGCTAATTCACTTGCGATTCGTTCGTTCAGCTACTTTTTCATACTAAATGAATGTTACTGACTGGTATATATATAATGCATGTAAATATTATGGGAGGAACTAATAAATAAATTAAATTAATAAATAAATAAATAATTGGATCATTTTTCTCATGTCAAATAGTCTATTATTTAATACATAAAAATTAGAACTTTAAAAGGAACAACCACGGCCACTCACTCTTGTGTTGGGAACTAGAATAACACCAATTTTTTTTCTAATGAATATAATAACATTTGACACATGCCATGAAGTCTTCATTGTCATAATAACACTATTAATTTTTTATTTTTTTAATACCAGCAATTCAAAATAATAAAATTCCATGTATATATACATAAATATATGTTAGATTTTTTTTATTTATATAAACAATTAAATATCATGTATTTGAAACTTAACAATGAACCTATCTAATTAATGTAGGTACAAGATACTCATGTCCATAATAAGTCTATGTTCAATATTGAGAATTGATGGGGGGTGTCATAAGTTGAAAAGATCAAAATTTGAAATAGAACAATTGTAAAAAGTGAAAAAAAGGAATAATTAAAAATATATTAAATTTTCATTCACATTTTCTTCCATAACAATTAGTATTCAAGTATGGGTATATATATCATTTTTCCACACCCATGTTTCAAAATGTTAAAAATCATGAAGTAATCTTTGATATATATATATATATATATATATTTATATATATTTATATATTTAAAGGCTTGGCTTATTTATTTTGGGTTGGTCAAGCCTCAAAAAATATCTTACCTAAACATGACAATAATTGTAAAACTAAAATAAATAATGTTGCATTATGCAATGGAATTATGAATAATACTCCTTTGCTTTTAAAACAATCATCAATCACAATGCAATAGTGGTTGCACACCTACACACATCTTCTACCATTTCCATATGAGGGGGGAGGTTGGGGAAGGGGACCATGAGGAGGAGGAGGAGTAGCACCCACCAACCACACCTCTACCATTTTGCCTTGCAATTGTGGTGGCTTTTCCACCTAAAAAGCACAAACACATGTTGTATTCTTGTGTTTTTATGTAGGAATCAATTATATTATTATAATTACTTGACATTGAGGGACAAAATTTGCAAGACAATGGAGAAAGATGTGTTGACTAGATTTTGTGAACATGTTGTTTTTATGGCACATCTTTAAACAAAAATATTAATTAATTATTTTTTTTTTAAAACTTATTTTTTAAATATTTATTTATTTATTTATTTTCTATATCATGCATGCATGATGGAAAAATACTCTTTTTTATTTTGACATTGGGTAGGGTTATTAATGGCTTGTTGTGCAAGACATAAAATAATACAACAAAACAAGTATGCAAAGTAGAAAGTAATGACATTTTGTATAATTGGGTTGCAAAGTGCGAAACCCTTCTTTTGGTTTTAAAAATGCATTTAGCTTTCACCTTTTTGTATTTTTATTTTACAATTTATTTAGAGCATATTTAGGACATTAATTTGTTTTACATTTTCCACTTTTAAAAACCTTTTTTTTTTCTTTTTTCTTTTTTTGCCTTTTTGCCTTTTTGCACACCTTTTGGCTTGAATGATGCTCTTTACAATGACTTACATCATGACTAAGTAATTGAATGTTGGTGGCAATCTATATATATATATATAATTTTTTTTTAATTTTAAATTTTTTTTTGGTGTTGTTGCAATTAAAGTTTGAATTAGAGAATTTAAAGCAAAATATATCAAAGGTTAAATTACCATGTTGGTTAAGCTTGAAATCTACACAACACTCAAAATTCAAATATTTTTGGCCTTGCCTACCAAGGCAAGGATATTGTTGTGTTTAGATTCATTATAGAGTATAGTAGCTTAAGGGATTTTTATAGGCCCCTAGGTAATAATAAATAATAGGTCTATTTTTATATGAGGATTTTTGATCTCTTGAAGGATTTTGGTGTCTTTTAAAGGATTTTTTTGAAGACTATATTTTTGCATGGTGAAACATTTGAGTTTCCATAATTCTTCTTTTGCATTAAGATACTTTTTTTAATGTAAATGGCAAGGCCACAGTGTGACACACACCCTTGTTTGTTTCTACTTGATTTCTATTCGAAGAATTCCAAAATAGTTATTTCCATGAAGTCCCAAAAATGTTTTTTCATATCTTGCCACCCAATTTTCAGCATCTCTTTAAGTCATAGTGCCACAATTATGCATTCATGCATAATCAAATTCCATAGAACTTGATTTTGCCATCATCTGGTTGTGTGCATCAATGCCCAATGAAGCATCAAGCAAAACAAACACGAAGAGTTGAGTGCAGTGATTAGAGAGAAATTGTTGCAGCCAGAAATTGAACTTCCAAAGTGATGATGCATTTGTTGTTGCAACGAGAACTTGATTGATTTCCACTCTGGAGCTTGGCAGACTTGGCTGCAGCTCCCATAGTAACCCATATATAATAACATCACAATTTTGTGTTGTAGCCACCACCACATTTGCCATCATTCATTCATATGAGGAATTAGCCAAAATTTGGTGATGGGTCAGAGAGTTTTGAAAGTAGAAGAATTGAAGAATCCTGTATCTGAGTGACACTAGATTTTATTTTTTTGGGGTGTCACCAAAAGCTGCAAAAATTTGCCCCCCCCCACCTGCCCCCCCAAAAAAAACCGCTGATCTCAACACTGAAATATGCTACACATATTGTACTAGCAGTTATGCCAAGTCTGCAAGCAACCCATTAAGACTAGGGGTGACATTGCTGACTAAAAAGAATGGAAGACAAACCTACACAAAGTGGACAACCCCAAGAGACTAAACATCTGGTGAAAAAAACACTTTTCCTGATTCTTCTTCCAATCCGAAAGCTGAGCTGCGCTGAGCTGAGCTGAGCTGAGCTGAGTTGAGCTGAGGATTCTTCTTTCAGCAGGTTGGATCCTTTGTGTTTCAACTAAATCCACTGTGGACATCGAGAAGCAAATCTTGGAGCTCTGGAAACGTAGCAAGCAAGAGCATCTCCAGAAGGCTATACGACAGTTGCTTTATACAAACGGTTGACTGCATGCATTCCCACCCCAAATCCCACCAAAGTAAGCCAAGCCACAACATCAATTGCACGGCCCTTCCAACACCCAACTGATGCTACTTAAAACAGGCAGAGATCCTTTGCAACCTTCTTTTGAAAACTGATGTGCATTCTCTAGAATCATTTGATCTATTATACTCTGATTTCTCTCTCTTACTCAAGAGTAAAAACCATTCAACCCTATCACATTCTCCCTTGTCCAGCCCCAAGCATATCATTTGACTTCTCTCCTGCAATTATGACCCATGTACAAAAATGGAAAAAAAAAATCCTTCAAAAAAATTCCCATCCCAGAGCATGATGACCCACCTGAGAAAAATTGTATATATCTGTGGCACACCGTGTGTACTGCTTTTTACCAATAAGATTCACCAGTGTTGCAGGTGCTCGATCTGCAAACCCATGGTCAAATTCCATTAGCAAAACCCAAACTTCTGTTCAAGACTATCACTTCCAATTTGCCTGCCAACAAATAGTTTCTCCAGTGAAAACACTTCAGCATATATATATATAATAAGTGGTAAACTGGTGTCTTGAGTTTTACCAAGAAGTATTTCACGAACAACCATGGCTCTCCGTAAAGCCTCAAGATGATGCTCAAATGAATTCACTGGCGCCTGTTGCTGCACCCTCTGACCTGCTTTCTTGGCTCCCTCCATTTCTACACCTTCTTTTGGAGCACCTGAATTTGTTGAAGAGCCATGCCGATTCGGATGCTTGGTAAGAAAGATACCATCTGGCCAGAGAATCTGCAGCCATCGTTTATACATCAGACCCAAGGTGTTCAATTTTGTGATGTAGCCATATTGGGGATCATCCACAAGAGGAATTAGCCAAATTTGACTACAGGTCACAGAGGAAAGTAGAGAAATTTAAGAATCCTGCTTGGAACCTACTGTCTAAATACAGTGATTTCAGGAAACAAAAAAAGAAAAAAACCCCCTCAAAATCTGGCAACTTTGGCACATTTACTTCACAAAAATCCCTTGTATGAGTCCCACTACAAATGTTTTGTCACCAAATGGCAAAAATTTGCTGGGGAAAAAAATGCTGATGCTCCATACTTACTTTTGATGATGAATTAATGATGAAAACTAGCAAAATCAGTTTTTCAACAAAAGTGTCTGCTCTCAGCTTTTCTGCAAAAGCCCACAAAAAAATGGAGCTTTGAAAGGAATGAAAAACCACTGGTGGTTGGTCACATAGAGAATCCGCTGAGACCCATAGAGAGAGATGTGGAAACTTGCCCTATGAACCCACTGAATTCCTCTTGCCACAACCTCTTCACTCCGCAGCCATTGGATTTTCTCAAGCAGCCAATCATCAATTGCATCTCCCAACCCAACCTTTAAAATTTGCTTTGCCATCCACAACACTTGTCGTCTGGCAGAAAACAAAGGGGCAACAATTATCAGATTCATAATAGTGAAGTTTCTTTTTTTTTCAATTTTGTCAAGTAGGTGGACTGGTGATCATCCACAAGATGAATGAACCAAATTTGGCTAGAGGTCAGACATGAGAGTATGAAGTATTTTTGGAATCCTACCTAGTTTTGATGACCTACAGGAACTCAATGTCTAAAAAAGGCAACTTCTAACTTCTTTTCCTCAAAATGTGGCGATTTTTTTTGTGATTTTCAATCAGTGCCCAGTGTCCACATTTGCATGTGTGTGTGCTGAACATATTTGCACAACATGAACTCGTGATATTGTCACAAAGAAAGAGAGGAGATTTGCACCTGATCCAACCACGCCCCTGGAGTTGAAAAATGGCATCCACAAGATTAAGCAATGGCACACTCACTTTTGGAGGTGACCACTGCACATCAAAAATCCCAACTCAATGAATCACTGAAATACTAAATAAATGCAGACATAGTAGAAGATCAGCCTTCTGTAACCAATCTTGTACAAGAGTAGAAAACAAAGAGGGTCAAACTTGCTGGTAGTCTGGACAGAGAGTGGCCGGCTAGATGGGATTATTTTTTTAATTTTTAAGGGAGGCAGCTACACTAACACAATTGAGGCTTACCTCCTGAGGAATCACAAGTTCGTCCTCAACCAGTTCGGAGATGAAAGAGTCTACAGGTGAATGTCCCTCTGATAAAGCCCTATCAAAGTGTCTTCCAAAATACAGATTGTCTCTGTCATCCAGAGTTGGCAACCCAAATCGATGACTGGAAGGCTTCGAGCCATCAGCTTCATGGGTGTCCACATGCAAATCACTGTCAGACTGCCAATCACCAGACCCAAAGCCATGAACACCACTATAGTCAAGTGCCATGTGATCTTCATCTTCTGAAAGTGAGGTTGCAAAAGTTTTTTCACCAGAGCCACCACTATCACAGACAGAAAGAACTTGAGAGGGTCCTGAGAGCTTCAGATTTGACAAACTCCCAGGAGTGGTTGATGTTGTGGTGGTTTGGGGAAAACCTGAGGTAGTCACAGTCTGGCTCATAGTCATCTCCCCACTACTACTATTACCCAGAGGAAGTCGATACCGGAGCCCAATAGTGGCGGTCTTTAAAACCCCTTGAAGGTCATCTGAAACTCCTCGGATTTGACGAAACATATCGTCCATTGCATCATCCACATTCACTGCAACATCATAAGTTCACGACACCAAAACATTTGTACAAAAGAAGCATTACACTCTAGATTAGACTAAGAACATGTAGACCAAGAAGAATCACAACCCCATTTCAAACACAGTTGAAGAACAACTACTGCTGACACAGATAAAAAATTGGTAATTGGAAACAGAAGAAATCAGAAATGACTCACCAGCTAAAGTCTTCATCATGGATGGAGCAACTCCAAACGCATAGTGCTACAGAAGAAAAAAGAGAAAAGAGAAAAATGGGTACAAGTATCAACTGCTTTTCCATCTCCCTATGTATGTACAGCCACATGCAGGTCCAGAAAGCTAAACAGTGATGTCAAACACCAGAAAACCAGTTTCCCTCAAGTGTCCACCAAGGAGAGAAACAAAACCCACCTGTGAGTTCATGCTCAAAAAATCCCATACTTCATGAAGCTCTGCAATGCTTGGAATTGCCAGAAGATCCTGTTCAAGAGGATTCAAGAGCCTTTATAACCCTAAAAACTAAAACGACAACCACCCAGGGAAAAAATTGCACCCAAATCTTGTAGAACATGCATGAATCTTGATTTTGGAATACATGATGTTTTTACACAATGGAATAGTATTGTGAAATTCTGAGAGTGAGTCAACGACATGTGCGGTGATGAAGGAGGGTGGGATTCAAAACATACTCTCAAGTATTTGTCAAGAAGAACACAGCGTTCACGAACAAAGTCATTGTCGAGACTTGATGTGAGAAATCTCTTTGGAGGAAGACTGAGAGAATAATTGGGCATGTCCTTTAAGCGCCTATGTAGCTGCTCAAAATTTCGAAACCTGCAATTACAACCCAGCAAACCATAAGGGCCCTTGAGACATGGATCTGCTCATGTCCAGAGAAAGTTGAGATAACCCAATTGCTTGTCCCAGACCTGCTCATCATATCTGCCCCTTTGATGAACCTTCACATTCATCCATTCTCCACAGGTGGAAAACATGGAACCTGGAAGGAACCAAGACTCAAAAAAGGGCTAAAACTGTGGGTGCTGCACATTTTTTTGTTTTTTAAATTCAAAACTGTACACTGTACAATAGGAGTACAAGTTATGCATCAGCAGATACAAAGAAAGCTACAACATGAATGGCCACCAGGATCTGTTCAGAAAGGTCGAATGAGTGCAACTTCAGGACCACTTACAATACCTTCTTTGGACTTGCCAAGTTCGGTTGTCAGAGTCTCCAACCCTGATAGCATACACCGTAAAAGTTTTCGATCCATCTTTCTCAAAATGGGCACCCATCACCTGCAACATCAACCCAAGATTGCCATTCTAGCAGTGTCATATCAGGAGACACAAAAAAAAAGAAAGAGAGAGAAAGAACTCTGGGTAAAACCCTAAACCCTAAACCAATTGGCACCACCCAGACCTCCAGGTAGTGCTAATTTTGTTGGGCAGTAGTGTCAAGCTAATCCTCTGAAAAAATGGGTTTGGGATCAGTGCATAGTCTTGCCTTGCAATATAGCTTGTTCAGGGACATCCGAGATGTGAAGACAGTCGTTGGAACACCAGTCTTTGGCCTCAGAGACATTTCAGATTCATCTTCACTGTGTGCCCTGTTGACAACATTCTCCAGGTGCGGGATGACACTCATGGCTGTTGTTGTTGGTCTTACTGAGGTCAAAATAGCTGCTGCCTCCTCCTCATGAGATCCTCCTTTGAGCTCATGCCATTTTTCAAGTCCTCCCTCATCACTCCTTGATCTGCGATGTGATGAATGCATCTTTGCCCTTCGATATCGCTGTTGACCAGAAGCCAGCCTCTCTTGGTTGTTGGAGAAACTCAATGAGTTCTGAGCTTTAGCTACAGTTTCATGCTGATTGCCAGTACCTTCCATAATAGGTAACTGAGAGCTACTTGAGATACTTGGCACCTGTTGCAGGTTCTCTGATAAGTGCAAAGGAGCTTGAAGCTCTTCTTCATCAGTGTCATGTAAAGAAAATCCTATCCCTGGCAGTCGCTGATCTGCACCTTCTGAAGTGTCGAAAGGCAGGCCCTCATATCTCTCAGCACTCCTATGGCCTTGCTTTATGTCCAAAAAGTCTGTTGAAGTGGTGGCAGTGGTGAGAAGCCGGTGTGATGAAACCGGAAGCTGCCCCCTGAGCTCAGGGCTCTTAGAGGTCCCTTCCATACTGGTCATGGGTTTTACTGTGACTTTTGATTCAGATAGAACAAGATGACCCACTTTTCCTCCAGCAGGCTGTAGTAGTAGATCTACAGCAGACTGGCTAACTGCTGAACCTAAAGAGGTCTTTGAGATCTCCCTCTTTTTGTAGTTCCTGCCTTTGGCCCATAAGTTGTCAAGGTGCTCTGGTGTCAGAGCTTGTGTTCGCCGCTGTGTCACAGCATCCAACACCTGAGCCCAGTCACTGTGAGTAACTGAACCCAACTCCCCATGGCCAGGCCCAGAACAAAGCTGCTGCTGCTGCTCAGGGGTGTTGTTGGCTACCTGGAATTGCACTCCCACAATTAGTATTTTACACACCCAAAACCCAAAACCTCACAAGCGCATATATACTTCACAGTTCTGCAAAGAAGAAATGAGATTTAAAATCCTGGTCTTCAAAACTACCCATAGTACAAAACTATCATGATTTCTTGCACATATGTAACTCGGCCTGACTTTCAACTACTGACTTCCATCACATGTTTCAATTGAAAGGTGAGAACTTTTTGCCTCTTTCAAAGGTTTTGTTGCATCAGAGGACTGTAGTTTAGTGACCAAGGCACTGAGGTCTCCTGTTGAAGTTGAGAGTGCTCCTTTGGGTGGAGGCTGGATCACATTCTTAGTCTCCTCTACTAAACCCTCTAAATTGCCAATTGCTGTCATTTCAAGGCCTGACAGCGATGGCTTCCGTTGCAGGATGATCCGCTCAGGGAGATGTGATTTGACATCCTTACTGTTAGTCTCACCAGATGTTGATGAAGCTCGGTTGGCCTGGCCTGACTTCTCTTTTGAAGACAAGGAAAGTGACTCAATGAGCTCATTGATGAACCTGAATCCACATAATTACACATACAAATGTGACTATATCTTTCAGCAGAGCCCACTATTATTAAGGCCCAAGGGGCCATGATGGTCTGGGATTTAGTGTAACCCTAAACCATAAACCCCTAAACCCAGTATATTAAATATCCCCTTTACTTCTTGTGATCTCTGCAGAACATTCACCAAAAGCCAATCCTGCTATTCCAGGGGTAAGAAGCAGCACCAGCAATAGGTACTCACTACTCACCCAGGGTTGGCAAAGTTGAGAACAGGCAATAGAACTGAACATGTAAGCAACTCTCGGGCTATGCTTTTCAGCAACCGACAGCGCAAGTCTTCACGCCTTAGCACTAAAGCAACCACACCCCCCATCAGTCGTTTCAGTACCTGCAAAAATGGACATATGCAGAAGCAAGAAGTACCAGTCAGGAAAAAACTCAATTGGGGAACACAGGAGAAACCACCACCTAGGTTTCTGAAACTCCCAGAGACCACTTGGATCCACTGTCAAAAGCTTAGGCAGTTGATTAATTCTCGACATGTGATTGCCTCTGCGTTGTTGTAGCTGGATGCCCAATATTTCAGAAGGGCTGAAGAGCAAGGGAGCAAAGGCAGAAAGGGTTGCTTACCTTGTACTCTGCTTCAGGGGAGATGAGGGCTGGGTGCAGTTCCCTAGCAACAAGCATAGCATCCTTCAATTTCTCATCTCTCTCTTCTGTTGAGAGTGATGCCATCACATCAAGCCCTATGCTCGCTTTCATTCGACGAAAGAGCTCAAGATGGCTTCTTATTAAGTCCACCATATCCCTGCATCATCAATGCCAGATTGTCAAAAGTCTGAGAGTCAATGTCACGAAGGTGCTCTTTGCTTATGCCTTGCACACGATCTCCTTGAATCCATGCAGCGTGTCTAGATGATGATTCACTAGTAGTAAACTCAGATTAAAAAAGAATGTTGAGGTCCCCCCCAAACTTACCTGGAAATAAGTTCCATAAGGTCCACACGCTTGACACGACGGGCGAGTTCCCCAATCACATTATTGATCAAAAGCTGAAGCTCTTCAGGAAACTCACGATCAGGTGTAAGTGATGCATACCACAGATTTGTAACCCACTCGTCAACCACAGATTTTGTCAGATCATCCACTGCAGCCTCGATTGATGGCGAGTCTATATTATGTCGCCACCTGCCACATCACACAGTTGGCACATTTAATCAACCCTCAACAACTATAATAACAACTAACCACCCTCAGCAAGTCTGGTGGCACCACAGTTTCAGAACCCTAATGACTGGTGGGTTGAACAAAACTCTCTTGGAAACAAGGAAAACTTCTACAGGTGACTGACATTGAGGTGCAAGTGTTTTTTCACTCACCTGTTTCTCACAAAGTTCGATGGTGCAGAGAGAAGAGCAGGGTCATTAGGATGGAGTTGGGAGCGTAGCTGGGGTCGGGGAGGAGGTGGACCTTCTGGAGGTCTCCTTCGAATCTCAACTTCTAAAGAAAGGCGGCGCACCACAGCCAGGAAAAGGACTGCAATGGGTATATTGATCCAGACGGAGCTGCTTGTCACTGCAGAAGAATTGAATCCAACAAATCCACAACAGTTATTAGACCCGTGTGGGACGGGTGGTCCAGACTCCAGACTCCAGACAGAATCACACAAAAGACTGACTTCACAGAGACACACCTGCTGCCACCAACAGGACAGCAAAACTGCCAACACTAATGAGCACACTAGGGTTGAGCACACTCTGTGTCTCTCACACTGTGAACACATCAATCAGTTCAGACTGTAGATGATCTGAAGATCTAAACTGTAACTGAGGAAAATTTCTCAAATTGTAGGAGATTTCAGACGTAAAAAATAAATCACAAGAGCCTAAACAAAGAATTCCATGTGCCATATTCTTCTTCTAATTCAGAGATGGATTGCTCCTCCCACTGTCTTCACCCACAAGAGTCCTGAAGAGAAAAGACCCCACACACAAGAGTACTGAAGAGAAAGACCCACCCACAAGGGGCACTGAAGAGAAAAGACCCCACACACAAGAGTACTGAAGAGAAAGACCCACCCACAAGAGGCACTGAAGAGAAAGACCCACAAGAGGGACTGAAGAGAGAGGCCTTACAGGACATGAAGTAGGCAAGACAGACCACCAAGATTGCCCACAAAAGCGTCCGTCTTTTGGCTTCTTCCACCAAATCCTTCAAGGTCCCCATGGCAGTTTCCAACCCCAGCAGCAGGCACACAACCAGTTGGTCATAAGCAAAATTCCAAATCAACCTCCTCCTCCTCCTCCTCCTCTTCTTCTTCTTCTTCTTCGTCTGCCTTAGTAAGTGGCTTTTCCTGCTTCCTGCACTCGACACTACTACTACTGATGCAAGACATATTGTTTCTTTTCTTCCCCACCACTACACGCATACAGAATGACTTCAGACAGAAGACGAGAGATGATGAAGATGTCTTGCGAGAGAGGGGGAAGAAGTGACGCTGCCGATTTCTCTCGTCCGTCAGTCAATCAGTCAGTCAGTCAGTTTGCTGCACATGCGCTGCTCTGCTCCGTATCTTCCACGGCCGGTCGCCACTGGATCCACTTAGAGCCCATCTTTCTTCTTCCCATTTTCAGTGCGTGTCTTCTCCTGTCCCCCGCGCGCGCCTCTCGCTCTCTCTCTCACTCAAATGCACGCCAAGTTCGCGCGCACGGAAGCCGCCTTTTCCATGTCGCTAGAAACTTGTGTTTTTTACTCTAACTCTCCGTTTGTTTGCTTTTGTTCGTTTGTCTTTTTTTTGGGGTTTTGTCGCAAACGTGTTTCTGGCGCTGGTGTAAAGGATGGCGAACTTTTCTCTCTCTGTCTCTGTCTCTGTCTCTCTCGCTCTGTGACACAGTTTGGGATAGAATTTGTGTTCCATCTTTTTTCTTCTCATTTTGCATTACAATTTTTTTGGGTGGAGTTTTTTTTCTCTACAATCACATTCACATCTAGATTCCACCATGGTCTCCAATTCTGCTTCTGTCTTGCAATCAACACCCATCTGAGATCTAGTTTCCCATCCGTCTCCAATTCCTGTTTGTCTCTTTACATTCACATTCACATCTAGTTTTCACCATCGTCTCCAATTCTGCTTCTGTCTTGCAATCAACACCCATCTGAGATCTAGTTTTCCATCTGTCTCCAATTCCTGTTTTTCTCTTTACAATCACATTCACATCTAGTTTTCACCATGGTCTCCAATTCTGCTTCTGTCTTACAATCACATTGAGATCAACACCCATCTGAGATCTAGTTTTCCATCTGTCTCCAATTCCTGTTTTTCTCTTTACAATCACATTCACATCTAGTTTTCACCATCGTCTCCAATTCTGCTTTTGTCTTGCAATAACATTGAGATCAACACCCATCTGGAGATCTAGTTTCCCATCTGTCTCCAATTCCTGTTTTTCTCTTTACAATCACATTCACATCTAGATTCCACCATGGTCTCCAATTCTGCTTATGTCTTGCAATCACATTGAGATCAACACCCATCTGAGATCTAGTTACCCATCTGTCTCCAATTCCTGTTTTTCTCTTTACAATCACATTCGCATCTAGTTTCCACCATGTCTCCAATTCTGCTTCTGTCTTACAATCACATTGAGATCATCACCTTGAGATCTAGTTTCCCATCTGTCTCCAATTCCTGTTTCTCTCTTTACAATCACATTCGCATCTAGTTTCCACCATGTCTCCAATTCTGCTTCTGTCTTACAATCATATTGAGATCAACACCCATCTGGAGATCTAGTTTCCCATCTGTCTCCAATTCCTGTTTTTTCTCTTTGCAATCACATTATTGTCCTTACATTATTGTTGTTATTCAGTGGAGTTTTTCTTTGCAATCACATTCAGAATCTAGTTTCCACCATGTGTCCAATTCTGTTTCTTTCTCTCTCTTTGCAATCAAACACACTGACTGAGATCACATTTTAAGAAGATCTAGTTTGTTGTTGGCCTTGCTTACTACCAAGGCAAGAAGGATATTGTTGTGTTTAGATTCATTATAGAGTATAGTAGCTTCAATGGATTTTGGAGACAGATGGGGAAACTAGATCTCATCAGATGGGTGTTGTTGATAAAAAGCTAATTCAGAAGCCCCTAGGTAGTAGCTCTATTTTCACATGAGGATTTTTGAAAGATGATATTTTGGTTTGTGTTGAAACTTGAGAATAGTTATTATAGAGTTATGATCTCTTGAAGGATTTTGGTTTCTTTGAGAGGATTATTTTTTTGAAGATTGTATTTTTTTGCATGGTGAAATAGTTGAATTTTTATACTTCTTCTTTTGCCCTTAAGATACCTTTTTTTGATGTAAATGGCAAGGCCACACAATGTGACACACCCCTTGTTTTGCTCTGTCTCCTCCGATCCTGTTTCTCTTTTGCAATCACATTCGTATTGTCCTTGCATTATTGTTTTTGGTGGAGTGTTCTTCTCTACATAATAATAATCTCTTACATTGAGATCAAGTTTTCACCTTGTCTAGATTATCTAGAAAACTCTACATTGAGATCTAGTTTCAATAGTTTGTTCATCTATGGAAATTAATTAAAAATTCTAAATGGTTTTTTTCACAATTGAGTTTCATAAGAATTTGGAAGTTAAGCCCATTTCAATACATATAGTATTGGCATGATTAACTTCATAGGTGGTTTAATATACTTGGGTCAAGACGCTAGGGGGGCTCACTAGTTTCTTTGCAAATCACATGATGGTCTAAAAAGTGAATGATATTTTATTTTATTGTATCTTTTGGGTCTTCATTGGAATGTGCTTGTTGTTACTTATGTTTGTCAAAAACCATTATGAAAAATGGTGGCATTGTATCAAGTGCAAGCAACTTCTATTTCAAGGCATGTTGTAGGTGAGAGCTCTTCTGGACTAAGTGTTTCCTTTAGGTGTTCTTCCTCTCTCCTTATTTGACATGCTCCTTGCAACTTGAGGGTTTTGAGTACTTGATTTGTTCATATTTTCCTTGTGCTTTGCCCTTGTTGCCTGGACTCGAGTCCTTCCCTCTTGTTCATATCTCTCCTTTTTTTTCCTTTTTTTTTGGGTGGGTGCTTTGTTTTATTAATGCTTGGCACGTTTTTATTATTATAAACTTTTGTATATTCACTAGTTTGAGATGCTAGTGGTTTTTCGCTAGTTTAGGATATTGAAGAGATCTAGACAACCAAAGTCAAATGACATGAAAATTAAATGAGAGCACTTTTGACATGCATGAATTCATATGCTTTATCTAACTTTTCATGTAAAGAAATGAGGGATGTGTTGAAGTGGGAATTTTTAAATGAATGTTCATTCTTTCATTATGAATGAGAGGTGGAGGAAAAGAAAAATAAATGTTTACATTCCATAGAAGAATACAATCAGAGGGGAAAACAATTATTCACTCACACTCCAAAGAAAGAGGCAAGTTTGAAGAGGGGGAAAAAAAAAGTCCACCCATTCCAAAGGAAGAAAAAGTTGGGACAAACAAAACAAAACAAAACAAAGTTCAGGCATTTTCTTTAAAGGAGAAAGAAGAAGCTCATTTTGGAGATCAATAAATTTTGTGCATTTTCGCACCAAATGAGAGTTGTACCAAATACTCTCTGTAATAGGAGACCATTATTCTTCTACAAGAGTACTTCTAATGTGTGGAGAGATGCCTCTAACGAACACAGGATTCACCATTTCCATGAGCAAACTAATTAGAAACGTGCTTAGTATGTATGAGATCCTGCACACTAAAATTGGATGAAGAAAAGTCAAAACATACAGGTTAGTTAGTTAGGGTTAGGAAAATGGTTTTTTGGCTCAGTACAATTTCACAGGTTTCCAGTGGCTGGTGCAATGCTCAGCAACACTCTACTACACCTGCAGAAAGAAAGAGTGTAATAAATATGACCTGACTACTGCTCAGAGTTTCTAATTGGCCCATTGTAATGATTGATTGGCCCAGGTCATTTGCTATAAGTAGTCCCTCACCTATTTGCTGTCCCAGTTTCAATTTTGTTATGGGTGGGGTTGATAAAAAGCGACTAACTAAACTTGGATGTGAAAAATATCTTTTGAGGGTCACATACTAAGCACCACTGGAAATGCTCTTTCACATACTAAGCACCACTGGGGATGCTCTTCCACATACTAAGCACCACTGGAGATGCTCTTACATGTGAGCTGCTGCTGACATAGCTTAAGTTCAGTGTCCTCCTTCCTGCCACTCGGGAGTCTGCAAAACATGAAAATGAAGAAGATGATTCAAATTTTCTTTCTTGTATGGGAAGGTTTCAGAAGGCTTCCCCCCTCAACAAGCAACAAATTGATGATGTTCCATAACACGCAGAGTCCAACTAAGATTTCGGTTCGGCCAGAGTGAACCAACCTCCATGACTGCACCAGTTGGCCGTTCTGTCCACAGGATGGGCTGTGTTTTTCATCTACCTCTTCACCCTACATTAACTAACATTCTACCACGGTCAAGTTTTTTGCCTGCTGACCTTTGACCCTTTTTTTTTGGGCCAATTTTTCCCCAACCCTGACCCTCCTCCATACTACCCTCCCACCTAGTTACACTATTAACCTACCTACTCTACTGACCTACCTCTTAGCCTATACCTTGAACCCAACCAACTAACAACCAATCCCTTATCTACCCTTTTTATCTTTTCTTGGCAAAACTTATATCTCTTCCTGGCTAAACCTATATCTATTCTTGGTTAGACTTCTATCTCTTGGCAAAACATATATCTCTTCTTGGCTAAACATTTTTCTCTTGGCAAAAACTTTTTTTTTTCTTGGCTAAAATTTTATTTCTTGACAAAACCTTTTTTCTTTTTTTTGCCTAAAATTTTCTCTATTGGAAAAATCTATATATTTTTTGGCAAATTTTTTTCTATTGGCAAAACTTATATATTTTCTTGGCTAATTTTTTTTTTTTGGAAAAAAGTATATCTTTTCTTGGTTAAACTTTTCTTTTTTGGCAAAACCTATATATTTTCTTAGCTAAAATTTTCTCTCTTGGCAAAATTTATATATCTTTTTGGCTAAAATTTTCTCTCTTAGCAAAACATATATCCCTTGGCTAAATTTTTATCTCTTGGCAAAACTTACATATCTTCTTGGCTAATTTTTTTTCTCTTGGCAAAACCTATATCTCTTTTTGGTTAAAGTTTTCTCTCTTGGCGAAACCTATATCTTTTTTTGGCTAAACCTTGACCTCTTAACAAAACATTTCCATTTGTTGACTAAAATTTTACCTACCAATAATTATTTTATATCTTTTTGGTTAAACCTATACCTTTCAACAAAACCTTTATCTCTTTTTGGCTAAACCCTTACCTCTCAACACAATCTTTTTACATATTAAGTAAACCTTTACCTTTCAACAAAACCTTTCTATATTTTGGGTAAACCTCTCTATTTCATAATTAAACATCTACTTTTCTAAAGGGGAAAAATAATAATGGAATCCACAAGGTGTAAAATGAACTTCAATAATTTTTTTTATAGAAATCAATCAAGGATATAAAATATAATGTTGATTTTAATTAGAACAAATAATTAAGGAGGTAAGAAAAAAAAATTGTTGTATTTTCAATGATTATTTAATTCAATCACTTAAATCATAAGAAAATTAATATAAAACATATGGTTTTTAAAAGAAGGTTAAATTTACACATAGAGGTTAAGGGTTTAGGTTATGGGCATTACAATACTTGTTTCAACTTTAAGTTTTAACACCATATTTATAATGGTTTGGAATTCCCAAAACTAACACCTATTGTATGGGTAACATGTAAATATTGCCTATTATGGCAAATATTAATAGTAGTTGAAAATTTAATCCCAACATGCAATACCCACATATGAAAGCAATGCCATTTTCAATTGAAATGAAACTTTTTTTAGAATTTTTTTTTTTGCTTTTTTAGATTATTTTTCTAATTTCTTGTATTTGTATTTAGAATTTTAGAATTTTATTATCTTTTTTCTTGTTCTAAATTATTTTTCTTCTATATCTTCTTCATAATCAGTTTTTTTTATTTCTTTATTTTTTCTAATTCAAAAAATTCAAAACTATCTTTGTCAGTTTTTGTTTAACATTAAATATGCATATTTTATGCCCAACATTTGGATATTATGTGAAACACGAAAAAATCTAGCCCACATTTTATGCTTCAGATGTGAGTATGACACAGTTTTATTTTACTTTTTCTTCTTTTAAATATTTCTCATCACAACATCAAAAATGAAAAAATGAAGGTATTACATACATTGGACCAATCATATTGTGGTGGAGCTTGAATGAAAATGAACCTAGATTTTGCAATACTTTCATGATAAAATTGGGGCCCCATTGGAATCGAAATGCAACAAAAACCAAGTCCATGCAATTCCCACGTAATTTCTACTACCAATTATATTTCATTTATGTAAAGGTTTTAATATGTAAGTATTGCAAATACTTGCCCCTCCATCACTTAGGTTAAGGTTACTAGAAAGTCCAAAAAACTACAATACCTACATTGTCAATATCTAATACAAATGTCGAAATATGGGTGAATGTAATTCCTACACATTCAATTGTGATTATTCACTATGTACATCAACAAAACAAATACTTTCATCATATTTTTAAACACGTTGATATTGCATTACCTTCATCCAAAAATGCACTTCCTTGCTATGAAAAGGAACTCATTAGCAATACCTGAATCTAAAATTTTCACTATAACCCCATGTTACATTACTTATATGCACTAAAAAAAGTCTTCATTATGAGAACAACAAAAAAGACAATACCTATATCAAAATGGAAAATCCCCCACTGGAAAGGTTATGGGATGGGCAATACCCTCACATATCACAACAAAAAGTCATTGTGTCCCATGTAATATGTGAAACTCTATGCAATATGAAAAAGTTTGCTCACTAACCTTAAACTATTGTACATTAATTGTTTGAAATAATATGATGTTATTAGTACATAAAGAGTCCAAATCCACTAATGAATTCATTAGGTTTTGTAGTGCATTAGGTGAATTCTTAGCAAATTTGTCAATTGCTTAATGATTGGGAATGAGTTGATATGGATAAATAAATTCACTAGTAAATTCACTAACATATGAACAACTAAGAAATTTTGAATATTTTGATTATTTAATATTAATTATTTAATCCAGATTATCTAATATTATTTTTTTATTTGTTCAATATTTCTTTTAATTGAAAGTTTCAAAAATATTCAAACCTATCTACCTAGGTAGGTAGAAAACTAGCACCTACTTACTTGTGTAGGTAGGCAAATAGGTAGGAAAGGGAAATTGTAAATGGAACGAATAGCCAAAAAATATTTCATTTATGTTGCAATTTTCATTTAAGGTCAAACATTTCTTCACTCATCCCAAATTGGCATATGCATTTATGAGTGACAAATCAAGGGAAAACATGTTCTTTATATAGCTTGTGAGATGAGATTCAAAGACAAAACATATGAATTAAACCTTTTACTTGCACTTTAGTTTTAAATTGAGATGGAACTAAAACTTTTTTAAAAACCAACGTTAATTTGTAATATCTTTTTCATATTATATCCAAATGAAATGATTTAAACTTCATTTTGACATTTTTTCCACAATCTACACACTAAAATGATAAAAAATAATTTAAAAAATATTTGAATTGAAAAAAACTGCATGTAAATCTTGCATTTCAATACATTTCAACAAGACATTTACAAAAAAATAAATCATCATTATCTTTTTCATACTTTGTTTAAATGAAAGAAAATATTAAAAATATGGATTTGATTTGTATTACAAAGTACATTTTAATTATGAAATATAATACAAATAATTCATAAAATATGATGTATCAACATATAATAACGTTATTCTCAAAATCATTCAATGTTTCATAGTGTATTCAAGAAATACAATACATTTAAATATATTATATTAAATACATACACATTGATTTTTATATTATAATATATGAATATGATTATATAATTATAAATTATAAATAACTTTTATATTATATGCATTTTATTCAAAAATATTTTTATTAATATATTACATAATAAATAAATATTGTCATATATTATATATATAAGTGATCTTATATGATAAAACTATTGAATCAAAAAATTTATATTGTCATGGATGAATATTATGTTTTACATTTTTATCAAGTGAGGCCCACAATAAAAATATTATTTAGTTACAAAAAAAGAATATATAATATGTATACATAATTTTATATGTTATGTATTTTATATCTTATATATACATATGATGTAGTAGAAACTATTTATTATATATTTCCATGTTCAAAAATATTGAATTTTGATTTTATTTTTTTGGTTATAAAACCTTCTTTTAACATTTTATTAAATGTAAAGGCAGAAAATAAAATCTGACTTACTTTTCAGAATTAAAATGAATTTTAATTTAAATAATATATAATTTGAAAAGTTTAACCAAGAAGAAGAGATATAGATTTTCCCTAAGATTTCGTGAAAGATCAATTTTCCACAGGAATCAGATTCTCATGTTATGTGGTAGTTCTGACTACCAAGTACTATTCTGCAAAGAGCTGTTTCATAACACATTTTCAAGTCACCAGGTGCAGTCTACCAATTTATTGGCCCTGCCTGTACTGTAGGGAGCATCCTCTGTAGGGAGCATCTCCAAAGGTGCTCTGTATGGGACTCTGCAAGAATATTATTTGCCACATCCAAGTTTAGTTATTTACTTTTTTTTCCAACTCTGCCCATAAAACTAAAATTGGGATTACAAATAGGTGGGGAGATTACTGATAGTAACCCGCCTGGACCAATCAAATATCTAGCCAATCAACAGCAGGTGTTATTAGGCTTTGCAGTGCTTTCCAGCAATCTCAGCATTATGTGCAAAATTTTGCAGGGCCAAAACCAATCTCATGAGCCAAACCACAGCATGTTTTGACTTTTCTTCATCCAATTTTCTTTGCGCACCAGTGGAGCTGCTCTTCTAATCAAATTTGAATTGAATTTTAAACACAACACACTTTCTGAGGAACAACCAAATTTCGGGGAATAAGTCAGGCTTTGCCACTTTGCCAGCACCCTTTCTTTACTCATCATCACTCATCAATTCAATTCCCATACTCTGGGGCGGCTCCAGCTCTCTCTATGAATGAAAATCGATTGGTGCTCCAAGTCCAAAACTTGTGAGTAACACACATTGCCCACCAAAATATAACTTGAATGAGAACAAAATCGAAAGAACTAGGAACCAAATTTTTCCTGACCTTGACTGATCTCCTGGGTCCCTTGATATTTACATGTTAAAAGGACCATGATATCCAGGGAGGGCCCTTTCTTCCAGAGAAATATCCACCTAAAACAACGGATCAAAGTGGAATACAAGTTGTTTGACAATCAAACCTCTCTGATGTGTCATGAGCCGCACTATAAAAGGAGCCAGCTTTGACATTTCATTCAGAGAATCTACTGATACAATAGTGCACCCTTGTAAAAGGTGAAATACAAAGATACTTCTATCCCACACAGTGTAGAAATTGACAATTAAATCCTTCACAAGGTACTTGCTGCAAACACCCACACTACTTGATGTTCATGGTCACAGGTCCTTTTGGAGTCCCAGCAGCTCTTTTGTCTGCTGCTGTAAACCTTGGCAAGTTGAGAAGAGAGTTCACTCGTGTTACTCCTTCCAGGGCCGACCATTCTTGATCCTCTTCTGCATCCAACCAATCTGCCAAGCTATTTTTCTTCTGCGTTTCATTGCCCCCCATCTCCTTCCGTTCGTTTAATATCTCTCCCCCTTCTGCAGCACCTTCTGCACCCTTTGGTGGGTCTACTCTTACAGGCAGAGCAGTCTCTTGGACTTTCAGTTTTCCATCTATCATCTCACGGGCTGTCTGTGGGCTAACACTTTTCACGGGGAGGTCAAGTTGCTCACTGGTTACTGGGTCACAACTTTCAAAGAAGACATCACCGTCTTCAGACAGCACTGAAGATATATCCGCTCTTGAGAGCGGTCGAGAGATCAAAGCTGGGTCATCCAAGTAAAGACACACAACTGCACAGTCATCCACCTTTGATGTTGGGTACTTGAGTCTCCATACACGTACAGCTGACTCAACCAAAGCCTGGGCTGCTGTTGAGTGTGTGGGTGCTGAAGCTACTATATGTACCACCTCATCATTGCTTAGCACATCCCATATCTGCAAATGTAACATTGGAAATGTCATTTAATGGTGTGGCAGGATCCAAATAACTTACATGTGGAATGTTTATGGTATGCTATTGGACACAGTACTCAAAAACTGGAACAAGGCAGCTTGCCAAAGCAAAGTAGAATACAGCAGAATACTGTAGTATTTTGTACACATGCAGATGGACAGTCATAAGATACATCTCTTACTAACACAGACAAGAAACAAGGAGTTTTAACTATCAAGTGTGAGAGAAAGTTGAATGATAATTGATCATACCCCATCAGATGCAAGAACAATAAACAGGTCTCTGTCTGTCAACTGGCGATAAGATATTTCTGGGACAGAAATGACCCCGTAATCTTTCAAGCAAAAGTCACCAAATGCTCTGGCCATGGCCAATCCTGGTGAGTCATCAAATGGCAACCACACCCTGAAAACTTCTGGTTCATCATGGAGTGCAAACACACGACCCTTGTATTCCCTTATACGATCTGCTTCTTCTGTAAGTCAAAGCACACAATTCATTATGAAGAGGCCTTAAGAGGCTAAAACAGGAACGTGCATTCTTTACAGCACCATCTTTGCCTGAACCTGTCACAAGGAGTACCTTCTTATAGCGAAGGTTCCAACACAAGCATGAGACACACAGATAACTACCCCTGGGTTAGCAATGTCAAGTTTAACTCTCAGTGAACAACTGCAAATAACTACAGCATGAAAAGCTTCAAGTAGGGTCCAACTTTTTCAATGTGAAAATGGAAAGGACATGTACGAGGCAAGTTGGGTTTCAAATCAACTGTCAACTGGATGGCCTTCAACACGCCATTCTCATCTCTGGTGCCCATGATTGCTCGAGAGTCTCCCACATTTCCAATCACAAGGTGTTTTCCCTACAATGAAAGAAGTGCACCAGCTTAAAAGACCAGGTTGGATGGAAACCTACCTCAACTCTTCACACCAAATCAACAAAAGCAAACACTACAATTTACACAAAATCCTTTAAATCAAAGCCCCAGTTCACAGCAATCCACAAAACAGAAAATCCTCTAAAATCAAATGGAAAGACCCCAGTTCACATCAATCTGCATACATACAAAGTTTCCAAACCAATCTGACAAATACTGCAAGTTTTCTGTTACCTGCTTCAAGACTGTTACAGCTGTGGTGCCACTGCAGAAGCAGTCAATCAATGGATGTGATCGCAACTCTTTATCCATCACTTGATATGCTGTGAGATGTGCCTCCATCCAAGGCTGAAACATTGGGGGCTTCCTTACTACCTCATCATTGTGGTCTGGCAGGTTTTCCAACAGTGCATTCTCACTGAATTCAAATAGTGCAGTATCTCTATCAGAGTCTTCAACATCACAAATTGCACTCTCATACATACTGCTCACATTTGAGCCACGGTCCATTTCTGCAGTGTCACATAGCTCTGCACTATCATCTGTTTCACTCTCTTTGCTATTATCCTTCATTGCAGCCAGTTCTTCTTGCCAGTAATGCAGGAGTTTTGACGGTAAAGAATCTCTCACTCTCCTAGCAACAAGATGGCCATATGGACCATGGCCATCATATACCCCACAGTACACTGTATCTTCCATGGATGCAAAATCCTGCAAAAAGAAGGAGAAAGAACACAGAATTGTCAGCAATGAAGAACAATGAGCTATGGTTCGAAATGCAACGGGGAGACTCATGTGGCCTCCCGTAGATACAAAAATCCTTTTTGCTGGATGTGTGGGGAGCAAGCTCATCATCTCCATCACCAAATCGTAGGCCACATGAGAATGACGGGATTCCAAGGTGCTTGCTGCATTTGGCCTATGGAAGAAGCTCTGACAACAAAACAAAACAAAGTATAAAGAAAACAGGG
>Ga0209611_10004608_pt1 | contig 23494 bp, 18 predicted proteins | sample S1TSphgellanicum_3_FD_187693 | JGI IMG/M metagenome (GOLD analysis project Ga0209611, IMG submission 187693) | Host-associated microbial communities from peat moss isolated from Minnesota, USA - S1T2_Fc - Sphagnum magellanicum MG (SPAdes) (version 2) | ecosystem: Host-associated > Plants > Peat... | reverse complement strand
CGGTGAGCATCATGCCGATGGTGGTGTCACGCACAATGTCCAGCCAGAGCGGGGCCGGCGCGGGGGTGGCATCGGGCGCGGCGAGGGCGCGGCCATGCGCGGCGGCCAGGGCGGCGCCGACCGGCACCAGATAATCGCCGCGATATTGCAGGCCGCCGGGCACGATATCGGCGTAGGCTTCTTCGGTGAGGGCAGTGCCGATGGCCTGCAGGTAGCGCCAATAGGCGGCCCAGGCGAGCGCGATCACCTGCGCGCCGGCATCGTTGATGTAGAACTCCTTGGTCACCGCGAACCCGGCTTTGTGCAGCAGGTTCGCCAGCGCATCACCCACCACGGCGCCACGGCAATGGCCGATATGCATGGGGCCGGTGGGGTTGGCGGAGACATATTCCACGTTCACCGCAAGGCCCTGCCCTGCCCGGCTGTCGCCGTAGGATTCGCCGGCAAGGAGGATGATTGGCAACTGGTCGCGCAGCAGCGCGGGGTGCAGGCGCAGATTGACGAAGCCGGGGCCGGCGGTTTCCGCCGTATCGATGCCGGGGCGGCCGCTGAGGCGGGCGGCGATGTCGGCGGCCAGTTCGGCCGGCTTGCGGCGTGCGTGGCGGGCGGCGACCATGGCGGCGTTGGTGGCCATGTCGCCATGGGCGGGGTCACGCGCCGGGGTGACCTCGACCTTGGCGGCTGCCGCCTCCGGCAGATCGGGGACGACGGAGAGAAGGGCTGCGATGACATGCGCCCGCATGTCGGCATAGAGATTCTGGCTCAAAAAACGGTCCTCGGTGGCCGCCGGAGCCGCGTGTGCGGGCCGGGTGGCGTAAGACACTCTGTGTCAGGGGCGGTGCCGTGGCGCAACCGGGGCGGAAAAATGGCGATTCACCCTTATGTGGCGCGACGAGGCATGTGCTGCCGGAGCACATCGTTGATACGGGATTGCCAGCCGCTTCCTTCGTGGCGGTACGCCTCCAGCACATCCGGGTCGAGCCGCAGGGTCTGGTTGATCTTACGGTCATCCTTGGGTGGTCGGCCCCTGCCCCGCTTCAGCGTTTCCGCAGCGTCTGGACCAAAGATTTCAGCAACCACTTCAAGCGCGGGGCGCGCGGCGCGCAAATCGTCAGCACTCCATTCCGGATTGTCGTCAGCCGGTTCGGCGCCTGCGTGTTTCTTCCTCCTGCTCATATCGGTCGACTTCCGTTTTGTTTGCCTTGCGAAAGCTGATGACGTGCACGGCATCACCGCGGATTGTGATAACCGCGATATGCAAACGCTTGCCCCGTCGTGCGGTTATTCGCCGCCGCTATTCGCCATAATCCCGCCTGGTGTCCTCCACGGACAGCGCCGTATGCCAAATCAAGCTCGGCCACACGCTGGAAAGACAGACCACGTTCCGCGAGGTTCTTGTCATTCTTTGCGGGGCCATAGGTGATGCGCATAAGATTTAACGCTACAGCAGAAAATATTTTCGGTCAATCGCCGACCGAATCCTGGCCCGGTTAGAAGAATTTTAACCGAATGCCCGCATCCTGAGACCAATCTCAGCGGGATGCGGAATTATGAGCCTGAAACTTACCCAGACGAGCGTGGTCGATTCCTCAGGCGGTCATGAGAGCGTGGGGCTGTCCTCGCTATTCTCGCTGACCACGAGTGGCAATCCCGCCTATCTGGTGGTCGATGCGCTGGATCGCAACGAGTATACCGCCGGCGCCAGTGGGCAGACGGGGTATTTCTCCGGCAATGGCGCAACGCTGAACCTGGCTTCCACCGGTGGCGATGGGCGCGGGGCGGGCATCGTGTTCACCTGGCAGGCCTCCAGCGGCCAATATGTCAACACGACCTATGGGGCGTTGAGCCAGCTCGCCTACACGGATTCGACCAGCCAGAACGATGTGACGAACATATCCTTGTTCGGCACGTCCAATCTGGGGCTGGCGCAGGCCTATGCGGCCAACGCCTATGCGCTGATGCAGACCGATGCGTCCGGTTATCTGGGGTCGGTGACCTTCGCGACGGAAACAGGGGTTTCCGCCGCCCCGCCGGCACAGGCCACGCCGGACGGCATAGCGGCAGCGGCCGCGGCACTGGTGGGCCAGGCCTGGAACAACGACGGGTGCTGGGTGCTCGCCAGCACCATCGCCGCGCAAGCCGGCGCCGGCCTGCCGGTGCAGAGCACGGCGATCGGGCTGCCGGGTACTGCCAATGGCGAATGGATCACGCTTTACAACGGCCCAGCAGGGGCCAGCGGAAATTGGCAGAGCCTGGTTTCCGCCGGGGATATGGTGGTGTTCGGCACCTCGGCCAATAGGGGCCATATCACCACCTGCGTCTCCGGCTCTGGCGCTACCGCCATGCTGGTGGACAACATTACCTATATCGGCCAGTACGGCCAGATTACCAACAGCGCCAATGACGGATCGGCGAGCGATGTGGTGATTGCGGCACCGCACCCGGCGGCACAGGAATTTGCCGGTGTTGCCGCCCGCAGCGTGGTGATTTACGCGCTGGATACGCCGGCAATCACCGATCGGCTGGCCAGCGAAAACCTGCGGGCCGGCGCCAGCGTTTCGCTGGCGACCCTGTTTGCCGCCACCGACCCGGCGCATAAATCCATTACCGCCTACCAGCTTTACAACGCGGCAGGCAGCGACAGCCTTCTTCTGAACGGCCACGCGGTGGGCGCATCCTCGGCAAGCGCGCCGATCACCGCTGCCTCGCTGACCACCCTGTCGTTGCTGGCCACCGCCACGCCGGCGGCGGATACGCTGGAGATCAGGGCCAGCAACGGCAGTTATTGGGGCGATTGGCAGAGTTTTACCGTGAACGCGGCAACGACAGCGACAAAGACCGTTGCCACCACATCCGACACGGTGAAATCAGCTGCGCTGATTGCCAGCGACTGGACCGCCGATCGCATCGCACAGGCGCAGGCCGCGCGCCCGGCATCAGGCACAGCCAAAGCTTTTACGATCTCGGCCATGGATCTCTCCATGCCGGATTGGCTGGCCGGGCATCACGGCCTGGCGCCCGGGCATTTTTTCTAACCAACCGGAAAGGGAATGATCATGGCACAAGCTTACAGCATGGGCTGGCGTGTTGCAGAACCGGCGGCGGCCTGGGCGGGTGATAACAGCCGCAACCCGCCACCCGTTGGGCCCGCCAATGACCCGGTGTTCCACGGCTGGGCAAAGCGAGGCCCAAAGCGCCCGCTGGAAGCCGACCAAGCGCCCCATCTGGACGCCGATGTGGTGGAAGCCTACCGGCGCCTCGGCGAGGGCTGGCACGCCCGGATAAACGAGGTGTTACGGGCGCATATGCCAAAGGGCCGGCATTGACGGTCTTTTAACCCGGCATCGAAAGATCGGTGAGACGCCGATATTCTTCCTGAGCGAAGCGGTCTGTCATCCCGGCCACGTAGTCGCACACCACTTGCGCCGACTGGGCCACCTGGCCCTCACCCGCCTGTGCCCGCCAGCCATCCGGCAGCGTGGATGGATCGGCATGCAGCAGCCCGAATAGCTCCTCGGTCAGGCGGCGGGCTTTGGCTGTCATCCGGTTCACCCGCCAATGGCTGTACATGCGGGCGCGCAAAAATTCCTTGATCGCGTAATTGGCCTCCGCCATTGCCGGGCTGAAGGCGACCACGGGTTTTCGCGCCCGCCTTATTCCATCGGTGGTTTGCGGCGCCAGCGCGGCCAGTCGGCGGCTGGTTTCCTCCACCAGATCGCTGATCAGCGCGTTGATCACCCGCCTGATGGTTTCGTGGCGCAGCCGCTGCGGTGGCATATCGAAACTGAGATGCCGCGCTTCCGCCAGCGCCTCCCTGGCGATCGGCAGATGGGCCAGTTCGCCGGGCCCGAACAGCCCGAAGCGCATGCCATCGTCCAGATCGTGACTGTGATAGGCGATATCATCCGAAAGCGCCGCCACCTGCGCTTCGGCCGAGGCATGGGTGCCGAGCATCAGGTCGTGCTTGGCGTTATAGGCCTGGATATAGGGCGCCGGTTTTTGCAACGGGCCATTATGCTTCACCAGGCCTTCCAGCGTTTCCCAGGTGAGGTTCAGCCCATCGAACGCGGCATAACGTGCCTCCAGCCGGGTGACGACGCGCAGGGTCTGGGCATTGTGGTCGAAGCCGCCAAACGGCTTCATCCGCAGGTTAAGCGCCTCTTCGCCCGCATGGCCGAAGGGCGGGTGGCCGAGATCATGGGCCAAGGCCAGGGCTTCGGTCAGATCCTCATCGAGGCGCAGCGCACGGGCGATGGAGCGGGCAATCTGCGCCACTTCCAGGCTATGGGTGAGCCGGGTACGATAGAAATCGCCGACATGATTGACGAAGACCTGGGTCTTGTATTGCAGTTTTCTGAAGCCGGAGCTGTGGATGATGCGATCCCTGTCGCGCTGCCACGGGCTGCGGGAGGGGCTTTCCGGCTCGTGGTACAGCCGCCCGCGGCTGGTATGTGGCGAGACGGCATAGGGTGCGAGGTCCATGCGCGGAATCGTAGCGTCTCCACCGCTGCCAGGGCAACCTCGTCATGCGCCGCGCCAGGCGCCCCCTATGACAGGGCGGCCGAGCGCGCACGCGCACGCTTCCACCGGAAGCGGGCGGTACCTTGCAGTTTGGCGAATTCATCCGGGAGCACGGCCGGGCTGAAAAAATATCCTTGGGCTTCGTCGCAATGATGGCTGCACAAGAAGGCCAGCTCATCGGCTTTCTCCACGCCCTCGGCGACCACGCGCAGCCTGAGGCTTCTGGCCATGCCGATGACCATGCCGGCCATTTGCCTGTCATTGCCCGGCCCGACAATCTGCCTGACGAATGACTGATCGATCTTCAGCGTATCGACGGGAAAGCGATGCAGATCATGCAGGTTGGAAAAGCCGATCCCGAAATCATCTATCGTCACCCGGATGCCCGAGGCCCTGAGTATTTGCAGGGTTCTGGCGGTATTTTCGGCTTGCTTTATCAGGGCGCTCTCGGTGAGCTCGAGATCGAGCGATAACGGATCCATGCCGGTTTCGGCAAGTATGCCGAGCAGATCATTGATAAAGCCGCCATGGCGGAACTGTGCCGCGGATATATTCAGCGCCATGGTGGTATCCGGCAGCCCGGCCTGGCGCCAGGCGCAGGCCTGCAGGCAGGCCTGCCGCATCACCCAGGCGCCGATCTGAACAATCAGGCCAGACTCTTCGGCCACAGCCATAAAAGCCGACGGCATCAGCAAGCCTCTGGTCGGATGGATCCAGCGGATCAGGGCCTCCGCTCCGGTTATGGCCCTGGTTTTCAGGTCGATCTTCGGCTGGTAATGCAGCACGAATTCGCCGCGTTCCAATGCGCGGTGCAGCCCCTCCTCGATGGTTTTCCGCTCCAGGGCATAATCGTTCATCGCCGGCCTGAAGAAGGTGCAATTATGCCGCCCGGCCGCCTTGGCCTGATACATCGCAATGTCGGCGTTCCTGATCAGCGTTTCCGCATCCAGCGCATCGTCGGGGAAAACGCTGACGCCGATGCTGGCGGTGACCTGAAGCTCCAGGGCGTCGATTTTATGCGGCACCGCCATCGCTGTCAGTAGCCGTTTGGCCATGACAACAGAATCAGCCGGCTGTTCCATTTGCGAGAGCAGGATGATGAACTCGTCGCCGCCCTGCCGGCTCACCGTATCTGACGCGCGAACGCAGCCGACCAAGCGGGCGGCGACGGATTGCAGAAGCTGGTCACCCACCAGATGCCCGAAACTGTCGTTGATCTTCTTGAAACCGTCGAGATCGAGGAACAAGAGTGCGGCCTGGACCTTGTAGCGCTGGGCGAAGGAAAGTGCCTGGCTGATTCGGTCATAAAGCAATACGCGGTTGGGCAGGCTGGTCAGGAAATCATGCTGGGCTGAATGCGTGACATGCCGCGTCAAGGCCCGCGCAATCGTTGCATCGCGCAACACGAGCACTATGCCGACACTCTGGCCGCCTCGGTCGTGAATGGGCGCGATGGTCGCATCGAGCGGCACCTCGGCGCCGTCCGGCCGGACCAGAACGCAATCGAGCGGCAAATGGCTCGGGCCGCTCCGGCCGAGTTTCAGCCAGTGCCCCTCCGAGATCGGCTCACGCGTTTTATCATCGATTATGTGGCAAACATCGGCCAGCGGCCGGCCGACGGCTTCCTTATACGACCAGCCGGTCATCGTTTCGGCAACCAGATTGAGAAAGGTGACCTTGCCGGCCAGATCGGTGCATATGACGGCTTCACCAATGCAATCCAGCGTTACCTGGGCCCGGTCTTTCTCGGCAAACAACGCTTCCTCCAGGCTCTTCCGTTCAATTGCATATCGCAACGACCTTATCAACGGACGCGCTTCGATCTGGTCCTTGACGAGATAATCTTCCGCGCCGCTCTTCAGGGCCTGGCGGGCCGCCCGCTCGTCATCCAGCCCGGTTAGCACAACCAGGGGCGTGCGCGGCGCAGCCAGGCGGGCGCGCGCCACGGCGGCCATGCCCTGGCTATCCGGCAGCCCCAGATCGAGCAGGATAACATCGACGCTCTGGTGCGATAGAAAAGCTTCAGCCTCCCGCATGCAGGCAACCCAGGTGAGCTGTGTGGTGCAGGATGCATCCTCGTTGAACATCTCCCGCAGCAGACGGGCATCGCCGGCGTTGTCTTCAACCAGCAGAACCGAGCCGATCACCGCAGCACCGGCGGCAATTTTGCCTTGGTGAGCCAGAAATCGACGATGCTGCCGACCAGGGTTTCGAACGCCTCCAGCCGCACCGGCTTGTTCAGGTAGCAATTGGCGTGCAGGCCGTAGCAGGTGCTGATATCAGCCTCGGAGCCCGAGGTGGTGAGGATCAGCACCGGTATGGTCTTGAGCCGGTCGTCGCCTTTGATGTTTGCCAAAACCTCGGTTCCATCCAGCTTTGGCAGGTTAAGGTCGAGCAGGATAAGGTCGGGCCTTGGTGCCTTCGCATGCGCACCGGTTTGATGGACAAACGCCAAGGCCTCCACACCGTCGGCGGCTACATGCAGTATTGCCGAAGCCATCGCCTCCCGAAACGCCTCCCTTGTCAGGCGGACATCGCCTGGGCCATCATCGACAAGCAGTATATGTACAAGGCTAGATTCGCCTCCAGCACTATTCATTGGCTATGGGTGCTGCACATGAGCACGAACTGAAACACGGAGCCTTTGCCCAGCTCCGACTCGACAGAGATAGTGCCACCATGACGTTCCACGATCTTCTTGCATATGGCAAGGCCAACGCCGGTTCCGGCGAATTCCTCCGGCTTGTGCAGACGTTGAAACATGCCGAAAATACGTTCGAAATATTGCGTCTCGATGCCGAGCCCGTTATCGGCTACGGAAAAAATCCATCTGCCTGGACTTGCCATTTCGGCTGACACATGAACTTTGGGGACCCCGGCGCTCTGATATTTTATTGCATTACCAACGAGGTTTTGGAATAGCTGGACAAGCTGCCCGTCATCGGCCATCACCATTGGCAGCGGGCCGCTGGTGATCAGTGCGCCGCTTTCGGCAATTGCACCATGAAGATTGGTCAGCGCCCGTTGGAACGCTTCCTCGCTGGAGGTGTCCTGCAGGTCGCTTGCTTTGGCGCCGACGGTGGAATAGGCAAGCAGATCCCCTATCAGTCGCTGCATCCTGGTCGCGCCATCAACCGCGAATGCGATGAAATCATCGGCATCCGCGCCAAGCTTGCCCTTGTAGCGGCGCGCCAGAAGCTGCGTGTAGCTGGTCACCATCCGCAACGGTTCCTGCAAGTCATGCGACGCTATATAAGCAAATTGCTCGAGTTCCTTGTTTGAAGCGCGCAACTCTTCGACCATTTTCAACAGATGCGCCTCGGTCTGACGGCGCCTGCTGATGTCGCGGATGGCGGCGGTGACGAGAATGCCATCGGCGCTTTCCAGTGGGCTCAACATGATCTCTATCGGAAACAGGCTGCCATCCTTGCGGCGGCCGTACAGCTCGATGCCTGAGTCTATCTGCTGGGCCAAGGCGTCTTCAGCGGACCGCAGGCCATCGGCGTGCAGGCGCTCGGCAAAGCCTTCAGGAATGATGTTGGTTACCTTCTGGCCGAGCAATTCGTCGCGGTGGTAGCCGAAGCGTTTTTCGGCTTGAAGGTTCAGGATAATGATCTCGCCTTCCTGGTTCACCACCACGATCGCGTCAGGGGCTGCTTCCAGCAGACCGCGATAGCGGCCTTCCAATTGTGCCAGGTGCAGATACGGCGCCAGGACAGGAACCTCCGTGCCCGAGGTCGCCTGCGGCACCGTCATCGCCGCATGACGCCGGCGCGGCGCGCTGTGCACTGTCTCAAGCGTTTCATGTCAGCCTGCTCCTCGCCCATGTTCGGGTTCGTTATGTGCGTTCTCGTTCGTCGTCGTCTTCGGCAGACCTGCAAGGCACTTTTGGAGAATTTTCGCCGGATCGCGGCATGCACGGTCGGGCAATGCGGAACGTCCCGCTACCATAAGTTGCGCGTTTGGGAATGTGAAGCGGATTGTGCCACCTATAGCTTTGCTTTTAGCAGACCTACGTCGCGCCTCGGACCTTGGAGGTGATCATCTGCCCCGGGCAGCAGACGCCCAATGCCATTTGCGGCCCTACCCTCCGGGAAGGGCAACGCCATCTTTCAGCAGCAGAGCGAATTGATCGGCGGGGATCGGACGGCTGAACAGAAAGCCTTGGCCGATATCGCATCCTTCGTTCGAAAGGAAAGCGCGTTGTGCGGCGGTTTCCACGCCTTCGGCGACGACAGACATATTGAGGCTACGCGATAGCCCGATGATCGCCCGGACGATCGAAGCATCGCTTGGTGTCTCGAACACGCCGCGGACAAAGGTCTGATCGATCTTGATCCTGTCGAAGCTGAAATCGCGCAGGCATTTGAGGGTGGCGTGCCCGGTGCCGAAATCATCGATCGACAAGCTGAAGCCCATCGCCTTCACCGAGTTCAGTGTCGCTCTGGTCTCCGGCGATCCGTCGATCAGAATTCCCTCGGTCAGCTCGAATTCGAAGCGTGATGGATCAACGCCGCTGGCGATGATGGCCTGCTCCAGCCGGGCGAGAAAACCGGCTCGCCTGATCTGAATGGCCGAAAGATTGATGCCGATGCGCGGCACATCGTGGCCGGAGCCTGTCCATGCCCGCTCCTGCTGCATTGCGGCCTTGATAATCCACTGACCAAGGGGAACGATCAGGCCTGACGATTCGGCGAGCGGGATGAACTTGTCCGGCGCCTGCACACCCAGTGTCGGATGGTTCCAGCGGACCAATGCTTCTGCCGCAACGATCCGGCCGGTATCAAGGGCCACAATCGGCTGGTAATAGAGCTCGAACTGTTCCTCGGCGATGGCGTTCTGAAGAGAATGCCGCAGCGCGATGCGGTTGCCGATCCGGTCGCCTATGCCGGCGCCGTAGGGCAGCCAGGTGCCGGGGCCTTCCTGCCTGGCGGCTTGAACCGCCAGATGGGCCTGCTCGATAAGCTCCTCGCTTGTGACCGGCCCTGAAGGCAACGGTTCCGAACAGAACTGGGCCATGCAGGCAACGCCAAAGCAGGCCTGAAGGATCAGCTCATGGCCATCGACATTCATCGGAAACGCCAGCACCGCCGCGAGCGCCGAACATAGCTCGGATGACTCATCTTCTCTGGACGAGGCGGGAAGCAGCAAGCTGAATTCATCGACCGCGATACGCGCGGGTATTGCCCTACGCATCAATCCGAATTCCCTGAGTCGAAACCCAACGCGGCGCAGGATGGCATCGGCAAAATAGAGGCCGAATGTCTCAGTCAGCTCGGCAAAATCGATCAGGACAAACTGCACCAGAATAACGTCGTCGTCAGGCGCGCGCATGTCCTTGACCGCAAAGTCGATAAGTTCGGTCAGGCGCTTGCGGTTGATCAGCTCGGTCACATCGTCATAGTGCGACACATAGGCCAGTTGCGAGGCCGATAATTTCTCCGCGGTGATATCGACGGCAAGGCCATCCCAGACCAGTTCGCCGGTCGCGACACGGCGTGGTGACATTGTCGCTCTGAACCAAAGCTCGGCACTGGCTGACGAGCGCAAGCGCAACTCCACATACGACTTCACCGCGCGCTCATTGGCGGTTGCAAGGATTCGCTTCAGCGATAGCGCGTCTTCCGGATGGATGTATTTGGCCAGGTCCGGCAGTACGCCGGCATTGGCCGGAAGTTTCAAAATCCGTCCGATCGATGAGCTGACAAAGGGGAAGCAAATCGTACCATCCTGATCGGCAAACATCTGGAAGACGAAGCCCGGTATATTGTCGATCACGGTAGAGAGCCTCTGCTCGGAGACCAGCCGGCGCTCATTGGCGAAATGCTTTTCGGAAATATCGTATTGAATGCCGATCATGAATTGCGGCCGTCCGTCGCTGCCACTGACCGGATCCAGGCTCAAATCCATCCAGAATTTCGAGCCGTCGCGGCGATAATTGATCAGCTCGCGCCGAATCGCCGTTCCCGCCAGAACGGCGGCGGCGATCTCCTCGACGACACGCTGATCGGTCTCCTCGCCCTGGAGAAACCTGCAATTGCGGCCGATCACCTCGCTGGCTTCGTAACCGGTCAGTGCGGAGAAGGCGGCGTTGACGAATACGATGGGATCGTCATCGAGGGTTGCATCGGTTACCACCACGGCGGTTGAGCTAGACATGGCCAGGGCACGAAACGAAAAGCCGTCTTTAATCCGGTGCATCACCCACCTCCGCCGCCACGCGCCGGGAGGCGCAATTCGAACACCGTATCGGCCGAACCATGGCTGCTATTCATTGGAGTCCAGCGCCGCATTCTGTGAAAGCCGTCTGATCAGCCCGCCGACATCAATAATAGGTCCAGCCAGACCGTCAGTGAGAGGTAGACCCAGCCTGCGGGCGATACGGGTCATCAGCACCGTGTGGCCCGCCTGATCCCACCCCTCAATGTCGTCCGGCCGCGTCGACAAGGTAATTGAGTGCGGGGCGGTATAGAACGTATCCGCGATCAACCAGCAGACCGTGGTTTCGATGTCCTGGTGCGGATTGCGAGTCATTGCCCGAGACCTCCACCTCTGAACGCCTGACATCATAGTCCGGGGCGCTTGCGGCAGCATGAGCGGAAGACGAGAACGTGGCTGGATGGCGCGGCGTCAATTTGGTTCAAAGAGCTTTCTATATATGCGAGGCGCGGGCTTTGGCCGTAGCCTCAACCCAGATGACGTGGCCGGATAGTTTGCACGCTTGATGGGTCCCGAAGGTCATGACTGTGTATCGCCGCGCCAGTCTCTGGCCGTGGCCGCCCTCGCAAAGGCGCCGTTGGACGGATTTTCGAAAGCCGTTTGCGGATTTAACGGATCGCGCCGATGGAAAACCGCCGCACCATACGCATCCAACTGCTGATGGCAATCGCACGCCGCATTCGCCAGGCCAAGGGCATCGCGGACAAACACCCGGCCGCGGCTATGATGGATCAGCCCCGCGGTCTCGAGCGCGGAGAGGGCTATGGCCAATCTTGGCCGCTTCACCGCCAGCGTGTCGGCAAGCATGTCCTGCGTCACATCAAGTGCCTCGTTCGACTCGAGATCGTGCAGCGTTATCAGCCAGCGCGCCAAACGCGCTTGCAGGCTATGTTCGGCCTGGCAGACAGTGTTCTGGGAGACGCGCACCAGGGAGATATCGAGCGCCCGTAGCAGGATACCGTTCAGCACCGGCAGCCGGTAGATGCACTCCCGCAGCACGGTTGCTGAAATCCGCCGGGCAACGCCGGGCAATTGAACGATGGTCTGGTGGAATGAAAATGCATCAGGGGTCAGCAGCACCGTCAGGCCAGCGGCCCATTGCCGGCCAAACACATCGACCACCACCTTGGCATGTTCCGAGTCGCTCGGCGCGCTCATCGACAGCAGGCCGGTCTCGACAAAATAGACCTGATCGATCGTGGTGCCGCTTTCGTAGATCGGTTGGCCGCGCACGAGTTGAACCCGAGTCAGCAGGGGGCGCAGCACCCTGATCTCGTCTTGCGGCAGAGCCGCCAGAATCTGGTTCCTGAACAGGGGTTGAAGGGATTGGGTCGCCATCGTGTTGATCCCTGACCGGAGAAAGGTAACGCCGCCTGTATTTAGGCTCGAAGCCTCTTGCGCGCCGCCCAGCAAGTCTGGTTACAACCGAGTATCGAAACAGGTAACGCTATAATGACGCAAGCCCATTAAAGTTGCAGCACAGGCCACGTTTCTTGCATCCTATGTGGCTGAAAACAGGAGGGGCTCCATCCGTGGCTGACGACGCATATTCCAGTATGCATGTCATCAGAAGATTATGTCTCCCGATAAGCCTGTCCCGCGCTGCAAGAGACGGTAACCACCGTCATAGCGAATATCGGGCGCTTCTCAATGTTTGGTTGCGTGGCAGGCTAAAAATCTTAATACTTTGCGATCAGGATCGGACATTACACGGTAACATCGCTTACTGTTTGAGCCCATTTTCTCGCGTTGTTACCGCGGCGGCGAAGCTCTGCACACGCGCGTAACAGGCGCACGCAGCGCTCTCAAGGCTTTCCCGATGGTAGATGGAGATGCTGCCGCGGCCGCGCCTGATCAGGCCTGCGGTGCCGAAGGCGCTGAGTGCCACTGTCACGCTCGGCCGCCTGGCCGCCAGCATCATTGCCAGAGCATCCTGGGTGAACGGGAGGTCATCGCCATCGATGCGGTCATGCGCCATCAGCAGCCAGCGCGCCAGGCGCTTGGAGAGGGCGTGCTGGCCGTTGCAGACCGCCGTCTGCTCAACCTGCGCCATAAACACCTCAAGCGCCTGGAACAGCCGCCGCCGCAGGTTTGGCGCGGTCTCCAGCGAGTTGCGCAGCGCCTCCGCCGACATGCGGTAGCCGCTCCCTGGCATCTGCACCATCACCACGTTGAACGACACTGCCTCCGGCCCCAGCAAGGCGGGAATGCCGGTCATGGCTTCCCGCCCCTGAAAACCCAGATCGATGCGGTTCTGCTGTTCGGGATCCTGGGCGAGCACCGAGGCAAAGCCCTGCTCCAGAAAGAACACCTCGGAGATCGGTGCGCCAGGCTCATGCAAAATCTGCCCGCCCACCAGCCGAACGGGCGTCAGATGCGGCTTGAGGCTTTCAATCTCATCGCCTGGCAAGGCTTGCAGGATTCTGTTGCGGAATTCAGACGCAGAGTGTTGGCCGGCCATGGAGGCAGATGTCCGCAAGACAATTAACAATTAAGGGCATAATCGGAAATAGTTACGTCGGCGCTCCGACAAGGCTTCCCGATAAAACAAAACCTTAAGGCTTATTCGAAACCGCGATCCCAGCGATAATCGTTGAACAAGGCTTAAGGAAAATTTTTCTCGAAAAACCGACAGATTCGTCCTTAAATCGGTTCCTAAAGCGAGTCAACTTTTGGCGTATTGTCTGATGTGTGTACCGGGACTTTGATTCACTTGAGGTATCTTGCAAAGGGTATCCTTACATGTGGTCGCACGGCGTTGACGCATGCTGGCGTGCTGGGTTTCATGCACGGGGTCAACACGCCGAACATCGTTGTTTTCAGAGGAAAAACGCGGCCCAGTCGTTTTATCTACTGATCTAAAGCGTCGTTTTGTAGGTAAGACAACAGCACCTTTAATCGGCATGAGGGGAAGGTGGTTGCATAGGCGAACCGGGCGACCGCGACGACCTTAGAAATATGCCCGCCAAAATAAAAGCCGTCGTTTGACATGTCTGGGTCGGCGAGATGTCTCGGAGTCTTGCTGTACACGTTTATGTAAGATTGAATACTTTTCAAGGTAATATATGTTACTTATTGCGTGTTATATCTGGCCGCTTTTGAGGAGAATACATCGAATTTACTAAGGGCCCGTTCAACATTAACCGAATCAGGTTACGGGGTCGAACGGGCCCTTAGCCTTTGTTTGAAGCGGCATCTTTGTCGGCGTGCCGACGCAGTTATGTGCCGACGATGCCTAAGTAATATGCGTGACCGCTTTAAGGTAAGATAGATGACTTTACGCCCGGGCGGCGAGATCGGCGCCGGCGCGCACAACAATGGTTGCCGGCTCGGCTATCTTGCGGGTTTCACCCAGCGCGACCTGGTGGGCTGCAAGCAGCCCACCCTACGGCAGACCGGCGTTTTCTAGATGAATGGCGGGACTATCCCCTATCCACCCGCGACAGGATCAGCCCCTGGGTCAGGATCTGCGGCAGCACTTCCGGCGCGCCGTCGGCAGGGTAATAGACATAGAGCGGCACGCCGGATCGGTCGTGGTCGCGCAGGAAGAGGGTAATCGCGGCATCCTGGCGGGTCCAGTCGCCCTTCAGATACGCGACGTTGTGCCGGGCAAAGGCCTCGCGTACCGGCTGCGGCGTCAGGGCCACCCGTTCATTCACCAGGCAGGTCACGCACCAGGCGGCACTCATATCGACCAGAACAGGCCTGTGTTCCGCCCGCAACGCCGCCAGGCGGGTGGCGGAATAGGGTTCGGAGCCATCGGCGGCGATGCCGTTTTGGGCAATGGCGGCAGGCGCGCCGAGGCTGAACAGCAGGGCCACGCTCGCCAGCACGGCCAGGATGGCGGCCCCGTTCAGGATGCGGGCGCGGTCTTGCATCTGACCGTAGCCATAGGCCCAGGCGGCAAAACCCACCAGCAGAACACTGGCGAATACGGCGGCAAGCCCCTCGGGGCCGGTCTGCTGGCTGGCGACCCACACCATCCACAAGGCGGCCCCATACATGGGGAAGGCCAGCACGTGCTTGAACACATCCATCCAGGCACCTGGCTTGGGCAACAGGCGCGCGACCCCGGGGCTCAGCGCCAACGCCGCATAGGGCGCCGCCAGCCCCAGGCCTAATGCCACGAAAATCAGCATGCCTTCCGCCGGCGGCACGGCGAAGGCGGCGGCCAGGGCTGCCCCCATGAACGGCGCCGTGCAGGGTGTAGCGACCACCACCGCCAGCAGGCCGGTAAAAAAGCTGCCGCGCGCGGCAAGCCCCTGCCCGGTTCCCGCCAGCGTGCCGCCGACGATGAACACGCCGGAGAGATTCAGCCCGATGGCAAACAGCAGCCAGGCCATGGCGGTGGTGAAGGCGGCCGACTGAAACTGGATGCCCCAGCCGGCGGCATCGCCAGCCGCCCGCGCCACCAGAGTGATGCCACCGATCGCGCAGAACGCCACCACCACGCCCAGCGTGTAGACCGCCGCCTCCTTGCGCACATGCGCCCGCGCGGTGCCGGATAAGCGCGCCAAGGCCAGCGCCTTGATCGCCAGAACCGGCAGCACGCAGGGCATCAGGTTCAGGATCAGCCCGCCGGCAAAGGCCAGCAGCAGCGCCCGCAGCAGCCCTGGCCCGGCTGCGGCCGGGAGGGCCAGCTCCGGCAGCGCCATCGGCGTTGCGTTCACGGCTAAAAATTCGGTCTGCCCGCCGGTATCGGTCAGACTCAGCAGGCCCGATAGCGCGGCAAAGGGCGGTTTGACCGCCTTCAGCGAGAGAGCCACGTGGTCTTTGGTGACCGACAGCGTCTTTGGCGCGCTTTCATCCACCACACCGGGATCGGCGGGGAAGAAATCGGCACTCCGCAACGACAGGTTGGGTGCGGCCAGCCATAGCGTGCCGTCTGGCGCGATATGGGCGGGGAATGGGGAGGGGCGGGGAACGCGCGCATCGGTGGCCGCGAACAAGGCTGCGTCCTTGCCGGGCGCGCCGCTGCCCGCCGGGATATCGAGATGGAATTTCGCATCCTCCGGCACGCAGATGGTGGCACAGACCAGCCAGCTGGCGGAGGCGTCGATCGACAGCGTTCCGGCAGCCGCATTCGGTGTGACCGTCACCGGCAGCAGCACCTCACCGGTATAGGCGAAGCTGGTGAACGGACCGTCTTTCATCCGCTGCGGCGCCGGATAGATGATCGGCCCGGCCTTGGCGCCGGTGATCTCCAGGGTTGGGGGCGCGCCGGCGTCGCCTGGGTTGGACCAGTAGCTGTGCCAGCCGGGGGCCATTTTAAGCCTCAGCCCCAGCCGGATCGGCGTGGTGCCGGCAAAGCTGTCGGCCTCGCTGACCAGGCTGGCGGTGTCGCGCGCAGTGGTGAAGGGGGCGCTTTCCAGCGCGTGAGCGGCGGGGGAGAACAGCGCCGCCAGCATAGCAAGCAGCGCGGCACGAGACGATAGGCGCATCGACAAAAATCCTGTGCGGCGTTTTACGCTAGATAGGCGCGCATGCAGCTTCCCGCACTCCCCATTCTCGATTGCCTGCCTGCCCTGCTGAGCGCCCTGGAGACTCGGCCAAACGCAATTCTGGTGGCGCCGCCAGGCGCAGGCAAAACCACGCTGGTGCCGCTGACGCTGCTCGATGCGTCCTGGCGCGGCGATTCCCGCATCGTGATGCTGGAACCGCGCCGCCTTGCCGCGCGTGCGGCGGCCAGCCGCATGGCGGCGTTGATCGGCGAGCCGCCTGGCCAGACGGTGGGTTACCGCACGCGGCTGGATAGCGCCGTCTCCGGTGCCACCCGGATCGAGGTGATCACCGAGGGGCTTCTGGTGCGGCGGCTGCAGGGCGATCCTGGGCTGGAGGGCGTCGCCTGCGTGATTTTCGATGAGGTGCATGAGCGCGGCCTGGATGCCGACCTGGCCTTGGCGTTCTGCCTTGACCTGCAACGCGGTTTGCGGCCCGAATTGCGCCTGCTGGCGATGTCGGCCACCGCCGACGGTGCCCGCCTCGCCACGCTTCTGGATGCGCCGGTGATCACCAGCGCCGGCCGGATGTTTCCGGTGGAGCAGCATCATGCGGCGCGCGACATAGCCAGCGCGCGCGATCTGCCGGCGGCGATGGGCCGGGCCATTCAGGCGGCGCTGGTTAACCACAGCGGTGACATCCTGGCTTTCCTGCCGGGCATCGGCGAGATTCGCCGCACCGAACAGGCGCTTTCCGGCTGCGCCGCGCTGGTGCTGCCTTTGCATGGCGAATTGCCGCCCGCCGAGCAGGAGCGCGCGCTGCGGCCGGCAGAGGGGCGCCGCGTTGTGCTCTCCACCTCGATCGCGGAAACCTCGCTGACTGTGCCTGGGGTGCGGATCGTGATCGATGGCGGGTTCCGCCGGACCCCGCGGCTGGACCCGGGCACTGGGCTCAGCCGGCTGGAAACGCTGCGGATCAGCCGCGCCGCCGCCGACCAGCGCGCTGGCCGCGCCGGAAGGGAAGCGCCTGGGGTTGCCATCCGCCTTTGGACCCTTGCCGTGCATCGCGGTCTTGCGCCATTCGACCGGCCGGAGATGTTCGAGGCGGAATTGTCTGGCCTGGCGCTGGATTGCGCCGCCTGGGGCGCGGCGCCTTCCGCCCTGCCATTCCCCGATACGCCGCCGGCCGGGGCACTGGCCGCCGCGTGGTCGCTGCTGGCGAAACTGGGCGCGCTGGACCAGGACGGCCGCATCACGCCAGCCGGAAAGCGCATGGCCAAGCTCGGCGCCCAGCCCCGCCTGGCGGCGATGATGCTGTCGGCGCCGAACCCCGAAGAAGCTGCGATGGCGGCCGAGCTGGCGGCATTGCTGGAGGAGCGCGACCCGCTGCGCCACTCAGCCGAAGCCGGCATCGAGTCGCGTCTGGCCGCCATCGCCCATGGCGCCGCGGATGCCGATCGGGGGGCTCTTGCCCGCATTCGCCAGAGTGCGGCGCAATACAAGCGCCGCCTCGGCACGCGGGCCACCGCCGAAGGCGATCCTGGCGCGTTGCTGGCCGCCGCCTTCCCGGACCGGATTGCCCAGCGCCGTGGCGAGCCAGGCTCGTTCCGTCTCTCAGGTGGCGGCGGGGCGCGGCTGGGCAAGACCGACGCGCTGGCCAATGCGGCGCTGCTGGTGGTGGCGTCGCTGGAGCAGAAGGACGCGGCGCAGATCAGGCTGGCGGCGAAACTCGATCCGGAGAATTTGCCGCCGTTCCTTGCCGCACAGATCACCGAAACCGTTGAGAGCGGCTTCGATCCGGCCAGCGGCGCGGTGTTTTCCCGCCGCCGACGCCGCTATGGCGCGCTGGTGCTGGAAGACCGGATGGTGCCGGCCGATCCTCTGGCGGTGGCGCAAACCCTGGCCGGTGTGTTCGCCGCCAAACCGGATCTGCTGCCGTGGTCGGACGCAGCACGGGCTTTGCAGGCGCGCGCCGGCCTGTTGCGCGGCGTGGACCCGACCTATCCCGATCTCTCAGATGCCGCGCTGGCCGAAACCGTGCAAGACTGGCTAGCCACGCATCTGCTCGGCATCACCCGCCTGGCCGAAGCCGCGGACAAACTCGATCTGGTGGCGATCCTGCGCGGGGTGCTGGGCTGGGACGCGGCGAGCCGGCTGGACCGGGAGTTACCGACGCATCTGGACCTGCCAGGCGGGCGCGCGCGCGTGGATTATGGTGGCCCGGTGCCGGTGGCCTCCGCCCGGGCACAGGCATTTTATGGGTTGGCGGAGACGCCGAAACTGGCTGGCGGCCGCGTGCCCTTGCAACTGGCCCTGCTGTCGCCGGCGGGGCGACCGGTGGCGATCACTGGTGACCTGGCCGGGTTCTGGCGTGGCGCCTGGGCGGATGTGCGGAAAGATATGCGGGGACGGTATCCACGGCATAACTGGCCGGAACATCCTGCTTGATTCCAGACCTCATATCCGTCTTTGGGGCGGGTGACTCGCCCCAAAGACGGATATGAGGTCGAGATCCCTTACGTCCCCACTACGCCGTATGCTCGCAAAAATGACCGCCAAAAACCAACTCACGCTGCCGCGTCGCGCAATGAACGCAATGTTGGTGTATCGAATTAAACCTGGGTTGGCATCAGAACATCGACTGGAGCAGCGGCACGCTGCATAATGACGGCGGCAATATAAGGAGACGACCCATGATCAAAGTGAGCGTGATGTATCCCAATGAACCTGGTGCACGGTTCGACCATGCGTATTATGCGGAAAAGCATATGCCGATGGTGAAGGCGAAGATGGGCGAGAGCTGCCATCACTACACGGTGGATAAGGGCCTTGCCGGCGGGGCGCCGGGCACCGCACCCACTTATGTCGGCATGTGCCATATTTTCAGCGACTCGGTGGAGGCGTTCCAGGCTGGTTTCGGCCCACATGCGGCCGAGATACTCGGCGACATCAAGAACTATACCGATCTGACGCCGGTGATGCAGATCAGCGAGGTCGTGGTGGGATAGAACCTCGCCCCCGCGCACGCCGTCACCGGCGGCGCGGGGTTCACGCCATCTCGCTTTCGATCTGCTCCAGCGAACGGCCTTTTGTTTCGGGCACCATCACGTAGGTGAATATCCAGGCGCCTACGCTCAGCACGGCGAAGATCAGAAATGCCATGGCGCTGCCGAGGGCGGCGACAACGCCGGGAAACACCAAGGTGACGACGAAATTCGAGCCCCAGTTGCTCACGGTTGCCACACTCATGCCGCGCCCGCGCACCGATAGCGGAAAGATTTCTGAAATCAGCAGCCAGAAGACCGGGCCGAGCCCGATGGCGAAAAACCCGACATAGAGCGCCACCGATGCCACGGTGATATAGGCCACCGCGCCCTTGCCGCCGAGCGCGAATCCCCCGGCCAGAACCAGCAGCATCACGATCATCCCGGCCAGCCCGACCAGCAGCAAGGCCCGGCGCCCGGCGCGATCCAGCAGGCGCATGGCCACCACCGTCATGATCACGTTCACCAGGCCGACACCCGCCGTCGCCAGAATTGACACCGACGCAGACGACAGGCCGGCACTCTGGAAAATCGTCGGCGCGTAATAGATCACGGTGTTGATCCCGGTGACCTGCTGGAACACGGCCAGCGCCACCCCGATGATCAGTGGCTTGCGACCGCGCGCATCGACCAGGGCGGACCAGGGTGCGATCCCGCCATCCTCCCGCCGCAAATCGGTGCGCAGATCGGCAAGCTCTTCCTCGACATCGTCAAGCGCGCGGGTGCGCTTCAGCGCCGCGCGCGCCTCATCGTTGCGGCCCTGCCCGGCCAGCCAGCGCGGGCTCTCCGGCAGAGTGAGCATGCCCAGGAACAGGATAGCGCCGGGAACGCAGCCGAGCCCGAGCATCCAGCGCCAATTGCCGGCGACGCCGGTGAGCGCGTAATCCGCCAGATAGGAGACCAGGATGCCGAAGGTGATGCAGAACTGGTTCAATGAAACGATGGCGCCGCGCTGCTCCTTGGGCGAAATCTCCGCCAGATAGAGCGGCGTCAGCATCGAGGCGACGCCGATTGCCACCCCCACCACGGTGCGGGCAGCCAGCAGCGTGGTCAATGTCGGCGCCAGCGCCGAACCCAGCGCACCCAGCACGAAAAGCAGCGCCACCGCCAGGATCACCCGCTTGCGGCCGAGTTTGTCGGACAGCACGCCGGCCGCCGCGGCCCCCAGCGTGGCGCCAACCAGCACGGCGGCCGTGGCCACGCCCTGCATGGTGGGATCGAGAGCAAAATCCTGTTTGATGAAGGGCAGCGCGCCGGAAATCACCCCGGTGTCGTAGCCGAATAACAGCCCGCCAAGCGAGGCGATGGCAGCGACCAGATAGAATTTCACCGACATATCCTCCTGCACGCCGAGATCGAGCGTGCGTTTCTGCGAAGACGCATAAACCGGTGCGGCGTTCCGTCATCGCGGTCAACAACCAACCCTGCGTGGTGACGTTAGCGCTCTTTACGGGGGCGCATACAGGCTGGAGGATCAGGCTTGCGACGCATTTGGATGAGCGCTGCCGCTGGTTTGCTCAGCACATCTATGGCCCTGGCGCAGCAAGCACCTGCCACGCCGGCGAATCTCGACCTCTCCGATTGGCTGGACTGGAAGACGATGACCGGCGATTGGCGCGGGTTGCGCCCTGAATTGGCTGACGAGGGCATCGTGTTTCGCGGCCACTACGTAAATGAAACCTCGGGCAATCCGGTGGGCGGCCACGAACAAGGCGGTGCTTCGACCGGGGAAGTGATGCTCGGCACCGATATCGACAGCCAGGTGATCGGCTGGCAGGGCGGCACCTTCCACCTGACGCTGACCGAACGCGCGGGCAGTTCGCTATCGAAAGACAAGATCGGCAATGTGCTCACCGTGCAGGAGATCTATGGTGACGGCCAGACCGTTCGGCTGACCGAATTATCGTTCGAACAAAAATTTTTCGGTGGCCTAATGGATGTGGAAGCCGGCCACATCAATGTGGAAAACGATTTCGCCAGCTCGCCGGTCTATTTCGGCGGCGCGCTTTGGTGCAATTTCCAGAACAACGCCATTTGCGGCACGCCGATCGCCGCACCAAACAACACCAGCGGCTATGTGGCCTATCCCGCCTCCAATTGGGGGGCGCGGATAAAAACCTATCCGGTTCCCAACGTGTATGTCGAAGCTGGCTCCTACGCCGTGGACCCGACGCTGAACGATGCGCGGAACGGCCTGAAACTCGGCATCAACGGCACCACAGGCGTATTCACCACAGCGGAAACCGGAATCACGGTGGGACAGGGTGGTTATCTCGGCAATTACCGGATCGGCGCCTATTACGACAATTCCGACGCCAAGAGCGTCGCCAGCCAGCTCACCCGCTACGCCACGCCGGAGAACAGCGCGCAATTGATGGCGCTGCCGATCGAGGAACGCGCCGGCCGCTATGGCGGCTGGGTGATTGCCGACCAGACTGTGCAGCTCGATCAGGGCAACCATCAGCGCGGGACGGTGGTGTTCGCAGCCCTCGAATGGGGGGACAAGGCCACCAGTTTTCTCAACTGGTATGGCGAAGCAGGCCTGGTGCGACAGGGCACCTTGCCCGGCCGCGACAAGGATACGATTGCCTTGGGCATGGCCGTCGCCTCGATCAATGGCACGCTGCAAGGTTTGGAGCAGCGCGTTGGTGCACCAACCAGCGTGCAGGAATATATGGCGGAGCTGAATTACGGGATCACTCTGGGACCGTGGCTAAACCTGCGGCCGGGCCTGCAATATATCTGGCATCCAAGCGGGATCAACGAAATCCCCAACGCGTTGGTGCTGGATTTGAAGACGGTGATTTCGTTCTAGCTGCGCGCTTTCACCAGGCGCGGATGGGTGGGCGCGTGCCTACCGATAGATCTTTGCCATAGCTTGTATTGAACCAGCGCGGGCAAGCAAGAAATTCAACCGCGGATTACGCCGATTGCCGCAGATTAACGGCAAGGGTGGCCGCGCATGCGCGGCCACCCTCCAAGATACGCCGCGTCATCTGCGGATAAATAGACTTGCCTATTGCGGAGGAGCTTCTTCCGACCGGGCTTCGCCCATCACCGCGTGTTCCTGGGCATGGAGCTGTTCGAGCTGGGCATGCGTTGTTGCCGCCTTGGCGATCTGGTCGGCGGTAAGCAGGCTGCGCATCTGGACCATCGTGGTCAGATGCAGCGTATCGATCTGGGTGCGCAGCGCCTCTTCCTGTGCCAGAATCGGCTGCAGCTGCTCCACCGTCACCGCGCCGGTGCTGAGCAGCGCGTTCATTTCCTGCTCATGCAAGGCGCGCTCCTGCTTCATCAGCGGGCGCATCTGCTGCCAGCTGGCTTTCATGATCTCCTTCACCTGCGCCTTCTGCTCATCGGTCAGCTTGACCGCGTGCATAAACGCCATGCCGCCGTCATGGCCCATCATCTCGCCATGCGGCTGGGCGCTGGCGATTGCGGTGACCGCCACCGAGCCGGCCAACGCGATCATCCCCAAAATGCGAAGCTTCATCAGATCTATCCCTTTTTGACGGCACGCCTTCATGCCTCGACCCAACATAGGGCACTCGGCCGCGGCTAGGGTGACATGCGTTCCTGAAAGTGTGACAAACCGTTGCGTATCGGATGGCGGGGCGCCCCCGACGGTGCGGGAGCGACATGCAGCAAACCGATGTTCTGATCCTGGGCGCCGGCGCCGCCGGGCTATTCTGCGCCCTGACCGCGGCCAAGCGCGGGCGAAAGACCGTGGTGCTGGACCATGCCCGGCAGGCCGGCGAAAAAATCCTGATCTCCGGCGGCGGAAGGTGCAACTTCACCAACCTGCATTGCGCGCCCGATCGGTTCTTTTCACAAAACCCGCATTTCGCCCGCTCCGCCTTGGCGCGCTATACGGCGCAGGATTTCCTGGCCCTGGTGGAGACGCACCGGATCGCCTGGCACGAAAAGACCCAGGGGCAGCTATTTTGCGACGGCTCCGCCCGCGCCATCGTGGCGATGCTGCTGGCCGAATGCGACGCTGCGGGTGCTGCACTCCGGCTAAATACGCGGATCGGCGATATTTCCCGCCCTGGGCGCTTTTGCGTGCAAACCGATGCCGGCCCGGTTGAGGCGGAAAGCCTGGTTCTGGCGACAGGCGGCCTGTCGATTCCAAAACTTGGGGCCACTGGCCTGTCGCATCAGGTAGCAGCGCGATTCGGCCTGGCACTCACCGAGATACGGCCCGCTTTGGTGCCGCTGACCCTGCCAGCCGAGGATCTCGCGCTGACCCAGGCCTTGGCAGGCGTATCGCTC
>Ga0209611_10004606_pt1 | contig 23497 bp, 24 predicted proteins | sample S1TSphgellanicum_3_FD_187693 | JGI IMG/M metagenome (GOLD analysis project Ga0209611, IMG submission 187693) | Host-associated microbial communities from peat moss isolated from Minnesota, USA - S1T2_Fc - Sphagnum magellanicum MG (SPAdes) (version 2) | ecosystem: Host-associated > Plants > Peat... | reverse complement strand
ATATAAACGCATGTATCCAGCAACAACTCCCGCCCAACCAGGGATTGTCCACTTACAAATACGAGATCGGCATTAGCGCGGCGAAAGATGGGGAGCGTACGTCTCTGGGGTTTTATTCGCCGGATCGAAGCCCGACGATCAAACGTCAAGCTTTATGTCCGCCGGGATCGATCCTTTGCGCCCGACGAGTTTGCCGCCGAAATCATCTTCGAGCGCAACTTTCGCCAGCGCATACTCTACCAAATCAGTCGTCGAGCTAATACCAGTTCGCTCCTTCGCCCGATTGACGAGTAGGCGTGGAACGCGCGCGCCGAGTGCACTATTGTCACCAGCCAAAAGACCTTCGGCTTTAGCCGTCGCTACAACCGACTGCCGCCGGGCTATCAAAAAGTCATTCGTATCAGGCTTCATATATGGCCTCCGATGTGTTTAACATACAGATGTTTTTGTTAAACATCAAGACTTGAGTTCCCACCACAGAATCTACTGCTGTGAATCAGCCTTGAAGTGGAACCCCTCCAGAAATTGCTTCAAACCATTGATTTTTAACCAGAAGTTCAGTCTATAGGGGTCCCAATCGGCGCTGGTCGGGACCCCCGCTAAACGCCGATTGCCCTATTTGAATCAATGAGTTGCGTTAGGTTTGGCTAGGGTCCCACTTCGGCGCCGATTCACATCAAGCATCCTTAACATCGGTTGGCGGTTTGCAGACTGAAGACTAATCCACGACCAGAGCTGTGCCAGCCTTGACTCGATCCAGTGCGATCAACGTGCGGTAGCCAGCCACAAGTTCGTTTTCAGCAAATAGGCTTCGCGTGAGGACCTCGTAGCTCCGCATGTCGCTGCTAATGATCACAACCACGAAGCTGATGCCGCCGGTCACATAGTAACATTGCTGCACGTCAGGCGTATCCCGGAACAGAGCCTTGGCCGCGTCGACGGTTGCGGCCCTCTCGTCGCGCAAATTCACCTCCACCAGCGCGGTGATCCCAAGCGACAGCGCCGCAGGGTCCAGGATGGCGACGTTCTGCGCTATCACACCGGCCGCCTCCAGGGCTGTAACACGCCGTTGCACAGCGGCCGGCGACAGGTTCACTGCCTCGGCGATCAGGCGCTGCGGCGTCTTGTTGTCCTCCTGAATGATGCGGAGGATCGCTCGATCGAAGCTATCGAGCGGGCGTGAGGAAAATTTGCGCTTAGTCGGCATCGGATGAGTAATTCCCTCGTTTGATGCGCCAAAGTAGCGCCCTTGGCTCCCAATGGCGATGATATTCATCGGCCATGCAGGCAAACCTTTCAGCAAGCGTGGCTCGCAGCGGCACGGTCGCGGGAGTCCTGTGCGGGATCGCGGCAGGCGCCCTGTGGGGGCTCGTGTTCCTGGCCCCAGCTGTGGTGGGCGAGTTCCGACCGCTCGATCTCGCGATCTGCCGGTACCTCGCATATGGCCTGATCTCGGCCATCCTGATCGCGCCGGGCCTGCGCGGGCTGTTGCCGAACATAGCCCGGCGGGAATGGGTGGCCTTGGCTTGGCTCTCTCTGGCCGGAAACACGCTCTATTACATCTTACTTTCGACGGCTGTGCAGATGGGCGGCATCGCCATGACATCGCTCATCATCGGCTTCCTGCCAGTAGCTGTAACGATCATCGGGAGCCGGGATCGCAACGCGGTGCCCCTGCGCCAGCTCACGCCCTCGCTACTGCTTTGTGCTGGTGGCGCCGTTTGCATTGGCTGGCAGGCGATCGTCGCGCCAGCGGCCAAATCACCACCGACCGAGGCCACGGGCCTCGTCTGTGCTGCGGGCGCACTGGTCTCCTGGACGCTCTACGCGGTCGGCAACGCTCGTTGCCTCGTACGCCTGCGCGACATCTCTGCACAGGATTGGAACCTGTTGACCGGCGTCGTGACCGGGACTCAATCGCTGGTGCTGATCCCGCTTGCGCTGCTGCTCGGCGTGGGACGCCACGCGCCGATAGAATGGGTGAAGTTCGCTAGCGTCTCGGTTGGTGTAGCGATCCTAGCGTCCATCACTGGCAATGCTCTCTGGAATATAATGAGCCGGCTGCTGCCGCTGACGGTTGTCGGCCAGATGATCCTGTTCGAGACGCTGTTCGCCTCGTTCTACGGCTTCCTCTGGGAGCGGCGCTTACCGACGTCGCTGGAACTGGCCGCCTTCGCACTCGTGGCGCTGAGCGTGGTCACGTGCATCGCCGCCCACAGGAAGCCGAATATGGCCAGCGAATTGCTACGTTCGTCGCCCAGCTAAGGCCGCATTGGGTCGCGAGCCGTCCCTGTCCCTCTTCCGCGGACCGGACGTCATCGAGTTCGCTTGCCGACCAGAAAGGGATCGCCGCAGACAGGGTCAAAGAGCTTACCAAAAGTCGGGGGGCGCATCGTGGCGCTGGATGGAACGAAGATGCGGCCCGTCGCCAGTCCGAAGAACATGGCCGGCGCCGAATGCCTCTCGCGCACACCGAGAAGGAAATCGCCTACTACCTCGACCGCCTGGACATCATCGACGAGACCGTGGCTCAGGGATACGAGGTTCGGCCGTTGCATCGGGCGGGTTACACCGCGGCAATCGCCTCGCTGGAACGCCTAGACGAAAAGATCCTGGTTTTCGGAGAGCCGGATGCAAAGCCGATGGGCTACGGCCGGGCTCCGAAAATGCCCTCATGCAATCTCCAAAACGTCGTCGACGTCGAGGTGGGCTGATGTGTTTGCGAGTGGTGAAAATAAGATGGCCTGACAGTCAAAGGGCGATCTGAACACCTGTAACGAACTTTGGCGCAAATGACGTCGTTGAATTTATGGGGACCAGGACGCCCGGATCTCCATCTTGGCCGGGGCTTGCTCCGAGGTTGGATACGTTGAAGCAGACTTTATGGTTTATCTTGAAAAACCTCTCGCAGACGGGGCGGACCATACCTTGTTCGGGGTCTTTTTCATTGCGGCTCCGGGTTACTTCAGGGTTGGAGCCTCCGAAAATCCCGGGGCAGTTCACGCGCCGTAACGGAAACCAGCAATATCGGAAAATCCAATAATGCGATGACATAATAAACGAATTGCTAAATCGGCGCCGCTTGCCTTACATCCTACATTTCGCGTGTCCGGGTACTCGGACGCAAAACAGAGTGAAGGATCGTACCTTGACGGGACATGTCGAAGCCTCGGATTTTACCCAACGGTCAGTTCCCCTAACAGGGCGCATGGCGCGTTTTCCTTTGACGATGGCGTGGTGGAGCGTCTGCAGCGCGATGTTTTTTATCGTGGTGTCCGCAACCCTCGCTTCCGCCTACGGAACCGCGAACACACTTATCGGCGTCGTGCTATCGGTCATCACATATGCGTCTGTCAATGCGGTCATTACGCGCTATGCAATCCGGACGGGATTGTCGGTATCTCTGTTTTCCCGTCTCCTCTTCGGAACAACCGGCTCTGCGCTAGCGACATTGATATTTGCGGCCACGGCGATTTATTATGCCGTCTTTGAGGGTTCCATAATTGCGGTCGCTGCAACTTTTTTATACCCCAGCCTCAACTACAAAATCGCGGCACTGCTCGTCGTTCTCTACAGTGTTCCCCTGGTGTTCGGCAGCGTCCAGAACTGGTTAGATAAATTTAACGGCGTGTTGTTGCCGCTTTACATCGCCGGCGTAGTCGCCACGGTGAGTTTGGCAATATACCGGTATGGGTACAGCGACGCGTGGCTCAGTGCTGGCCCTGCAGGTGGCGCCCCAGCAGGTGGCTGGTGGCACGTTTATGTTGCCTACATGGGCATCGCCATTCTCATGATGTTCAACTTCGACTTCGCTCGCTTTGGACGGAAAGAAGACGCGAGCTATCATGCGCTGTTTAACTTTGGTGCGCCGTTTTACATCATGACTTATCTCGTCAGCGCGCTCTTTGGAATTTTTCTCGTCAACACCATCCCGGTGCAAGGCGCTCTGTCGGAAGTGTCTGCGGTGAAGGCGATCATCGTGATGATGGGCCTCGCCGGGTTGGTTTTCCTCTGGGTGACGCAGACGCGGATAAATACCGCCAACTACTATCTGGCCTCGGTTAACCTGGAGGCGCTTGGCCGTATGACATTCCGACTCAAATGGCCGAAATATGTCTGGGCGATCGTCGTCGGCATCATCGTCTACGTATTAATGTTAGCGAATATCTTCCAGTACCTCTTGGCGGCACTTGCCTATCAGGGAATCTTCGTGGTCGCGTGGGTCGGTGTGGCGCTCGCCTACATGTTGCGCAAGGCTCCGTCCGAGGCAGACGACGCGGGTGCCAAGGAGGACGGCGCCTATCCCGCCTTCAATGCCACTGGTCTCGTTGCCTGGTTCACTTCGGTCATCATCGGCGTCATCCTGACGAATATCCCGACCCTGGTGAGCTTCTCGGCGCCTGCAACAGCATTAAGCAGCTTCGTAATCTTCGCATCACTTCTCAATCGCGCGAAGACGGCAAGCACATAGTCGCCTCGGTGTTGCCAGGCGTAAAAAGAATCCCGCGGTCAACGCTGCTTTTCGGTCATCATTTCTGAACTGCGTGGCGAATTTAGGGGAAGCGATGCATAGCAGGACCTTCAATATCAGCTGCGATATGGGCGAGGCGTTTGGCAACTGGCGGATGGCGAACGACGCGGCGTTTGCGCCGCTGATCAGCACCAGCAACCTGGCTTGCGGCTTTCACGCCGGTGATCCGCTGACCATGCAAGGCACGGTAGAGATTGCCAAAGCAGCGGGCCTCCCCGGCAACCGAAAGAGATGAATCTGCTGCTAAATTATCAATCGGCACGCAAACGGGACCCCTGATCGGCGTGCAAAAAAGACCCCTCGATTACGGTTTGAAGGGCTACGCGCTTGACGGCACGGGTATTTTGAGTTTGGCACGAATCTTTTTATCCCGGCGCTGGTATAATATCTTCGTTATTACATTCAATGATATCTTGTTGAAGTGCTTCAATTGCGCCGTTTACGTCACGCTTAACAATCGCATCATACGTCATCTTGTGATATTTCACCGCTTTACGAATATGCTCCGGCCCTGGCTTTGACTGTCGAACAATCGGGCCGATACGCATCCATAGTGGCTCGAGAATAGTCGTCAAAAAACTCAATCGGCTCGCTTCCGCGATCGTCATGTGAAAAAGATAATTTGCTTCAAGGAAAAGATCGAGATCGGAATTCTCGGCAGATCGTTTGATGTCCTTGCAACATTTTTTCAGGGTCAGCAAATCATCTTCGGAACGATTAGCAACCGCATGGGTTGCCGCCATGCCTTCAAGCACAATGCGTAGTTTGCGAACATCAATGAATTCCTTCTCGGATAGAACTGGAACCATCATTGTGCGGTTGCTTGTCGCTATCAGGCAGCCCATACTTTCAAGGCGTTGCAACGCGTCGCGGACTGGCATCAAGCTGGTGCCAAGCATCTTGGCCAACGTACGCAAGGGTAACTTCTGCCCCGGATAAAATCGTCCCATCATCAAATTGCGCTTAAGGGCATCAAAAATCTGTTCGTGCAGCATTTCGCGCACGACAATTTGAAGATCTGGCCCCTCTCCGTTGAAGCCCGATGGGCGAGGGATCGTTGTTTCGGGCGGCAAGTCCATCTTCCTCTTTTCCGACACTAAAAGCGTTATAACACGAAACATTTTCTATTGACAACCTTCTCGCTGTAATAGAAAATAAATTGTTGATTGTTATAACACAGATCAGGTGTGGAGATGGTATCCCTGAATTGCGACATGGGTGAGAGTTACGGCTACTGGCGCCTGGGCGATGATCGGGGGATAATTCCCTACATCGATTACGCGAATATTGCTTGCGGCTTTCATGCTGGCGACCCGCTTACCATGCAAAGGTCGGTGCGTTTGGCTCTATCGCATGGCAAATTTGTTGGCGCGCACCCTTCTCTGCCTGATCGGGAGGGATTCGGGCGCCGAGAGATGCATCTGAGTTCTGATGAATTGACCGCCGCGTTCATTTATCAGATCGGTTCGTTGCAAGGTTTTCTTACCGCAGAAGGAGCCGCTCTATCTCACGTTAAGCCGCACGGTACGATCTATGGCATGGCCGCCCGAGACATGGAGACAGCTCTAGCAATTGCGCGCGCCGTAAAGGTGTTTGATGTACCGCTCTTCGGTATGGCCGGCACTTTCCATCAGGAGGCCGCAAATGCTCTCGGTGTTTCATTTATACCTGAGTTTTTTGCAGATATTCCCTATGCGCGGAACGGCGCACTCGTGATCCCACGGCAACATTCAAAAGTTGATCTTGAAAAAGCCGCAGCCCGGGTTCGCCGGGCAATCCGCGAGGGCATCGTTGAAGCGAATGACGGGAGCCTCGTTAAAGTGGAGTTTGAAACAATCTGCATGCACTCGGATCCGCCAAATGCGTCGGACGTCGCGGTACGGCTTAGGGCTGTGATTGACGACACCTGACTTCCGCGCGTCCCGCGCAAGACCAACCAAAACCTGTCCCACAACCCTACTGGAGATTATAATGAAGTTCTCTCTCTTGGCAGCTAGTTTCGCTGCGATGACCGGCGCGTTGATGAATGGCGGCGTGGCTCAAGCAGCCGATGATATTACGAGTTTTCCCGTCGAGCTGGTCAATGGCGGGCAGAAGCAGGACGCTACCTGGACGCTGCTTACGGCGGCGCAGGTCACCAAGCCCTGGAAGATCTGTGTACTCTTCCCGCATCTGAAGGACAGCTATTGGGCCGCCGCAGATTACGGTGTTGCGTCTGAGATTCGCCGCACCGGCACCGCCATGGCCCTCTATCAGGCTGGAGGATACGGCAATCTTTCCACCCAGCTGAACCAGATGGATAACTGCATCGCACAAAAATATGATGGCATCATCCTCGGTGCGATCAGCGCCGACGGTGTCGAGCCTCTGGTTAAGAAGGCCCGGGCCGCAGGCATCCCTGTCATAGATTTCGTAAACGGCGTCAACGGACCGGATGTGTCCGCTCATGCGCTCGTCAGCTTTTACGAGCTTGCCTACACCACAGGCAAATATCTCGTGCAACAGGCGAATGGCAAGACGGTTAATGTCGGCTTCTTTCCGGGACCTGAAGGGGCGGGCTGGTCCGACGACGCGGTGCGCGGCTTCAACGATGCCATCAAGGGCTCTACGGTTAAGGTCGTGGACATGCGCCGTGGTGATACAGGCCTCAATACCCAGCTTGACCTTATCAATAACGCGCTACAAGCGCAGCCCGACATTAATTGGCTAGTTGGTGTCGACATCGCCGCTCAAGCCGCGGCTGTCGCGGTGCGTAACGCGGACCTCACCGGTAAAGTAAATGTCACGGGTTTTGACATCATTCCCCCGGTTTATCAGGACATCCAAGCTGGTGTGACCGCGGCCGCCCCTACTGATTACACCTCTCTGCAAGGGCGCTTAGCGGTTGATATGGTGCTGCGTCTGCTCCAAGGGGAAAAATTGCCCGCTGACCGTGCTGGTCCGAAGCCTGTAATGGTCACGCCACAGGACTTGAGCACGCTCAACTGGAATGAGATGTTCGCTCCCAAGGGCTACAAGGTTGTGTTCTCGGTGGATGCTACTAAGCAGTGATGCTGAAGCCGCTCGAGCCAAGCGGCGTGCCTTTCGTGGCGCTCTCGGGCGCCTCGAAATTTTATGGCAGCTTTGCCGCACTGAAGGGCGCCGATCTCGCTTTGATGCCTGGACAAGTACACATGCTTCTCGGCGAAAATGGTGCGGGCAAGTCCACTCTAGTGAGCCTGCTGATCGGCGCCAATCGCCTAGATGAAGGCAATCGTTACCTGCATGGTCAACCTTGTCCGGATTTATCCCCGGATATGGCACGCGCGGCTGGGTTGAACGCCGTATTGCAAGATTTCAGTCTTGCACCTTCTTTGACGGTGGCAGAGAACTTTGCTCTCGGGCGCGAGCAGACACGCTTCGGCTTACTTAGTAAGGCGAAGATGGTTAAGTCCGCCCTCGATACGATGCAGAAGCTGGGCATCACCCTGGACCCTGATGCCCGCGTCGATACCTTAACGAGGGCGGAGCAGCAGCTCCTAGAAATCGCTCGCGCTCTTGGTGGCAAGCCTGGAGCGCTGATCCTCGACGAACCAACGGCGATGTTGAGCCATAATGAGAGTGAGCGTTTGTTCGACGCGGTGGTTAGGCTGCGTGCCGCCGGGTGGGCCATTCTCTACATAAGTCATCGTATGGAAGAGATCCGCCAGTTGGGCGATGTGGTGACTATCCTCCGGGATGGGCGCTTAACCGGTCATTACCGCCTTGCTGACGTCTCCAACGATCGCATGATCGCCGAAATGGTTGGCCGGCCGATGGAAAGTTTTTATCCGAAGATTCCGCATAGGCCTGCGGAAGACGCTTTGGAAGTGGTGGCGCTGGCCTCGGGTAGTAAGTTGCGTGACGGAAATCTGACGCTTCGATTCGGCGAGATCGTCGGTCTTGGTGGGCTTGTCGGCTGTGGTAAGGCGGAACTTGCTCGTGCTGTATTTGGGCTTGAACCGATAACAAACGGGGTGGTGCTGCTGGATGGGAACGTGATCAAAGTTTCTTCGCCCGCGGCGATGCTCGCACGGGGCCTAATTTATCTACCTCAAGACCGCAGAGGCGAGGCGCTGGCTCTTAACCGCTCGATCGGTGATAACATTGTGATCGAGGCCCTCGCGAAACGTGAATATGCGCGAGCCGGTTGGCTACGCGGAGGCCGGTTGCAGCAGTTGGTGCGCAACCTTATCGACAAACTGAAAATCTCGCCCGCTGACCCCTTCAAGCCCGTGCAGGAACTTTCCGGTGGAAATCAGCAGAAGGTAGTTCTGGCACGCGCACTCAGCCTGCCCCGCCGTATCTATATCTTTGACGAGCCAACGGCTGGAGTCGATGTCGCAACACGGCTCGATTTTTACTTGCAGTTGCAGGACCTTTGTTCTGGAGGAGCCGCAATTCTGCTTATTACCTCGGATCTTCAGGAACTGATCCATCTATCTCACCGTATCATTGTGATGCACGACGGACGCTGTATCGCAACGCTGGATGGCCCAGACATGACAGAAGAGCGCGTCGTTTCTCACGCTTTCAGCGGTCGCCACGAAGGAGCTTTGCAATGAGTCTTTCACGATCGAAGGCAGGGGGTAAGCCTTCCCTAGTTTCTTCGTTCATCAATCGTTTGCTGCGCTTCGGCGCCTTGCCTATCGTCTTGCTATTCTGCATCGTCATCTTCGAGTTGGCTAATCCACATTTCCTAAGCCGGACCAATCTCATCAACGTGCTGCAGCAATCCGTTTTTCTCATGCTGATTTCATTCGGGCAGATGTTGGTGCTGATATCGGGAGGGTTCGACCTCTCGGTCGGTGCCGTGGTTGCGCTGACTTCTATCCTCTCATCAACCGCAATGGTGATGGTGTCCGGCTGGCAGCCGGACCAGCCATTCCTCGCGATTTTAGCCGGCTTCGCGACGGCTCTGCTTACCGGCCTTTGCGCAGGGCTCGTGAACGCCCTCGGTGTCTCCGTACTCCGTGTCAACGCTTTTATCGTAACCCTCGCCACCACCTCAATCTTCCAGGGGCTCACACTGGTGATCTCGCAGGGCATGGAGGTCACCGATCTACCTATACAATTTGTTTATGGTATAGGCTCCGACTTCGTGTTAGGCATTCCGGTTTCGGCACTGTTTGCCGTTCCAGCACTATTGATCGTCTATGTTCTTCTGCACCGGATGCGCTTTGGCCGTTATGTGTACGCGATCGGTTCCAATACGAAATCGGCTCTGGTTGCAGGCGTACCGATCAACCGTTACTTGATGTTCTGTTATGCCATCTGCTCAGTGATCACGGCATTTTCAGGGCTGCTGTTGACGGCACGTGTCTCCTCTGGTGAGCCGCTGCTGGGTAGCGAGTTCCCACTGGATTCCATTGCGGCGGCGGTGATCGGTGGCTGTTCGTTACGTGGCGGCGAAGGCGGGGCGATCGGTGTGTTGCTTGGTGTGATCTTCATCACAGTGCTCGCCAACGGTATGGATCTCATGCAGATCGGTTCAAATTTTCAAATGATCGTCCTGGGCATTGTTCTCGTCGGAGCCGTAGTTCTTGATCGATTCCGCGCTGGTCAGAACCGAAAATGACACGCAGCGTTGCTCTAATCTTTGACAGGACCATGACATGAATGATGTTGAGATGAGTGCCATCCCAGTATTGATCGGCCAAGCTTATATTGGCGGCTCCTGGAGCGGGGCCGATGATGGTGGCACGATTGAGGTCTTTAATCCCGCCGATGGCAGCCTTGTGGGCACCGTCCCCAATCTGGGCGCAGCGGAGACACGCCGGGCAGTGTCGGCGGCGGAGGCGGCTCTGCCAGGTTGGCGAGCGCTTTCGGCACATGAGCGCGGCCGCTATCTGCGCCGCTGGCATGATCTGATCCTGAAGAATCAGGACATGCTGGCGCGAGTGCTCACTGCGGAGCAGGGCAAGCCGCTTCCGGAAGCACTGGGAGAGGTCGCCTACGGAGCCAGCTTCGTCGAGTGGTTCGCGGAGGAAGCAAAGCGCGTCTATGGCGACACGATCCCGGCGCCAAAAGCGGGTAGCCGCATCATTGTGCAGAAGCAGCCCGTAGGCGTGGTCGCGGCTATAATCCCGTGGAACTTTCCGTCTGCCCTATTTCATCGCAAATGCGCGGCGGCACTTGCCGCTGGTTGCACCGTCATTGTGAAGCCCTCAGAATTTACTCCGTTCAGCGCACTAGAACTGGTACGGCTGGCCCAAGAGGCGGGCATCCCGCCTGGTGTCGTGAATGTGATCACCGGGGATCCCGCTCCTATCGGGGCGGCATTAATGGAGAGTACCGCCATACGAAAAATCACCTTCACCGGTTCAACGCGCGTCGGAAAGCTACTTCTGTCGCAGGCGGCGCATACGGTAAAGCGCGTTTCAATGGAGCTTGGAGGAAATGCGCCCCTGATTGTGTTTGATGATGCCGATATACCGACAGCGATAAAAGCCTGTATGGATTCGAAATTTCGAAACGCCGGACAGACTTGCGTGTGTGCCAACAGAATTTATGTCCAAGAAGGGATTTTCGATCAGTTTGCCGACGCGCTAAAAGTTGCCGTGTCCACGCTGAAGGTGGGGCCCGGTACTGAGGCCGGTGTGACGGTTGGGCCGCTGATCAATATGGCTGCCGTTCAAAAAGTAGAACGCCATATTGCCGACGCATGCGCTCATGGCGGCCGGATCATCCTAGGAGGCGCACGGGATGACCGTGGCGGCACGTTTTTTCAGCCTACCATAATTGTCGATGCTAACGAAAAAATGGCTCTCAGCAATGATGAGACTTTCGGTCCGGTGGCGCCGCTCTTCCGTTTCAAGACCGAGGCTGAAGTAATCGCCAAGGCCAACGCGACGGAATACGGCTTAGCAGCCTATCTGTTTACTCAGGATATCGACCGTATGTGGCGTATGGTGGACGCAATCGAAACAGGAATGGTTGGCGTCAATGAGGGACTCATTTCAAACGAAGTAGCGCCCTTTGGTGGTATAAAAGAAAGCGGGCTCGGTCGCGAAGGGTCACGCTACGGTATAGAAGAATATCTCGAGCAGAAATATATCATGATCGCTTCTAAGATCGCCGCTTGACATTGATTGGATAAAACAATGAGCAAACTGTCAAATTCACTCGCGCACATTGATGTGACCACAATGTTGCATCCCTATACCAATGCGAAGGTCCACGAGAAGAATGGCCCCGTGATTATGGACCACGGCAAGGGCATCCATGTCTGGGATAGTAACGGTAAAGAGTATATTGAAGGTTTGGCTGGGTTATGGTCTGTCGCGGTGGGATTCGGTGAAACACGGCTGAAAGACGCCGCCGCCCGGCAGATGGACCGGCTCAGTTATTATCATATCTTTTCGGGCAAGTCACACGAGCCCTCCATCCGTCTCGCTGAAAAGCTCGTCGATATGACACCGGCTAATCTCACCCGTGTTTTCTTTACTAACTCGGGTTCGGAAGCGAATGATACCGTTGTCAAATTACTCTGGTACATGAATAATTCATTAGGGCGGCCGAAAAAGAAGAAATTCATCGCTCGCACCAAGGCATATCACGGCATCACCATCGCCTCGGGCAGTTTGACCGGACTCCCAAACAACCATCGTGATTTTGATTTGCCAGCCATTCCGGTCCGTCATCTCACCTGTCCGCATTTCTACCGCTTTGGTCTGCCTGGCGAGACGGAGGTCGCATTTACGGCCAGGCTGATCGCGGAAGCCGAGGCCGTCATTCTGGAAGAAGGGCCGGAGACTATCGCCGGTTTTATTGGTGAGCCCCTAATGGCAGCTGGCGGGGTGATGCCGCCGCCGGTCGGCTATTGGCAGGGGATCGAGGCTTTATGTCGGCGGTACGATATTATGTTGATTGCCGATGAAGTAATCACAGGCTTCGGCCGTCTCGGCAGCCCATTTGGCGTTATGCACTATGGATTCCAGCCCGATATAATGGTGCTCTCCAAGCAGATTACCTCATCATATATCCCGTTGGCCGCGATCGTATTTTCGGAGGAAATTTACGCTGCAATTGCTGATAACACCGGAAGGATTGGCACATTCGGGCACGGCTTCACTGGCTCTGGCCATCCTGTCGCTACTGCCGTCGCTTTGGAGAATTTAGCGATAATGGAGGAACGCGATCTCTTTGCCAATGCCGCGCGGGTCGGGCAGCATTTTCAGGCGGCATTAAGCGAATTGGCAGACCATCCGCTAGTCGGAGAGGTGCGCGGCGCCGGACTGATCGCTGGGCTGGAACTCGTGGCCGATAAGCGGACCCGCCGTGCATTTTCAACGCCGGGCATGGTCGGCATGAGGGTCTTCCATGCTGCACAGGAATGCGGGCTTATCACGCGCGCTATCGGCGACACAATCGCCCTATGCCCGCCTTTGATTCTTAATGAGGCGCAAGTTTTGGAAATCGTTCGTCGTTTAAGGCAGGCTCTCGATGTGACGGCAGAGTGGCAGCGTCACGAAGGACTCGCCTAACGGGTCCCCTGCAACAGAAGGAGATGCAACCGTGATTTATGAGACACCAAGATTCCTGCCTGCTGGTGACCGCTATATTCTGATCGAATTTGGGAACGAAATGAATCTGCTGCTAAATTTCACCGCCCAGGGTTTGGCGAGCGCCGTGGCCGCGGCCGGTATTAATGGGATTATCGAGACAGCCCCCTGCTTTGCCTCGCTGCTGGTCCATTATGAACCCTCGCTCATTCGCCGAAGTGACGTTGAACGTGAGTTAATTGCGCTAATAGGTGCGATGGGCTCTTTCGATAAAATCGAGCTTTCTAGTCGGCTATTCTACCTGCCGGCCCTCTACCTCGATCCCTGGACAAAAGAGTGTGTTGAAATCTATTGCAGGACGATAACACCTAAAACGCCGGATCCAGAATTGCTCGTCGAAATTAACGGGTTGGAGGATGTCAACCACCTCGTCCGCCTACATTCTTCTTCTGAATATTGGGTTGCTTCCCTTGGCTTTTGGCCAGGCCTACCCTTTCTAATGCCGTTAGACCCTCGTGCGCGGTTGACTGCGCCGAAATACAATCCGCCACGGACCAACACGCCGCAGGGCGCGATTGGCCTTGGCGGCGCCTCCCATTCGATCTATCCGGTCGCGACACCTGGCGGCTACCAGATTTTCGGCCGCACACCAGTGCCGATCTGGGATCAGAGCGTATCTCATCCTGATTTTGAGGGTGAGATGTGTTTGTTTCGACCTGGTGACCGGATACGCTTCGTTCCTATCACGCGTGATGAATATGACGAGGCCGAGGCGCGGGTGAAGGAGAACCGCTACCGCTACACGGTTGTCGGCTATCAGAAATTTTCCGTTGAGGCCTATGGGCAATGGACAGCCAAGGTGGGAGACGCATTATGATCGAAGTGCTCAAACCAGGTTTTGAGACGTCCATCCAAGACTATCCGGGCAGGCTAGGTTTCTGGAATCAAGGCTTCCCGCCTTCAGGCCCGATGGATAGCTGGTCCTTTAGGATGGCCAATCTTCTAGTAGGCAACGCGCCAGGCTGCGCTGCTCTGGAGTGCCAATATCTGGGGCCGAGCCTACGCTTCACCGACGACGCGGTTATTGCTGTCACTGGGGCCGACATGCAGCCACAACTCAACGGGCAAGCCGTACCGCTATGGCGCTCGGTTGCGGTGACCGCGGGCCAGACGATCAGCCTGAGTTCGGCGCGCAGTGGTGTGCGGAGCTACATCGCTGTGGCGGGTGGTATCGATACTCCACCGGTGCTCGGTTCGCGAGCGACCTTTAATAAGGCCGGAGTCGGGGGCATGGGCGGACACGCAATCAAGGTTGGCCAAATGTTGCCAGTCGCGGCGGGTGCTGGCTGCCCAGGGCTCGAGGTCCCGGAAACCGCGCGCCCACGGTTCAGCACTGATCGACAATGGGAGATCGAGGTATGCGCCGGGCCCAATGATGACTGGATCGACGAAGCTGGTCACGAACGCTTCTTGAATTCGTTCTGGCGACTCTCTGCCAAGTCCGACCGCACCGGTTTCCGGCTCGAGGGGCCGGAATGGACCTTCACAGAAAAAGCGCACAACAAGTCCCGTGACCATGGCTCGCTACCATCGAACATCATAGACCACGGCTATCCTCTGGGCGCGATCAATCTTGCCGGACAGACGCCAATCATCCTCGTGAATGACGGACCCTCCATGGGAGGGTTCATCAACCCCTATACCGTGCCTTCGATCAGCTTTTGGAAGCTGGGCCAGGCAAAGCCAGGGGATAATTTGAAGTTCCGTCTCGTCACGGTTGAGGCGGCACAAGACATGGCGGCTCAGCTGATGGCGCTTTGCGTGCCGGCCACGCTCGTTACAATTTGATTCAGGAGACGGCTCATGGCTATTCGTCTAATTCGTGCACCCTTGCCGGGTATGTTTTATCGCCGTCCCTCGCCCGATGAGGCCGTCTTCATCGAGGAAGCCGGAACGCTGGAGGCGGGGGGCTGTATCGGCTTGGTCGAGGTAATGAAGAGCTTTTTGTCGATTACCGACGATGAGGGAGGCATATTGAGGCGATTCCTGGTCGAGGACGGCGCCTCGGTCGACGTTGACGATCCCATCGCGGAGATCGAATAAAACATGCGTATCCGCAAGCTTTTTATCGCGAACCGTGGCGAAATCGCGGTTCGAATCATCCGTTCGGCCAAGGCGCTCGGCATCCAGACCGTCCAGGCGGCAAGTGATGCAGACTTAGAAATGCTGGCCTGCAAACTTGCCGATAACGTCGTGAATGTCGGGCCTGCGCAAGCGCTAAAGTCATATTTATCGATCGACAGAATGATGGAAGCGATACTCGCCTCTGGGGCAGACGCGGTCCATCCTGGTTATGGTTTCCTGTCCGAAAACCCGCGCTTTGCCGAGCAGGTTGAAAAGGCGGGGCTTACATTCGTTGGCCCTCGTGCGGAGACCATCGCCATCATGGGAGATAAAGCCCGAGCGCGCGAAGAGGCAATAAAAGCGGGTGTTCCTGTTGTGCCTGGCACGAGGGGGCGAGTAGCTGACCTTGGGGAGGCACGTCGAGCGGCTCTCGAAATCGGCTACCCAGTTATGATCAAAGCTTCTGCCGGCGGCGGCGGGCGAGGCATCCGTGTGGCGCACAACGCGGATGAGCTTGAAAAGCAGTTGCCGCTGGCAATGGCCGAGGCTCGCGCTGCGTTCGGTGATGACGGCCTTTATTTGGAGCGGTTCATCGCCCGGGCTCGGCACGTGGAGGTACAAATTTTAGGTGACGGAGAGTCTGTGATCCATCTCTACGAACGCGAATGCTCAATTCAACGGAACCGCCAGAAAATCTGGGAGGAAGCACCCGCGATCATGCTGCCCGAGGCAACCCGAACGGCGCTTTGTCAGTCCGCAACGGCGCTTGCCCGGCGCGTTGGCTATCGTAGCGCCGGAACTCTGGAATATCTTTATGATGACGCGAGTGGTGAATTCTTCTTCATCGAAATGAATACGCGGATTCAGGTGGAACATCCGGTGACGGAGGCGGTGACTGGGATAGATATTGTCGAAGCACAGCTGCGTATCGCCTCCGGCGAACTGCTCTGGCTCCGCCAAGAGGAAATTAGCCTTTCCGGCCATGCGCTGGAGGTGCGGATCAACGCAGAAAATCCTACAAAAAACTTCATGCCCTCACCAGGGCTAGTGACCGGCTACACGCCACCAGAAACTCAAAGATTTGACACTCTGCTTTATGAGGGATGCCGGATTGTTCCCTATTATGACTCCCTAATCGGCAAGCTAATCGTCCATTGTGATAATCGGGCAGCAGCCTTGATAGCGCTGCGTCAGTCGATTGAGACTTTACGCATCGAGGGAATACACACGACTATCCCACTTCACCGCCGTCTTGCGCAAGATCCCGATGTGGTCGCCGGGACCGTACACACGGGCTGGCTGGTAGAATGGATGGCGAGGCAGCCGGGCTAAGAATGATTTTTAGCGATTTTTTGGTGGAGTTTCCGCGTAATGCCTGACAGCCATATCGAAACCCGTGCGAGGTGGAGCCATTCCGATGTATTGGAATTGCTGGCACTGCCATTCCCGGAGCTGATGTTTCGCGCCCAGAGCGTGCATAGACAAAACTTCAACCCGGTGGAGGTGCAGATCTCGACTCTGCTTTCCATTAAAACCGGTGGCTGCCCGGAGGATTGCGGCTATTGCCCGCAGGCGGCGGGGTATGAGGCAGGCGTTCCCGCCTCCAAGCTGATGGCGGTTGAGGCGGTGCTGGCGGAAGCCCGCGCCGCCATGGCCAAGGGCGCGCAACGCTTCTGCATGGGGGCGGCCTGGCGCTCTCCCAAGGACCATGACCTTGAAAATGTCTGCACGATGATCGAGGGGGTGAAAGCGCTGGGGCTGGAAACCTGCGTGACCCTGGGCATGCTCACGACGCTGCAAACTGCGCGGCTGAAGGAGGCCGGGCTGGATTATTACAACCATAACCTAGACACTTCGCCGGAATATTACGGTAAGGTGATTACCACCCGGGTCTATCAGGACCGGTTGGACACGCTCGCCCATGTCCGGGATGCCGGCATAAATGTGTGTTGCGGCGGGATTGTGGGGATGGGAGAGGATGAGGCGGACCGGGCTGGGTTGATCGCCACCCTGGCTAGCCTGCCCACGCCGCCGGAATCCGTGCCTATTAATGCGCTGGTGGCCGTTGAAGGGACGCCGCTGGCAAATTCCGCGCCGATTGATGCGATTGACTTTGTGCGTGTGGTGGCAGCGGCGCGGATTACCATGCCGGCCAGCTATGTGCGGCTTTCCGCCGGTCGCGAGGCGATGACGGATGAGGCGCAGGCTTTGTGCTTCATGGCCGGCGCGAATTCCATTTTCCACGGCGAAAAGCTGCTTACGACCAAGAACGCAACCGTCAGCCACGATGATGCGTTGTTTGCCAAGCTCGGAATACGGGCGCTTGGGAGCTGAAGCGCCTGACTGGCTGACCACCGGCTGGAACCATGTCTGGCTACCCTACGCGCAGATGCAAACGGCCCCTCTGTCGCTGCCGGTGGTGCGGACAGAGGGGAGCAAGATTTTCCTGGCGGATGGGCGGGTGCTGGTGGATGGCATCGCGTCCTGGTGGACCGCCTGCCACGGGTATAATCATCCGCATATAAGGCAGGCCGTGGCCACGCAGCTTGAGGCAATGCCGCATGTGATGTTCGGGGGCCTGGGGCATGAACCGGCCTATCGCCTGGCCACGCGCCTCGCGGCACTGTTACCGGACCCGTTGAACCGGGTTTTCTTCACCGATTCCGGCTCGGTTGCCGTGGAAGTCGCCATCAAAATCGCCGTGCAGTCGAGGCTGAATAAAGGCGAGCGGAGGCGGACGAAAATACTCGCGTTTACCAACGGGTATCATGGCGACACGTTGGGGACGATGGCGATTTGCGACCCCGAGGAAGGGATGCACAGCCTGTTCACCGGCTTGTTGCCGGAGCACCCAGTAATTCCGCTTCCCCAAGACGAAGCCAGCATTGCGGCTTTTGACGCGTTTCTGGCCAGGCAGGCCGATACACTGGCGGCCATCATCATCGAGCCACTGGTGCAGGGTGCCGGTGGCATGGTGATGCATTCGGCCGCGGTATTGCGGCATTTGCGCAAGGCGGCGGATCAATACGGGCTGACATTGATTTTCGACGAGATTTTCACCGGTTTTGGCCGCACCGGAACGATGTTTGCGTTTGAGCAGGCTGGTGTCGTGCCAGACATTATTACCCTCTCCAAAGCCCTCACTGGCGGCACTGCGCCGCTTGCCGCTACAATCGCGTCGGACGAGCTTTTTGAAGCCTTTCTCTCTGAGAGTCCCGCATCGGCGCTAATGCACGGGCCGACTTACATGGCGAATGCTCTTGGTTGCGCGGCTGCCAACGCTTCGCTGGATATTTTCGAAACCGAACCGCGCCTTGCGCAAGCGACGGTGATTTCCGCTCGGTTGGCCGCAGAACTTGAACCTTGCCGACATCTGCCGAATGTCGTGGATGTGCGTGTTCTGGGCGCAATCGGCGTTGTGGAATTGGCCTCGATAGCCAACCCGGCGGCGCTGCGGGCGCGTCTGGTGGAACAAGGCGTGTGGATACGGCCCTTCCGAAACATCGTTTATCTAACACCGGCTTTGACGATTGCGGCGGATGAGCTTTCGGTGTTGACCGAAGCGGTGAAAACGGTCTTGAACGAGACGCAATAAGATGGAGCAGGCCTGTCTCCGCGTAGATATATTTTCCGACAGCGGCGGGTCGGTCTTGCCGACAGAACCAGTTCAATCCAACGTCATCCATCATGTTCGCATTTCCCGATATCGGAATACAGGAAAATCATATTTGACCTCCGCTGGCTAAGAAAGGACATTAATCTCTAAAGTGTGTCTACTGGCTTTCAATTATGACCATCTAGGGATGTTTAATTTTTTGCTGTCTGCCTGTCCTCACACTGGTCTCAGATCAAAATATAGGAATAGAAAAATGCCGTTTATAAGAGTCGATTGGTTCCCTGGGCGTACACTGGAACAAAAACGAGAGCTTGCTGAAGTTCTCACGAGAGAGTTTGCGCGAATCGCGAATTGTAAGCCAGAGACCATTAATTTTATATTTACTGACGTATCTAGGGAAGATTGGGGAAGAAATGGAAAATTATTTTGTGACAGCTATGAGTATGAAAACGACTCTCATAGTTAGATTTCAACTTCGTGTTGCGTAACATGCTAATTTTTGGTATCAGTCTCCGCATTAAGCGTCCGGGGATCGAGACGCTCTATGTCATCGATTGATTGCTGTAACCCGGCAATTCCTACGTAGTTATAAGAAAGTTTCAGTTAGGAGTTGTAATAAATAGTGGATTGGCAAAAATGAGGGTCTCGCTCCGTCATTTCAGGTTTTTCGTCGCCGCGGCGGAGACCGGACAACTCTCGAAAGCCGCTGCCGCACTCTCCGTGTCACAGTCCTCTGTAACCGAGACGATAAAGGCCCTTGAATATGATACCGGAATAAAGCTCTTTCAGCGTCACCCAGCGGGGGTGACGCTGACTTATGAAGGCAAAATATTTCTGCAGCACGCACGAAACGTGCTCTCTGCTGCCGTTGATGCAATGCTAGCGCCGCGGCAGGTGCGGCTTGATATGACTGGCGAGTTCACACTTGCCTGCACGCATACTGTCGCTGGTTACTTCTTATCGCCCTTATTAGCGCGCTTTCGCCGCCTGTTTCCGGGAGTTGTCGTTAAGCTCGTTGAACTTGAACGGCCGGAGATTGAACGCCGGCTTATAACCGGAGAAGTCGACCTTGCGATGTGTCTGACGTCGCCGTTACATGATATTGAAAAAATTCAAACTGAGGTTCTTGCTCGGTCCAAGAGACGTCTATGGCTCCCCGCTAACCATCCATTTCTAGACATGAAGCAAATCTCGCTTCTTGATGTGCAGCGCCAACCCTACATAATGCTTACCGTAGATGACGCAGAAAACACCACTGAAAGCTACTGGAAGCGGGCTGGGCTGAAAGCGAACGTCGTTTTTCGGACATCTTCGATGGAAGCCATTAGAAACCTCGTTTCTAGCGGTATAGGTGTTACAATACTATCTGATATGGTCTATCGTCCGTGGTCACTCGAAGGCGGTCGACTCGCTGCGGCCGTTATCTCCGATTCTATACCAAGTATGGATGTCGGAATCGCCTGGAGGCGGGACGCGGATCTTGGTCACGCCATCAAAGCGTTCTGCGAAGTTTGCCGTTTTCGTACGACTGCCACGATTGAATATGATGAGCCTAGCTGATCCCAGCCTGCGCAAGGCAAAGAATTCATTTGATTGGCCAAACCTGGACTAGGTTTTTACCGTCTAAAAAGCAGCGGAAATGTTCATTCACCAGACCTTTTCTTCACTTCCTTGCTATGCCGCCGGTCGGGTGAACCGGCACCCTCGCAATATAGGGAAATCCAAAACTCAAATTCATTTAAATGAATTTTTCACATGCTCTTCCGCAGGATACCAACGAGCAATGGTTCGGAACTTAGGTTCATTTTTTGATCGAGGGATAAACAATGGTCAATAAGACATTCGACATAAGCTGCGATATGGGAGAGGCCTTTGGGCAATGGCAATTAGGAACCACAAGTGATAAGGATCTAATGAAGCTTATAAGTTCCGCAAATATTGCGGCTGGCTTCCACGCAGGTGATCCCAATCATATGGATGTCTCCGTTCGCTTGGCAATTGAATCAGGAGTGTGTATCGGTGTTCATCCCGGATATCGGGATCTTCAAGGCTTTGGTCGCCGGAAGATCGCTGGAACGGAACAAGAGAATATCAACGATATAGTTTATCAAATCGGAGCTCTTCGGGAGTTTGCTCGCAGATACGACGCTAAGCTCCAGCATGTGAAACCTCATGGCGCACTGTACATGGAACTCGCGGCAAACGAAGCCATGTCAAATTCTTTTGTTCAATTGATGCGTTCGATAAATCCCGACTTATTCATATATTGCATGGGTGCTTCGGCGACGTATCGGGCCGCAATGGCGCTGGGACAACCGGTGATCCGGGAATTTTATGCAGATCGGGAGTATGACAAATCCGGGGTTATCGTGTTTACACGCCGAGCCGATAATTATAAGCCGAGCGATGCGGCCGAAAGAGTCGTCCGTGCGTGCTTAGAAGGTAAGGTCCGCACAGTCGACGGTTACGATATTGAAATAGGGTTCGAATCCATCTGTGTACATTCGGACACACCAGGTTCTATCGAACTTTTAGAGGCGATTCGTGCAGCACTTAGTGCAAATGGCATTCGCATTGCACCGCCATCTAAGACGGCTGTACACACCTAGCGATTGGCTGCCTTATAGCCGGATTTCATTTGCCAAACTAAAACTGCTCCCAATATGGCCTCCATGGCCGAAGACAGTATGCGGCGAAAATCCGCTTTCTTGACGGTGCCCCAATACTACAGGAACAAAAACCCGGCGAAGCTCGCGTGAAGGTGTAACACGTAAGCACAAAGAACCAACGTAAGCGTCCGGCCTTAGGCGCGTAGCGGCATGTGACGCTGCGTGCGCATTTGCTGATCTATGGAGCCTCTCTCTGGACTCGTAAGCGCTGTATCGTCGGCCCACTGTAAATTTTTGCTTTGGCGTCAGATTTTGGTGTCATGGATAACACTGAGATTATGCCCAATGGGGCTGAGAATTTAAGGAGTGCTCGTACGAGCGCTCATACGAGCCCTCTGAAGCAGCGTGTTGACGTTATCACGCGGGGAGCGCGGCGGACCTGGCGGGTGGCGGAGAAGCGGGAGATTGTTTTGGCTAGCCTGGCGCCTGGCGTGATGCCATCGGCGATTTGCCGGCAGCACGGGATCGGTAGCGGGCAATTGAGCATTTGGCGCCGGGAGTTTCGGGACGGCAAACTGGGCCATCCAAATCCGCCGGTTCTGAATTTTGCTCAGGCGGTGATGCAGACGGCGCCAAATTTATCCACGCTCGAAGCCCATTTGCCTGTTCCACGACCGGATAGCGCACCTGTCTGCGGGCCAAAACGGAGGGGCCGAAGTTCGTTGAAGGATAGTGATCTGATCGAGATCGCGCTGCCGAACGGCATGGTTGTGCGGGTCGGCGCGGATGTCGACCAGGCGGCATTGGGTCGGGTGCTGGCGGCGTTGAAGAGCGCATGATCGCACCCGGTGCCGGCGTTCGTGTTTATCTTGCCTGCGGGCGGACAGACATGAGAAAGGGCATGGACGGGCTGGCGATGCTGGTGCAGCGCGATTTTGCTGATGACCCGTTCGGCGGTGCTGTCTTTGCGTTCCGTGGCCGGCGCGCCGGGCTGGTGAAACTGCTTTGGCATGACGGCGTCGGACTATGTCTTCTGACGAAGCGGCTGGAGCGTGGCGGGTTCGCCTGGCCGCAAAGCGGCACCGCTCTGGTGGCACTCTCACCGGGGCAACTCGCCACACTTTTGGAAGGCTGCGAATGGCGCGCACCGGTGCGCAGCCTGCGCCCGGAATTAGCAGGTTAAGCAGGCCAGCCTTTAAGATTCATTGACGCAACGCCAAGGATTTTGGCAGAATCGGGCGTGGCCATCGACCTTGAAAACCTCCCCGAAGATGCCGCCGCGTTGCGCGAACTGGTGACCAATGCCGAGCTTGAGAATGCCGGATTGCGCGCCGAGATCGACAAGCTGCACATGATGATCAAGGGCTTTCAGCGGCACCGGTTCGGCAAGCGTTCCGAGCAGCTGGATGCCGAGCAGATGCAGCTGGTCATTGAGGACCTTGAGCAGACCATGGGCGCTGGTGCTGCCGCGGGCGATGCCCGGGCTGCCGCCGAAGCGAAAAACGGCCAGCCCAACAGCCCCAGGCCGGTTCGTCGTGAAAGAAACCTCGGCCAGTTGCCGGCATCCCTGCCGCGCTATGAAGTGGTGATCGATCTTCAGAGCAAGACCTGCCCGTGCTGCCGGGGCGACCTGCACTGTGTCGGCGAGATCCGGGCTGAGATGCTGGACATTCTGCCGGCGCAGCTGCGGGTGAAGGTGATTCGCCGGCCGCGCTACACCTGCCAGGCGTGCGATACGCCGATCACCCAGGCACCGGCGCCGCCGCGTCCCATCGATGGTGGCATGGCGACGGAGGCGCTGATCGCGCATGTTCTTATCAGCAAATTCGCCGACCACTTGCCGCTCTATCGGCAGGCGCAGATCTTCTCGCGGCAGGGTATCGCGCTCGATCGCTCCACCCTCGGCGACTGGATCGGCCGCGCCTGCTGGTGGTTGCGCCCGGTTTATGAGCGGGTGGTCAGCCACATCATGGCGGCGGAAAAGATTTTTGCCGATGACACCGGCCTGCCGGTGCTCGACCCTGGACGGGGCCGGACCAAGACCGGCCGGTTCTGGTGCTATGCGGTCGATGACCGGCCATGGTGTGGCCGCGCA
>Ga0209611_10004605_pt1 | contig 23498 bp, 15 predicted proteins | sample S1TSphgellanicum_3_FD_187693 | JGI IMG/M metagenome (GOLD analysis project Ga0209611, IMG submission 187693) | Host-associated microbial communities from peat moss isolated from Minnesota, USA - S1T2_Fc - Sphagnum magellanicum MG (SPAdes) (version 2) | ecosystem: Host-associated > Plants > Peat... | reverse complement strand
CATATTTGGGGGGGGGGGGATTGTCAAACTCAAAAACAAAGTTCAGTATTAAGTTACATTGATATTATGGGACATGGAAAACATTTATGGGGCCACCAAAAGTCCTTTTTGGTATTTGAAGGTGGTTGGCACCATCACATTTGATAGTTAGTGTGATATGCAATAAGTCATGTGCATTCCCCAACTATTCACACCTTTCATGGCATGGAAAGTTTGTTCCAACATTTAGAAGGGACATTGATAAATGATTATTATGAATTCATGCATACCCATGGGAGGTTACAAAATTAAATGGACCAATTCCAAGGTAAAAAAAAAGTTGTTTTCATCTTGAAAAAGGAAAACCTAAACCTAATCCACAAATTGTTAATAAATGGATTCATTTAATTTCACCTATTTTTATTTTAATGAATAAACTATTTGTAGCTTGTTAAAATATTATAAACCTTAATGAACGTGTAGTCCTTATCCAAAAACATGACTCAAAAACACGTGGAGGACGTTATACACCCCCATATGAATTATGTGGGTGTCAACAAATGTGACCCGCCTAGCCCACTAATAGTGGACTCATCACCTTAATTGGCAAAGCATTTTTTAGATCCACATTTCCACATCCCCAATTAAATCCCTCTATAGTGGAAGATGGCAATTTTGCTTCACAACCCAATATTTCTTCCATTGTTATTTGCATTTTGTTACATCCTCCTTGTGATAATAGGTTCTAAAAATTTGAAATGGTGTAGGACGTGACCATAGGATGTAGTGTGAACATGTACACAAAATCTATTAGGGATTTGCTCTTTGATTTAGATTCCTATGTGCATGAGTTTGGTAAGTTCAAAGATTTAGTCAATAGAAAACATTTCCTCCCCAATTATATGGTTATGTTTCACAACAATGTGAGAACATTCCATTGACAACTAGTTTATTTATAATACAAATTATGGTTTAAAACCTTCACAATTTGAACTTTTGGAGATATGGTACATTTGAACTTTTGGAGAACACATTATGAAAAAGGTGTGTTAGTTTTTTTTCCTAATCCTTTTAAGGAACATTTTTTTTTAATGTTCAAGACATTAGTAAAGGCCAATAATGTTTAGTATCTTCACTCAAAATTTACATGTAAGACCACCTCCATTGAAAAAGAGAATTGTGATGGTCTAGAGTTCTTAAATGACTCCAATTTAACAATTTGGCACCTTCAATCTTAGTTCCATTTCAACTAGTGAAATGGTTATAATTCTATAATGACATAAGAACTATTGAACCATACATTATAAATTTTCTTTCCTTTGTAGATTTTCTTTTGTCATTTAATGTGGTGGGGCATCTAGTCGCCATGTGAACAGAACTTGTAAGGTCATATGAAGTTATGAGCAAAATGTGAGCACTTTGGGTGAGTCGCATATAACACTAACCTTGCATTGGACAATAACATGTTTCATTCATTGATGTACCAATCAAGAGGAAAACTTGAAACCTAATTGGAAAGTCAAATGAATTCAAATATTTTTAAGAACTTGTAATTGATTAATTAGGTTTCATCCCCATCTTCACAAACTCGATGTTTTGCATTAATAACCATTGAAAACATGGAGATTCATCAAATGAATGTTAAAATTACATTTTTCAATGGTGACCTTTAAAAGGAAATCTATATGAGGCAACCCTAAGGATTCACACAAGGAGGCAAATATATTATGTGTAAGCTTCACAAGTCATTATATGGCTTGAAAAAATCCCCAAGAACTTGGAACCGAACGTTAGATGCATTCTTGAAAAAATCAAGTTTGTGAGGAGTGATGTGAACTTTAACATCTGTGTCATTCAAGTGGGGGATGTCAAGTTTTTCATTATTGTCTACTTCAACAATCTTATCTTGGTGTACAATATAAGGACAAACTTTTGCAAGTGAAGGAAGAACTTTTTCGAAAATTTGAAATGAAATATTTTGGCGATTTACATTTCTTCTTGGGCATGGAAGTGGAAAGGGATCATGAACAACATCTTTTTAACATCAACCAAATTGGAAATCTCAAGGAGATTTTTAAGTGCTTTCACATGGAGGATTACAAAGCCATCGAAATGCCAGTTGACCTTAAAATAAAGTTGAAAAAAAATATTAACAAAGATGTTGAGATGGTCACGGTTCCTTATCAACAAATTATTGGATCTTTTATGTATGTCATGTTGTGTATTCAGCTGGATTTGGCATACCCAATAAATGTGGTGAATCAACACATGGCCAATCCAAGTTTATAACATTGGATTATAATCAAATGCATTTTTTAATACTTGTAAAACACCTTGCAATTCAAATTATGATTATGAAGATTACCACCTTAAGAGATGGTTAGATATTGTGATGTGGATTGGGCTGGTGACCTTGAGGATAAGAAATCCACCATGGGGTTTATATTCACGATGGGAGGTGGAGCCATTTCTTAGACCAACAAATGATAACCCACAATCGATTTGTCAACAATGGAAACTAAATACATGGCAAACATGTAAGTTACCAATGACATCACATGGATGACAAAACTCGTGAAGGAATTAAAGTACATGAAAGAGAAGAAAGTAATGATGATTTGATGTGACAATTAATGTCAATATCATTGATGAAGAATCCCACCCAACACTATTACAATTCATGGTTTTTTTTAAAGGTTCAAATTGACTAACTTGTCATTTTGATTAATGGGCATGTACGTTTTGAATAAAGGGCATGTTGTACTACTATAATTCGTGGTTTTTTCGACTAGGTTTTTTAATAAACAAATACCGAAAAATAAAAAGCGTAAAAAAAACCACCTTATCAATATGGACAAGTTGTTTTGGCCATGTTCTACGTGACTAGGTAGTCAAATTGGACCTTGTCATTTTGACTGGCAAAATGAATAACAAAATGACTAACTATTTGATTGGTAGATAATGGACCATTTGATTGGGTAAATTTTATACCTAAATTATTATTTTTTTGGATTTTTTAAAAAAATTAATAGATAGGTAGGTAGGTAGGTAGGTAATAAATAGGTTTAGGTAGGTTGAAAAAGACACTTAATTAGTAGGGAGGTGCTAACCTAGCCTAGCCTATCTAACCTATGTAACTTAACTTCACTGAACTACCTTAACTTTCTAATCATCCACATAGGTTGTAAGTACAAATAATTAAACTACAAACCTTCACAATGGTAAATTAAGTGCTTACCAATGGACTACACCATCAAAGGTGTTTAAATTTTAACAAGTTTTTTATTTCACATGTTTATTTCACATCATTAAACATAATGGTTAAACTTAGGTGACAATTAATGATTAAATTCAATGATTTAAAATAATGGTTAAACTCAACAACTTAAACTAATAGCTAAACTTAGTGGCTAAACCCAACAACTTCAATTGATGGCTAAACTCAACAACTTAAATTAATGGTTAAATTTAGCGACTTAAATTAATGGTTAAACCTAGTGGCTAAATTCAACGATTAATGGCAAAACCTAATGGCTAAAATCAACAATTTAAAATAATGGTTAAACTCAACGACTTAAACCTAATATATACTTTAATACATACAATTTAGATGTTTTGTGTAATGACCTTTGACTATGGAAACAAGACATAATGAAAACAAACAATGTGTTAATCTTCCACAAGGTGCATTTTACACCAATAATAAGTCTTGTTTTGTGATGCATACTATTAACAACATGGCAAAAACTTTTGTGAAAATAGGCAGTGGAAAAAATGGTAAGATGTTGAAATCCAAAACTAAATGTAGTACTTCAACTTGTTTATAAAAGCAATATCAAAGTTTGTAAATATGTGTGTAGTATTTCAAATTATACATGAAGCATCAATGCTTGCAAATACATGTACATGATATTGCAAAAAGAAATTTCATAGTCCTATGACATTGTAGAGAAAACCCCATACAATTGCATGACATACAATTCTTAAATTATTTAGTACCCTTAAGCTTGTTGTTGAAGAATGTGTTCAAAATGTGTTGGAAATGTGTGACTATTTTTGTATTTCAATGCAAGTCTCCATGTTGATTAGAATCTAACCAAAACACTTCTATGAAAACTAGCTGACATGGTTTGTGGTATTTGTTTGATCCTAGCACAAAAGCAAGAATAGCCACATGAAAAAATATTAACATTGTAATGTGTCTACCAAAGTGGAATATCCCATCAATTTCATTACAACTTAATGACTTGTTACATAAAAAATGAATGAACTTCAATTGATTATTGTCATTTGAAGGAGAAGATAAATACTTATTCCTATATTAACCATTGCAAAATTTTGCTTTTGAAACTATGAATTAAAAACCTTGATTTTGGGAAAGAAGAGAACTTGTTCTTTAGTCACATAAAAGACTTGATTCTCAAAGTATGTTTCTTGTTTTGAACTTTTGTCAATCTTGTAGACACAAAACAATTTTGCTTACTTAAGATTCACTTGACAATGATGATCAATCCTCCAATAATATGTTCCATGCTTGCCTATTGCTTAATGAGACATATTTGATGTTCTCAAATAATAGTAGCTCATGTGAACATTGCTATTCAAAAGATCTTTAATTCATTTTCATTTGAAAAATGTTAATCTAAAGGATTGGAACCATTCAAGACCAAGAAATACAATTTGATACAAGCTCAATGAACCTAGGTAAAAGAAAAATGAAGAAAAAAGGTTGAAGAATAGAACTTGGCAATGAAATTGACAAATCTAATATTTGAAGCAATTCATCCCAAGAGTGGATGTAATATCATGAAATACACCAATTCAAAATGCATATATAATGAAATTGTCCAAACAACCAAGGAAAATATTAGGATTTGAGTAATGTATGGGGTTTGACTTCAAGTTCTAAATGTATGTGGTTCATAAAATGTCATTGTTGTGAAAGCCAATTACTCAAATTTAGTATGCAATCCTCTCTTGAATACAAATTATCATAGTTGTAAACATAACTTGTCCATGGTTTATGAATAATGCCGGAATAAAATCAAACACAGCCACACAAATGAGAAATAAAAGTCCATGATGAGAAAACAGGGAAAAAAATTGTTTTGCATATGAATAAAAAAAGTAACCAATGTGAGCAAAGAGAAGCATCTTGCATGTGAAAAAAAGCCTATGAGTGAAAACACAAAAACCAAGCACAACCCATGTATGGGTTTGTGGAAGCCTAGACCTGGAGAATGCTCCCCCCAACCCTAAACCCAATGGTCATGCTTTACAAGAGTTCTAGGAATGAGTTTTAGGATTGTAGAACCCATGAATTTGTGGAATCACCCATACCAAGAGTTTGGATAACATACTTTGAAAGTAATGAATGAGCCTTGATAGGGCAAATGATTGGATCGTTACATGAGAAGGCAAAGGTTCCACCACCACTATGACTACTTACATTTGGATTCCTACCCATAACAATCTGATGAGGTCAAAATGATTTCCTAACTTGAAAGCAAACTTGGGCATTTAAGACTACTAGTCGTGAGAGCCAATAGTGAATACACACCCACATGAATCTCCATCTCCTCAACCCAACCCACCTTAACAACCTACTAAAATCATAATAGCACTTGGAAAGAGGGTTTACATGATAGGTTACCCAGGTGGAACCTTGGTGACTCAGTTGTGGATCACAACCACAACTGAGTCACAATGGGTTTCCTATAGAAGGCCAGATCTTCCAAACCATGGTGCTTCATGCCATGCCCTTGATACCTTTGAAAAGCTCTGAATGAGTAGGGGTGCACCCACTTGGTTTGGGACTGCTTGGAGCTATGGTGTGGAAGCTATTGATTATTGAACCATTCTCTCAATGAAAATGAAATAAAATCAAAACTGAAATTTTTTATTTAAAGTTCGGGGCATTCTTGGTGTTGTTGGAAAGCCCCTCGGTGACTCAAATTTAATAGAGTTTATTTCACAATTTTCAGAGCTCAGGTGTGGAAGATATCATTTTTGAGCGGATTTTGTTGCTGGAAATTCAAACAAATTACCAAAAAATGGGTTTGGGAGGAAAAATCAGTTGAGGCCTCAATGTGTTCACATTGCCCAATTTACAAATTTTCAATTCTGAAAATGTGAAAAAAAATAAAGAATGTGTTCACACTTGGGCCAACAGCACAGGCTACACTAATTTATATTATATCAATCAGGTTAGTGCATGCAGTTTAATCCCAATCCAATACAGAATGGTATATAACAGGAACCAAGTATTCATCTAAATGGAGGCCTTTTGCATCCATATCAAGACATCCATCTGATGAATTCAGTCCAGTAAGAGAGAAAAAAAGTTCTCCATCTCTTATGTTTAAAAATATTTTATATGATTGTGGACCTGTAAATGATGTTTTACAATTGTTGCTAAGCATTGTGGATGGGTGTTCCATTTTGCAAAACACCCATTACAAGGGTTTAGGTTTAGGGTTTAGGGTTTTACATATGGCAGGCTCCCTTGTGCATGGGGCAAATTTCATCTCGAAATCAAAATTTCTATACACAGGGAAGGGCCTGCAATATAGTATCAACTCATCCTTTAGAGCATCTCCAGGGGTGCTCAGTATGCGATCCTGCACATTGAATTTAGATGAAGAAATGTAATAAAATATGTCGGTTTTGGCTCAACATAATTGCATACTTTTCTGTGGCTGCTAAATGGCGCAGCATCTCGGTGCACTTGCAGAAAAGAGTGTAATAAATATGATCTAACTGGTTCTCAGTATCCCTGATTGGCGCATCATACATGACCGATCCAGGTGGTTTGCTATTACTAGTCCAACACCTATTTGCTGTCCCAGTTTCAGTTTTACTGGTGGGGTTGCAAACAGAGTAGATAAGTAAACTGGGATGTGAAAAATACATTTTCAGGGTCCTATACTGAGCATCGCTAGATGTGCTCTTATTTGTTATAGAGGTCCTGCTCTCAAGGCTTTACCCTACACACAAAAGCTTTCTTATATGTTAAGACTTAAGTTGTTAAACATTTTAACTTTGAATTCCAAAAGTTGAGTTGAATCTACAAATTATCAAAAAAGCCCTTTGCTTCCAAGCCTTCACAACAAATTCAAATTTGGATCTTACACCAAATTTGTTGCTGAGATTTCATGAGGGTATGAAGTGTAGGTGGGGGTTTCAACAACTCCCCCACAAACTGATATATTCCCAGTTCTTTAACAAATAATCTAGTTTTATTAAAAAGCCACCAGAATGGTTCATTAGCTTAAAAGCCTGAAATGTGGTAAATTAGTGGCTTTTCTGGGTTTTGAACATATGTACCGGGAACCACATATTTACCATAGTACCCTGGCAGCGTGAAACACTGATCATATTATTTGTAGAATTGTTAAAATTTTCAAATAATAACTTTTTTAAAGAACAAAAGTTTGTGAAGTAAAATAGAGAATCTATTAAAACTCTATTACACATTTATTTATTAGTTCACTCAAGATGGCTAAAAACAAAAATTCAAACAACCAAATCCAGCAATTTCATTGGCCATAACATTTTTTTCTTCACACCTACACGCAAGCCTACTTAATACCCTCTACATATGATAAGTACACTAATATTAGAGCATCTCCAGCAGTGCTCAGTATATGATCTGCACAGTAAAAATTAGTTGAAGAAAACTCAAAATATACCGGTTTGGCTCAGGAAAATGGTTTTGGCTCAGCATAATAAATCCAGACATTCCCGTGGCTGCTGCAAGGCGCAGCAACATTGTGCACCTGCAGAAAAGAGTGCAATAAATATATGATCCCACACTGCAGCTCCGTGTTTCTGATTGGCCCATCATACTGATTCGTCCAGGTGGTTTGCTATTAGTAGTTCCCCACCCACCTGTTCGCTATCCCTGTTTCAATTTTACGGATGGGGCTGAAAATAAAAAGTAGATAACTAAACTTGGATGTGAAAAATATTTTTGCACAATCACATTACTGAGCACCACTGGAGATGCTCTAATATTACAACCCTTGTCTGTATACCCTACTCTTGTCCGTATAGTATACAGATAAGGGTTAAAAAGGTTGGGGTAAGGTTGTGTCTCTAGAGTGAATTCCAACGTACATATAATTTTTAATACGTACAAATTTAAAAATACATACGTAACGGTAGCCTCGGAAAAAGAAATGATTAATTCAAAGGAATAGAACACAAACCGAGCGAGCATCATCGTCTGTTACGTATCCCACGTACGGCGCAGATCCAGCCACGCGCGTTGATAGGGACCGCCAGCGGGTTGTGTGGGTAAGTAGTTACAGCGGGTACTTGTAGGGACCTAGGTAGGTACCTACTCGGGGGGGGGTCGTTGTCGCGCTTCTTCGGATCTCTCTGGCTCTTTAGTGCGCCGTTGCGCGCGCACTCGATCCATCTCTCTCTCTCTCTTTGTGTCTCCGTGTCTCTGTCTCGATCGATTTTTCTCTCATTGGCGTTGTGATCGGCAACCTAAGAAGTGGAGCTGCGTGGTAAGCAAGTTAGGGCGTTGTTGTAGTTTTGAGAGCAGGAACATTCGTATTGTGTTTGGTGCTTTGTGGCTTCTGTTTTATGTTGTTTCTGTATTGGTTCTATTGTTTGTATTATTGTGTTATTGATCGTTGCAAATCATTTTTGGAATTTGCTTTTGTTTGTTGTTGTGCCCTTGTTGGAAACGGACGGATGCAGGCTCTAATTTTGTTGTAATGTCGTCCAAATTTGTTTTTTCTTTGTTTGGATTTTGCAGCGGTACCGACTGATTTTGTTTAGTGAGGAGGCTACTGATTCGGGGATGTTGTTTTCTTCTTCGTTGGAGGTTGTCGTTGTTGCAGATTTGCTGCAGGAGTCCTTCTGGTTTCTTTCTGGAAAACCATCGCGGTTTTGTTTTCTTTCGTGGAACTGCTTCTGAGCACAGCATTCTGTTCGTCCTAGTCACAGGAAGCGTACATTTCTGCGTGGAGGTTATTGAACAGGTGCATACTTATGTGCTTCCTTTTTGGCTTCATTCTCCTTTCTTCCCTTTGCATCAGGCATGTGACCTCTTTCATTTTCCTCTCTAGCTGTATTGTGCTACACATTGTAACGACAGAAGACTATTGTTTGTAGTCTGTATTATCAGCGAGAGACTGCCTTCTGTGTGTAATTGTCGAGTGTCACTGCAACTTAGGTGGATACTGACTGCATTGACAGCGGTGGAGTAGGAAGAGCAATGGCGGAGAAGATTGTGGAGAAGTCTGGCATCTTGGAGAGAAAGGCTATCATCAAGAATGCTGACATGACCGAAGACATGCAACAGGATGCCATTGAATGTGCTACTGCGGTATGTGTACTGTATCCCCTTGAAACTTCTACTAGTTCCTAGATGGTAAGAGTGCAGAGAGGCATCAACAACTGGATTTTGTGTGCATTAGACAAAAGTATCTGCTTGCAATAGCTCGTTAGCTCTAAGATCCTACTCCACAACAGACTACAAGGGAACTTGAAGAAGAAAATTGTGAGTGTAGAGGAACCCCACATCATGGTGGCCTATACCTTAACCCAAAGTTTTGGGATTTTGTAGCATCTAGTGCTGTGTTACGTCACTTTCTGATCCAACTGTGGCCACTCAAATTCTCTTTCAGAGCCTGTCCTTGCCAATTTCAACATGACTTGGACACCCACCATAAGCAATTTGGAGAAATACTCTACAGATGTTCTCCTAAATGCTGGACTACTATGCCCCATGCTGGGTAGACTTTTTTGTGTATATAATTTTCATTGCATACTCCCACTAGTCTCTCCAACGGTAATTTACATGTAAAGTTGGAGACACCCATGTTGTTAGACTTTTGCTTCTCCTTTCTGTGGTTCTTTTTGTTCAGGAAATAATGTCCCTTTTAGGTCTTCCTGATTGCAAGTCATAACCTAACTGATTGTTTGCTGGGCTGCACTTAGCTTTATATCTCTTCTGTTAAATGCCTCTAGCTTTAGATATGGATATTGCTGAATATATGACCCTGTTCTGCAGAATTAATTGTATTAAGACAGTGTTTGGTATCTTCCCATAGGTTTGTGCACAACTTTCCACATTTGACCTGTAATTAGAAGGCCTGCAACCGTAGAATGGGACATATTGGATCTACTGATGTCATTCCCTGCAAACAGTGGGTGTGTTGACCCACAGGCTGCTAATATTCCTGTAGCTTTTCTGATTTTGCAACACTGCAGAGTTGTATAAGGCTAAAAGTGCATCAAGGTGCTCCTTATATGGTCAGAGGGAGTGAGATTTCTTGTGACTTGCCTCTTCATGATAGGCAATACTGCAGTCAATACTACAGTCATGACTCCACAAGGAAAGTCTGTTGGTTTCACCTGCCACCCACCCTAGGCTTGCATTTATCCACAGATCTGATACAAGTAATGGTCCATGCCCTTGTGTTAACTGAGGATCCATCAACAGCTAGGAAGCGGGGACAAGAGCAAGGTCATTCTTAGTTGACTGCTCTGGAAGGAAAACTCCTTCCCTTTTGGAGGTAGTTTGCAACTGTAGAAAATATGGTCAGTCGGAAGTAGATTGGGAGGAAAAGGCTTGGGTGAATTTAGCCCATCCTGTCTTTAGGTGTGTCTTCTGTCTAGAATAACCCCTTGCTACATGATCCTGAACACTGATGCTGTGAGTGGGATTTATTGTGTGAAGGCACTGGACAAGTACAATGTGGAGAAAGATATAGCAGCCTACATCAAGAAAGAGTTTGATAAGAAGTACAATCCAACATGGCACTGCATTGTTGGTCGGAACTTTGGTATGAGCTGCTTTCCTTGTTCAATAGTCTGTGTTAGAGGGTTTTTACACTATGGTGGCAGTTCATCAAGTGTTCTGGCTTCTCCTCTGAAACTGATGTTTTAGGGTCTTTCATTGTTTCTATATTGTCCACAACTCAGACTGGGGTTGAAGAGAATTTCAAGGTCTTGTTGGGTTGTCTCTCCCATGTTAGCTGGTTAAGGATGGGAAGTAGGGATTCTAAGGGAGCAAGTTCTCACAGTTTGATCCCAAGGTCAGTTTAGTTGAAGGCAGGTTTCATTCCTAAAATCTCTTTTCCAGTGAGCAACTAAGGAATTTTTTCTGAAAATGAAGGATACCAAACAAAAATATTCTATCCTCTCATCTTTTCAATTTAGTTCAGTCCTGCTGTATTCCATTACTGCCTCCTCTGAACACCCACTGTGGACTTTGTGACAGGTTCATATGTCACACATGAAACAAAGCATTTCGTCTACTTCTATCTAGGCCAGGTTGCAGTTCTTCTTTTTAAGTCTGGCTAGAGAGAGAACCACAACAGGCTCCTTTCATAGGGGGTCTTTCCAGCATATGGAGTTTATCAACTGGAAAACCTGGAAACCTGTGGCACGTACAACAGCTCTTGCAGATGCTTTCCCCACAGCAACATTGGACATTGGAATGAGATCCTCTCTCTGCCTGCTCTCTTTTCTCTTGTACTTTTTGGAGGCTCATAATCTGCCAACCAGATGCATGGTTTTTATGTAAGGGTCAGGGATTAGGAGGGTGACCCTGGTCCACTGGCCTAAGAAATGGCAGTAATTCTACAGCCAGCCACAGGGATGTTGGGGGGGGGGAGAAGGGTTGTTTCTTATTGTTCATGATGTAACATTAATTCTTTGGATATGAGTGCTTTAACCTGATTGTATGTGTTGCTTTCTTCAATTCAGTGAGGGACATAAGTTGCTAATATTGGAACCACTCCACTCATAACAGGTTGTAGGAAAGCTCTGGTAGTAGTGTCTTCAGAAAGCTGTGTAGGGAATGATCAACCCTAAACCCTATATAGTATCCATCTACATGCATCTACTTCTCTAGTAGCCACCTATTGTCCTACCTACCTACTTATGAACCTACCGGCCTTTCTGTTACAGGATAGTTTACACAATTGGCCCAAGTAATCAGGACCATGATGATAGGACTCAATTGTGAAAACAATATTTAAAAATTATAATTGAAACTTTCAGTGATAAAAAGTTACTCGAAATTCAATATCTCCACCAACCTTACTACTTTAGTAGGTCTATAAATTATGGAATAACCTTCAAAAATTCTCATGCGCAAAAGCTACTTTTCAGTAGTAAGAAAAGCGTGCCCCAAATTCCAATATTTCCTAAAATACTAAATTTTGATTTTGTTTGAATCTCCTTTGACAAATTTGTTTAATATTCAAATAATTCTAGCACTGTAGATCCAAAGTCCAACCACCTTGGTACACCACCCTACTACTTATTGAGATCTTTCCAGCCGAACTAAGAGCATGGCAGAGGGCATTGTGGTTTGGGAGTTCTCAGCATGACAAAGACATCAAACAAACAACCTTCGTTAATAGATAGATAGATATGGCTGTAACAAGTTCAATGGTCTCTACACTTTTTGGTAATTATTCTTTGGAGGCCTGCTCCAGATCACTATGTGAAAAAAACTGCACATCCATTTGAAAAAATGTCATGACTTTTTTCTCTGAGGGCAAATTCTTGCCCAGAACATTTTTTCACACATCAATTACCCTAAGCTCAGATGGCACTCAAACCCATATGAAAACTGCACAAATACTTGGACAACATCACAACTCCTGACAGTGTTGTTAAACTTCACTACTGCTCACTGCCAAGTTGCAAAACCTATAGAGCTGCTCCAGCAGAACCACACTCAACTGGAAGCAGGGTGAGAAACCACTATTTACTCTAGTGGATCTTGCATTGACCAGCAAATCTTGACCTCTTAAGCAGGTGTCACAGCAGACATTAGGAACCTCAGTTCTTTTTAGTGGCTCTTGCTGTAGCAGATTTTGCCAACACTTGGCGGCGCTCCTTTTGTTCTTGCAGAGCCTTTGCTTTAAGAAACAATGCATTTCTCTTGTGGCGTGAATTTGAACTTCTCCGTCTGCACACAACAACAATTCACTGCCTCATAATATTCCAGTCCTTAAACCAATTCAGGAAGGTTCTCAGTTGTGATTGTGCAGACACAATCTGAAAACAGACTGCTCTGATAATGTGGATGCAGAAAAGATAACTGCAATCAACACTCTCTGATGCATCTGCAATACCAAGTGAAAGCTGCAAAAAGTTTGTCCCACTATCCAAAACATAGAGAGAATCTCTTGGTGCAGGTAGGACACTCAGATGCTGCATTGCTTCACATCACTCTTATTTAGTAAGATTTGTCTACTCTTAACTTTGAGGATAAGGCCACTTGGAGTTCTCAACTTCTTAATCATGCCTGCCCACTCAAGCAGGACCATTGACGCAAGGCATTTCATTTTTTTTGAGTGAGATAGAGATGAACCTGAGGAATACAGCTCCAGCTGTCAAGACAAAACCACCAATTGCCCATAGCACCATCTCAGGAACTTCAAGGTGCTCTATCCAGTCATTCAGCATGTTCAGGAGTGAGTTGCTGGGACGGTCCTTATCAATCCCTCTCCTGGATGCAGGTTTGGCATCAGTCAGTGCTGTCAAAGACTCTGGCTTACCATCATAACACAGTAATTGTGCTCTACTTCCAATCCTTGTGTCCAAGCCCTCCAAACGGAACCCTGTCAGGATGCAGAAGTCTGTGCTGTTGGATGCCCATTCCCTTGCCCGTGCACACACAGTATCACGACCTCCACATGGCACAAGATTCTGTTCCCTCCATTCCCCCCCTTCCACTCGTTATGCTCTCTTCATAGTGCAATGACCATGATATAAAAGATGCTTTTCTTCCTTTCTCTGACTTACTGGTTCTTTGGGTGCACATGATGTCTTTAATCACACAGTGCACCCAGGTTCATAAAATCTTTAGACACTGTGTCAAGCAAACTGTCCATAGGGACAGTTCACCAAAGAGGTGATAAAGATACAGTGCCAGAATTAATGCAGGGTTTGAGGGCAAGGAAGATCTGAAGTACCTGATGGATGGGATCTGCCGAGAAATAAGCATCAGAACAGGCAGCAAACAAGGAGTCACACAAGGAAGCACAGAGAAGAGGAGGTCCAGGTGACACCCCAATGTGTGGGTCACAAATAGAGCACTCTAAGACCTCCCACAGTGCCAGGCACTCAGGGCTGGCCTCGCCACCTGTGGCCAGTCTTGCTAGTAATGCCAAAGCAGCATTCGTCTGGAGAGAACTGCAGCATGTTTGCTTCCGGTAAAATCTACAGAGTGTCAAATCTTCAGAACCTTTATACACCTTTCTTGGAGGGTGGCCCTCAAGTTGAAAACGGGGAAAGCGGCTACCTTGTGAAACACAAGTGCCCCTCTCCTGCCCTGCACACATTTCAGCTCGGACTCATGATGTCATTTCTCTGTAACATATCAGAGCACCAGGTCATATTTTAAGAACAATCACGCTTGCCATAGACACCTCTCTGTTGCACTTCTGGTGTAGTTTTCACCACCGCAAAGATGTCAGGTAGAGTTTTCTCAAACTCTACAACATTGTAAATCCTCCACAGATCCCTTCATTGTCCAAGAACAGCACAAAACTTCACAACCTTCTATAGCAATACAAATCTACCCCCATGACCCTGATGAATGCTGCTTAATACAGAAGGACCACATGCACATTTCTCTACTCCATATGTATGAGCTTGCAGAGAAAACTCCACGACAACACTTTGAAGGCAGCCATCAGTTCCAACAAAACCAAAACAGATACAACAAGAAGAGCATCAGTTCCAACAGACCCAAAACTGATATGACATAAAGAGAGTTTCTGTTGCATTTCCAGAAGCAATGGGAAGACTCAGTCGTAATGATGCTCAAGATGTAGCTAATATAAGAAGTCAATAGCATCCTCATTCAAGCTGCAGTAAGCTCATGAGGGTAATCTTCATTTTTCATTTTAGCTTGCTCCCTGTACAAGCAAAAATCTTGACCTAAGGCATTCTTCTCTCTAATCCACTGAGGAGTTTCACCATTGATTAGTTAGAAAACCTTTCGAAGACATACTTTCTTCCTCCTCCTCCATTTAGTCTCCAGAATGTTCCCGCACATGCGATCCTTGGATTGATTGAAATCACATGGAATTGATCTGCAAACTGCAGACAACATGCAAGGGTTCTGAACCCTTGGTGGAGGGTTCCAAACCCTTGGTGGATACTACAATTTAGCTTGGATACACGTAATTTTTCTGGAGCGAATTGAGTCCAGAACATGAGCTAATCTGTGCAAAACAAAGAGACAACAATATCTGTTTCAAAGCCAGAGATTGTTGGAGCAAGCGATTTGTTTTTTTTCTCCCCCTTGTCGAACGAAGCCATCATCACTTTGCTCGAAAATACAGGCAGCAGTGTTGTAGCAGATTCACCTTGCATGAAGAACGTGTCCTCGCAATATGAACGTGTGTCCTGGCTCTTGCTGAAAGAAAACCCTAATCCAAGCTTGGCAATGAAGTATATAGAGAGATGGTGCAAAACACAGAGATCTGCAAAACAGCAAAGGGAAGAGCGTTGACCTGCAGAGGTGGCGGCGACGACAACCACGTAGAAACAATAAGAGAGGAGAGACGAAGCAAGTGCGAGGGAGAAGAGTAGACGGGACGGCGGCAGTCCTGGTCGGGATACTAGCGTCGTCATCGCTACCACCGTCAAGAAGGCACCAACAAGAGCAACTCCTTCGAGTTGCGACTGCTATTATCGCTTGCTGCTGCTGCTATATCCCAAATTCGGCAACAATGAAACCATCCTAAATACTTACACCGTTGTAAAGATGGGGCAGAGAAACAAGTGAGAAACAACAAACAACAAACAATACTCCAAATCTTCTCCGAATGGACCGCTTCAAAACATACACGGAAAGATGGTACCGACTCCACTGGACGGACAATGAGAAGGAGCTCGATCGCTCGTTGGTGATTGACTGCGGAATCGACGGGAGACCTCGAGTGTTTGAAAGCGCTGAAAACTCTAGCGTCGTCGTCAATGATACAACACCGTTTGACAAATGCCAAAACCTCCTTCGTAATAGAAGAAGAAGAAGATTGCCGAAATTTCTCAGTGTAAACTAGAGAGAGATGCCTGTAGAGGATTTGCTGCTGTTGCAAGCGATGCTCTCTTCATTGGAGAATGTGCTTGGTTCCTGTTCTCTCACCTTTGGTCATCGTTGTTTGCTTACCCCAGAGTTGAAGACTGAGCAGACCATGAGACTAACACAGAACATGTTCAATTTAAATCACACCAAGGATTTGAGTTGGTAAGGGATGACAAAAGTACCAGAAGTGCTAGCTAGAAGCAGCTGATTCTCACATCTTTGCTTGATTGTGCTACCTGAAGCAGGTGTATTTTGCAAGGTCAGGGCAAGAACTTCATTGTAACATCTAGTTAGGCTGAAATTATTCACTGCTCTTCTTGTGGAGTGAAGTCTGCATTTCTTTGCAAAGTAGAATAGTCCTCCAATTTGCATCTTCTGTGGTGCTTTGAGATCAAGGTAGATCACTCTCTATGTTAGCGGTGAAGTAGGGTGACCATTGAAATTACTCTCCCAAGACCTTTGCCATAACAGCCACCTGATGCAAAAGATTCATGAGAAGACTATATGTTTCTCCTTCCAGACACATGAGCATGGCTTCTCATGAGCATTTGTCTGGAATGACATACTAGCTTCTCGAAGTTTTTCCACTATCTTCCAGCTTTCTCGTAAACTATCATCTGAAGTCACGCACATTCTCCCTTATTACTACCAGCTCAATCCACCTTGAAACTTGCCAAACAATCCAATACTAGCAGTTACCAACTTGCTCATGTAAATAAACTTACATGCCACTGGCAAGAATGCTCTCTCTATATCCAGTAGTTATCTCTCATACTAGGATACCAGGACCCTGAACTCCACTGACGACTAACCAATTATTCTGAGGTAGGCCATTTTACACCTACCGAGCAGTGGTGAAAGAATGTGGCCATATCATCTTCTTCTGAAATTTCCAAGAAAGACTATGGGATTGACCTGTGTGTCCCAATTGTTCTGGCAGCACATTTGCCAAGCAGACCTGGACCCCAAAATTCATAGCTGCAGAAAACGTCTGTCATGGAACTTCTTGGCTGATTGCAGTGTCTCATCAGGAATTATGTTAGCAATGGTGCTGCCAGGAGGTGATTGAACTGAAGTGAGGTTTCCAGAATTGGCAACTGCTGCATCCATGCTTGTTGAAGATGGTAACCCACTCACTTGTGGAGGTAGTGCCTTCACTTCTGCAGCACACCAACCCACAAAAGAATTTGATTCACAAATTTACTCCTGAATTGAGTGGTTTGAACTGGCAACTTTTCAAGGAGGACAAAATGGAGCAGAAGAAGCAGCAGACCAAAAGAACTACTCAATTTCTCCTGATTATGAGTTGTAATTATGCTTTCTCCTGCCAGACAGACATCTTGCTGTGAGGGTTGCAATTAACCTCCAAATTGTTGATGGAAACTGATGTTCAGAAAATCATAACCCTATTGACAACTATATATCTATGGAATTGCAGAGAAAACTCCACGACAACTTGGAAGTGACTTGACAATGAGTGCAATCATAGTCTTATGAGCATCACTCACAAAGTGTGAGATCATCACCTTCATAACAAATAGCAGTGACAAGCTGCCATGACTACCCACTGACTTCATTAGCTCCCAATGGGTGGTGTAGATAAGCACATAATAATCCACCCAGAATTTGGTTCTTCTGTACAGAAGCTGTATCCTGAGTTTCTGTCCTCTGGGAGCAAGGGAAGACTCAGTCATGCCTGTTGGCTATGGCCAGAATCAAATCTCTGTGGCTCAAACTTCCTATCCTGACCCTATGGCCATTGTCTTGACTTGGACAATCACCAACAGCTCAATTGGATCAGCCATGATGCTTCTCTAACCAATGTACTTGTATGGATACTGACTAAACAAATGCTATGGCAATGCCAACAGCATTCTTAAGCCATCGACTCAAGTAGCCAGACTCTAGCACAGGACAAATGAAGAGAACCTCGGACCACAAAACCGAGGAAAGGAAGTGATATCAAGGGGTCTGAATATAACATTGCAAGTAGGACAAACTGCAAGAGTATAACAACCATACCATTGTTAATAACTGTTATGAGAATCAAATCTCCATTCTCATGATTAAGAAAGCCAGAACAAGGATAAAACTTTTCCTTGAAAGACTTCCAGATAAGGACTCAAGAATCAGGAAGAAGAAACACACAGAAGGATAGAACTAAAACCCAAAAAAAGATTAGCAATATGAACAAAAGTGACAGTCTCTCACTTGTTCAAGGACCATCAACAGTAACATGTATAATAGTGACTTATCTATCACAACCCACCCACTGGCTTCATTAGATCCCTACAGTGGGTAACCATAGCCACTAGCCTACATGCTGAGTTTCTGTCACAAGTCCAGAAGCAACAAGAAGACTCAGGCATGATATTGGCTGGCAACTAACACCAAAGAAGGGGGGGGAACCTAGGGGAAAGAAGAGGACAAAAAAGAAAAACAATACAGTACACATGACAATAAGAAGAAAAAACACAGAATAACAGACAAAAGAGAAATGAGGACCAAGTGGGTTTCAAAAGCTCCCTGATGACAAGACTCTATACAAAACCATTCAAAAGACTGCAAATGCTGAAATTCCAAAAGGAAATTTCTCTGTATTATGCAACCCTCTGGTCCCCTTTAACAGCATCTTTAGAGGGCAGCCTTTTTTTTCCTTCAGAAGGATGATAAGGCTGACCATCTGAAAAACAAAGAAAGCTTTAGAACTACAAAGCCTTAAGAACCTGCAAAACTGATTTATTGATAGTGCCCAACATTGCAATAATTGAGACAGAAGAATGAACATGAGGCATACATATCATGTCAATACCCAAAATACTCTGGTTGACAAAGTTTGTGAAAGATATCACAGGATATACCTAGAGGACAGGAAATCAAATTCAGCAAAGGCCTGTAAATGCCATAGAAGGTGGGAAAATCATCAGACTACAAGAAAGAACAGGAAAAGTGCTTCTCTGTTGGGCATTGTCCGAAAGTCCCTTTAGCACTAGAGCTACTGGATCCATCTTTTCAAGGCAGATATTCTGCAACAATCCTTAAAAGTCCCTGGGTTCCCAAGATGATCGATTGATGGATCGATCACAGAGACACTCCACTGTAGGCGAGTTGGATTCATAGATAAGCATGTACAACATAGCAGGATGCAACACTTGCAAGGTAATACCCGGAGTTCTATTGCCTTCAATGGCTACAAATCTGAGCGCTAAATTAAACATACCTGAAGAGACGGCCCACAGGACGAAGAAACACAGCACGATGACGAAAGGAATGGTGTGCATGCACAACTCAGGACGGCTTAGGGGACGCGACAAGCTCCTATCTTTGGCGCTTACTTGGGAACCGAACCTGGACCGAATGTCTATGCCCGCCAAGCCAGCGGCCACAATTCTCGGCAGCGACATCTCCCTGTCTCCTTCCGTCATATTCTCCGTTACAAACCCTAGCAGAGAATACAAAAGAAGAAGGAAAAAAAAAAACACAAAACAACTTCCTCGTCTTCGTGTCAAGAGTGGCGGCTCTCACTCGGTCTTTCTCGTTTGACAACACTTATACGATGATTCTTTTTCCAAATGCCGATTTCAGCTCACTGCTTGGAGAACAATGATTGAGGACAACGAAGGTTGTCCCAAGTTGGTGAGATCGAACGACGAGACGATGGCAGCTTACTTTATCTACTTCAGATCGACTTCACCACCTTGCTAACTACCCCCTTCCACTTTCTCAACTCCAATCCTTCCTTGCATGCCTGTGTTTTTGTTTCTCATCACTGACTTTGGAAGCTATGTGAGGCTGAAGCAGTGATTGCGAGCAGCTCTCGTCCCTTCCTCCTTTTGCGAGGGTGAGAGCGTTGCACCTGCGCTCTTTCTCCCAACGCGTTGAATGCTGCTCTGCGCATGACACTAATAAGAGAAGCCAAAGAAATCCCAAATTTGACTAAATTTACAAAAATGCACAAAATAGGTACACACAAAACCTAAATTCCTAAAAGAAAGTTGGTAAATAATTGATACCTAAGACATGCCTTTTTCATGTAAAGCTCTAGGTCACCGGCCAAAAAAACAGCTAAACTTAAACATTTAATTTTATTATCCAGAGTGACATACTGAGCACCAGTGGAGATGCTCTCAGATATCTTTTTTTTTTTTTAAAATTCCCTGTGATACCTGGTGGGTATCCAGGGTACCCTTGCCAGTACCCTCCTATTGCCAAGAATATAGAAAGATTCTGTTTTTTTTTTTTCCCTTACTTTCATTTCTAGTATATAGCCATATTTGGCTAAACTATTTTCTGAATGATCATTACATTGGCTGCATCACAAAATCCTTAAAAGAAATCCCTAGTCCCACCTAAGAAAAAGCCTTTTAAATGTACTTGAATAGAGAAAATTCCTTTTGTGTGTGGAGGGTAACCTTTATATCCATGAATATCCCTCTTCCAAAAGAGGAGAGCTATTATGCCTACTCCTTAAGAGTGGGAACAAAATTATGCCTACTTATAGGTGTAAGACCCCTCCACTCTTGAGGTTCTTATGTGTACGAACCCATCTCCTCTACCTCATGGTCTATCTATGTTTAAGTTGATGATAACTTTTGCATTATGCTTTACAATTGTAAAAGCTTTATAATGGGTGGTGAAGTAGGACTTTCCCAAAACATGAGGCCAAACTCACTCGCCTTGTCCTAGGCCCCTTATTTTGAAAAATTGCCTCCACCTAAGGGCCTTACCCTACACAAAACTGGTTATGTGTAGGGTAAGGCACCCATGTTGAATAGGTTTGAGCCCCCTATAATATGTTGGACCCTTCTTCCCCTTTATAAAATAGTATGTTTGATAGCTTTTGAGAAAGAAGGGTGGTGTTAAGGTAAATGGAGTGTAACCCACTCTGTCAGCTGGGTTGAGTGCATTATTGATGATGGAACCCTGGCAAACTCCATTAAACAAAGCCCACCCAACAACAAAGGGGGAAAGAAGGAACAAAAGAAAGGACCCAAGTCCAAGCCAAAAGAACAAAACCCAAAGGGAGTCGCATTATTGCACTTTGTGAACACAATAAGCTTATTGAGCTCAGGGCAGGTTCAATGGAGATAAGCAGTGTGTGTCAAATAACAATGGAAAATTTTCCATTTTTTAAATTTTTTTTTGGTGTTTTAATTTCCTAGAATTGCTGGTTGGCACAAGTTTGCAAAAGTGAAGGGAATTTTTTTAAAAAGTCATCTCAATAATCTTCAATAATTCTTCTCTTTGGTTTGAGTTACTTTCCAAGGTTCCATGTCACATGTAAATGTTTGTTGTTTGTTTGTTTGTTTGTTTGTGGGAGAATATACTCATTTTACATGGGACCAACATTTGCAATTTGTATGAAATTTGTCTCTTGACATGATGGAACAATGTCATTATAATGAGAAAAAGTTTGAATGTACCAGAGGGAATGATGTGTTTACTCATGTGATGATATACTGCAGTACATTTTCAGTTTTCAGTGGTAAATAAATTATTTTTGAAAATGCCAATTTTTTTTTGAAAAATTATCTACTTGAATTGTCAAATTTTAACGAAATTACAAAGGAGGGAAGAATTTTTTTAAAAATTGGTCTCATTATGTTAGAGTTTTAGACCCAAGAAGCTGCCTATATGTATTGCTGAAATTCAATATTAAAAAAAATTATATTGTTGAAGTGGATTTTTTGAAAAATTAAATAATTATTCAACACCCAAGTGCTAAACGTAAAAAGGTACTACAACAATTGAAAATCACCATATCAATTTATATTGAAGCAGAAAACATCATGAATGACATCATGTGTTCCAATTAGTGATTTTTTCCAACAATTTTTTGCCATTTTTTGGAAATAAAACGAATTTTGGATAAATATGAGTTTTTAGTTCAAATATAACTTTTTTCCAAATTTTTTGTGAAAAATTCGCCAATTTTTTGAAATCACAAAATTGGAAAAGAAAACCATTGTCCTAATATATGTTAGTGTTGTAAGCACAACAAAAATGGGGTAACCTTATTTAGTCAATATAAATATTGAAAATGCAACACATTACAAAGTCTATTTTGACACACGTGGAACGTTAGTGATGTTCAAAGTGATTGATGGTGAATGCTATGTTGGAAGTGATAAAATTAGTTGTGAATCAAACATTAGTGCTTACATTGATGTGAGCCATGGTGTGAGTGTTCAAATACAATTGATGGCGTTTAATCATTTTCAATGATGTCTTTAATCTCCTATTCCATGCATCAATCACTAAATTGTTTGTGTTTCATGCCTCATTTGAAAATAGGAAGATAAAACATGAGCTATATAGGAAAATGATGGAGAGACATGATTTTCAAATGATGTGAAAAGGGGACAAAGTAAGAAGAGGTCTAATGATAGCCATGCATGAAGATGAACACTTGATGTTGCACCAAAGGAAAAGAAGATCAAAGTACACATAATGGAGAGAAACAAAATTTAGCTCCATGAGGGAACAAATAATGGAGAGAAACATATTACAAAACAAAGGAAGAAAAGGGACTTGGAGATGTTGAACATGACTAAACTACCACAATGGGGAGACACAATTAGATGGGGGAGGCTCAGAGTAAAAAGAAGAAGAAGAAAAGGGAGCATGCAATACACCCTTGAGAAAAATTGCTAATTCTAAAAAAAATGAGAGAAAAAAAATAGTTGTCTAGTATGACTTTGATAATTGAAATTGTTTTATTTGTTTAAAGATTCATGAAACATTCAAGTGTTACAACAAACATGTGATAATATTTATGGGATCAAGTAACCTCTTAAGCTTAAAGCCATTATCATAAGGCACCTTTCACACTCAAGTGCACTAATGTTGTGTTTGGGATGTTGTTCAAGTGTCAAGGATTTGAATGAGCAAATAGTTGCATATTGTGGTATTGATTAAGTGAAACTTGTCTAATTGTGAAAACAAAAGTTTGGGAAGGAACTAAATGTCATTAGGTTTTTCACATTCAACACCATTGCAACATTGGTCCATACTATGCAATGAAATGCTTATGTAACTAGTACTTATGAATGTGTATATGGCCCCTTGAACAACCTCATGCTCATTATTTGGAACAATAATCAAATCTTGTTCTCTTCACTTATGTGAATGTTAATGTGTTTGAGAATCTCGTTGTGATTCTTTTGTTGTCTTCCATTCATTATTATGCAAAATTTTGAACATTAGTAATATGTGTCAAACTATAAACATAATTAAATTGAGAGAAGACAAATGAGAATTGCACTTGCTTATTTGATCTTTTAGTTTACTATCTTACTACATTATAGAAGGATACTATATTTACTAAAAGGTGAAGTAATAGTTTAATATAAGTTATTTTTATGTAGTGATAAAATATATGATTGGGCCATTGTTTTGCACCACGACTTTTCATTTTGTATATATGTGATTTAATTAAATT
>Ga0209611_10004604_pt1 | contig 23499 bp, 16 predicted proteins | sample S1TSphgellanicum_3_FD_187693 | JGI IMG/M metagenome (GOLD analysis project Ga0209611, IMG submission 187693) | Host-associated microbial communities from peat moss isolated from Minnesota, USA - S1T2_Fc - Sphagnum magellanicum MG (SPAdes) (version 2) | ecosystem: Host-associated > Plants > Peat... | reverse complement strand
AAGTTTTTTTTTGGTAATGGAAACCTAGTTCATCCCTTATACATAAAGCATTCCAAGGTTTTTTCTTCCTTATATTTTAAAAAGCAAACAACCTACATGGAAAATATTTTCCTTAATTAAATTAAAGCATCCTTCCACCATTTGCATGCCAAGCTTCCACCATTCAAAAATCCTTTTTGCACTTTACACTTGGGAAGGCCCCACTCCCTTCTCTAATTTTTTTGGCCTACTACACCATTGGGCTATTGTCAAGCTACAACCCTCAAATTAGGGGAGACACTTCGATAGCAAGCCCTCCTTTACACGTAAAGAAGTACTACAAGATTCTTTCCTTTCCTTTGTATTTGAAAGCACCTCCTCTCCCCCACACAAGATGCATTTGTCAATTGAAGAGACCTTCACATCCATACCCCTTGTATTCTATTCAGGTGATGGTTTTTGAACATCATAGGATATACCACCACATGCTCATGAGGGATTCCCCTAATTTTTCCAGGTTATGGCCACAAAATTAGGGGGGCCATAGAAGCTATGATTCTCCAGATTAAAATCTCTAAGAAGATAAACCCTAAACCTTAAACCCTAAACCATAAACCCTTTTTAGGTTTGATAGCCTTTTTGAGTGGAAACCCTACTTTTGCATGGGTATGTAGCGGTGTTGTGTGGTTATTAAAATCTGCTTCTGTTACCCCATTGGTTATCAACTCAGGTATATATATATATATACCCAACTACCCGATGGGGTTGAAAGAAATCAAAAGAATCGATTTTGGTAGAGAACCTTCTTCCTTCCCAATTTTTTTGAAATTTCACAAAACTGCCTTTCTAACATATTTTCCGTTATTTTCTGTTATTTCTGTTTTTTAAATTGAAAACGGAGCTGACGGTTCTTTAATTCGGAAAATTTCAAAGTACCAGAACCACTGGTTATTTAAAACGCAGTGTGTTCTGTCCTAGATCAGTGGAGTGTAAGATCCCCCACTCCAGAAGGGAGTGAGAAATCGCACCATGTAAGTAGGTAAAGGCTACCTCAATTTCCACATCAAAACCTCTCCAAAGTTGTTACCAAGGGCATGTAAGTAGGTAAAGGCAACCTCAATTTCCACATCAAAACCTCTCCAAAGTTGTTACCAAGGGTGACGACACTTAATTTCAATGATCATAGCCCTCTAACCCACAAAGCTTGTAAGGTAAAAACAACCCAAGAGTTGAGTGAAAGCCTGAAGTTTTGAAGCTCACATTGCCATCACCAGGATCTTAGTTCCTAACCCACAATCTTTGAGAATTGGGCACCATGTAAAAAAAAACAACACTTCAAAAATAAAATAAAATCTTGAATAAGATCTTGTCAACTTTCTATCGAATCGATGCTAATTGGGCAACATATAAAAACTCTCAAATAAGTTCCCAAATCTTTTCTTGAGAATACTTACATACTCTCAAATGTATATTGACTCAATGTACATAGTTCTCATAATAAGAGCAATTCTCCACCCATGCTAAGTATATAGGCCTGGGTCAATATTTCTCACATCCGTTACTACTTATGTACATAGTTACACAAGTTATATTCATAAACTTGAAAGTGGGACTCTCCAAAATGAAATATCACTAATAACAAAACAAGTGGACTTATTTAACCAAATTAGTTAAATAATCACAACTTTTCAAATAATTTAACCAATCAACAAGCAAAATGAAAAACTATCTCATAAGGATTAGTCGAGCAATCTAATCAAATCTACAACATGATTTAAATTGTGATGAAAGTGGCCTTTTGTCAATCGTTGCATCCTATGGAAATATGTTGTCCCAAAACCATATTTTAAAACCTCTCCAATGTGTGCAAAATATGTTTATTTTGAGATCATTTTTAAAATCAGTTCAACAAGTTTTTATTGTTTTACATTCAAAAACATGCCCTTACATTGGCCGTTAGTGGGTTTGCTCTAAAACACGTACAATTGTAACCTAGGGTCAACTTCCACATTGATAACACAAATAATTCATTTTTCAAATTTGAAAAAAAATAAATTATTATGATAATGTTTAAATGAAGAGTGAAATGATTTAAATTGTATAATTATGATGATTTTTCACACCTCGGCTTTTTCTCTTTTTTTTTTGTCAAAAATTCATTTCCCTATTTTAAGGATTATTTAATGACAAAACTGACCCTAGGGTAAAGTAATTGGACCTAATGCTTCCATTAGCTTTGCTTTTTGTCTTCCAGGCTACTACTTCTCAAGGCTCTTTCTAAGTTTGTTTTTTCTACCTCTAGTTAGCATCTTTCCAAATACACAAAAGATATCTCCCCCTAAAAAGCAAAGTTAGCCCATAGCCCACTAGCTAGTGTGGGCTAGCATGCCCCCCCCCCCAAAGAAAATATCCATACAAATTAGCTCCTATGGTAGATGGTGAGGTTGAAGGTTGCCAAGCCTATGTGAAGCTCTTTCCTTCCCTCCTTCTTTGATACTCCATGTTTTGGGTTATCATTGAATGAGCTTTAGTCATTTGTTTTGCATTGTCTCTTATGTTGGGTGTTTGTTGATAGCATTATGGAAAATCCATGGTGACCAAAGACATCACACTACTTAAGAAAATTCATGAGTTTATTATTATTATTATTATTATTGGAGGCCACCCCATCATCCATGTACCTTCCCACCTATGTGGTTCCGTTTTATATAGTTGCAATTTTGGGTTTTCTTGGCATCATATATGTGTCTATTATGAAGTGATTGCACACTGAACAAATCATTTTTTTGTTTTTTTGGGTGTCATAATGACAATTTTTTATATGGATAAAAATAAAGTTGATAATACAATATGAATTTGAATATGGATTGAAATACATGAAAGGGATTCACTTCATGAATTTATGATTTTTTTTGTAACATTCATATGAAGAATTGATGATAAATATCATCATTTTGTTACAAGGTGGACTTTTTAAATGATTCAACAAATCTAGAAACAATCCATTACATATGAATATGGACTCAATGCACCATAATTCCATGCCCATTTTAAACAATCTTTTCGCATGAAATATGGCATGATGACAATGATATAAAAAAACACCTTTTGGAAGTATGTTGATTATCAACACATTGAGATGTACATTGAATTAAAACTTAAAAAAAATAAAGTCCTTGATTCATTGGAATTAATAATATAGATATTCATATTTTAGATGTAACATTATAAACTACTAAGCTAGAGTTGCCAAAGACCTTCCAATGACACCTTGCAATGTACTTGTCATAATTCAAACTATAAGTTTAAATAAGTTGTTTAAAAAAAAAATTGAACTTTTTTTGGATTCTGTATGTGTTTTAAAATTGGTCACCTTAATGTGTAATCATCCTACAAGATTATGGGCAAACCCATCATTGGGTGGTACCACTAGGAATGTCATACTCCGAATTTCTTAAACCCATTCAACTTTAGGACAACATATGATTCATTTAAAAAAGACTTTTCACTTAGAATTTTATATTAAAAGATTACTTAGTTGTGTAAAATTCAAAATCTTAATTGGATTTTTTTATAAATAATTTTAATATTCCAAATGAATGCTACCTAAATGTATACGAAAAATCAAGGAAAAAAATTCAAGAAAAAAACATTTTGGGTTCCTTTGTTCAAGAACACAAAAGGAATGTGTTTTTCATTTTTATTTTTATTTTAAAAATTTAAAGAGGTCTAAAATGGTCCTATTTTTTATTTGATTAATAGATAGTGAATTGAAACAATCATAATTTTTTGAATAATTTTTGAAAGTTAGGATTAGGAGGTCTTGAATGGTCATTGCATTCATGTTTATAAATTTGTAATAATTTTCACTTAAAACTATCATTTGCAACTAGTTCACTTGCAATTGAATGCAACTATAAAAGGTAACACATTGTGCGATCACATTTGAAATCTAGATGATTTTTGGTCATCTTTGTAACTATGGTGTGATTGATTAGTTTTTCATCATTTGAAATGGATGATTTTAATGTAACCACAATGTTTATCCTAGATTGTTTGCCATAACTTTTAAGTTTGTAAAACATTAATGTAAAAAGCAAGTGGTAATTAAGATGAACCAATATTGAATGAAGAAATTCAAACCGAAAATGTCTTTTAAATATATTTTTAATTCTTGATTATTTGGACTAGGCCTAACCACCTGCTTAGGCCTACCTATCTACCCACCTACTTAATTAGCTAGTTATCGAAGATAGGCCTATTTAACCCTATATATCCATCCAATTATCTACCTTGGTGGCACATGTTGACATCCTATAAACCTTAAATTGATTGATTTAAATTTGATTAATTAATTAAAAATATTAAATGCCAAAATGAATTACAAATACCACTTGTCATCAATTGATTGGCCTTAAAAAATTGAACACATGTCATAAAAATAAAATTCATTTAGCTACACATTTAATTGCATATATGCAACTTATTGGGGCATATTCACGATCAAAGTACCTAAAAAGACAGTCTAATGAAAAAAGGACTACAAAGGATTATTTGGATTTTTATTACATTTACTATTTCATGAATATATTAGATTGGTATATGACCATAACTAAAATGATGTCATGTTAATCTAATAAAAAAGTCCAAGAATAGATTGGATATAATATAAATGTCCTTTTGAATCTTTTCAAATAATTTGAATCACTTTTTAAATTGTAATTTTCATCTTAAAGGAATAAAAAATAATTATTAAAAAATAATTGATTTCAAATTTTTTTCATGGATAAGTAATGCATACATCTATGTTTAGCAATGTTCATATAATGCATTTGATTGAATAATATACAATATAATAATTTTGAAGGCTATAGAATCCATTCTAAAAGGGCAATAAGGAAAATCATTCTTTTTTTTGCCATTTGGTTGATTTTTTGTATTCATTAAGCTTAGAAATTGTGGCCCTGAGTGTCCGAAAAATGTGCAAAAACATTTCATGCAATAAAACATATTAAATTGTATATAAAAACTTATGTACTGAATTTTTGTATTTCTTGTTTTTTACCAAAACATTTATGCATAATTACATATGCATGTGAAAAACCACCATCACCATGCAAATTATCATAATTTGAATTATCCAATATTTTTCACTTAAATTTATTCTATTTAGATTCTATATTTGAAAAAGAATAAAAACAAAGTCTTTAAATTCTATGTCCAAAAAAAGGTACCTTGATTGTGTATGTGCCCACTGTACGAATATGAATGAGTGAAAATGTACAAACATATTATATATACATCATATGTACAATATGTCACATGTGATTGAATGTCATGTGCAATTGCAAAAGACAATTCTTTTCTAATGTTTGTTTCAATTAATAATTTGGACCTAACTCTAATGACTACAATTGATAAATTAAAAAGAATTTTTTTTTACAATCGTGCAACTTGACACTTAATAATAAAAGGTTAGAAATCTTTAATTCTTTTCTAATGTTTGTTTCAATTAATAATTTGGACCTAACTCTAATGACTACAATTGATAAATTAAAAAGAAATTTTTTTACAATCGTGCAACTTGACACTTAATAATAAAAGGTTAGAAATCTTCAAAACACGTCAAGAACATAAATTTTTTCCTTGTGTAAGTTATGTAAATAATTTACAATTTTTTATAATGTGTCCATAGGTGGAAAACCTAAAGACCCACATGGTGCAAGTCAGCAATAAAAAGGATATTTTAAAAAATGAAAATTTTTTATTCAATTAAATTGGGTCCCTTTCCTTGAATTCGGACAAGATGATTCTTAGTAATACCACCAAAGGATAGGTTTGCCCTTATTGCTTAACTCTAAAAAAAAATTAAAAACTTCTTACCATTATTAAAACAAACCAACAAGCTTAAACCTTTTGATGCATATGTCCTCAATTGGGTCTTAAACCCCCAAAAAATGGTTTTTGCGATTTAAGAAATTAATTAGCCAAACCCAACCTCTTGATGCAAAATTCTTCAATTGGGTCTTAAACAAAAAATGGTTTTTTTGCAATTTAAGACATGAATGGGCCAAACCCAACCTCTTAATGCAAAATTCCCCAATTGGGTCTTAAACAAAAAATGGTTTTTTTGCAATTTAAGACATGAATGGGCCAAACCCAACCTCTTGATGCAAAATTCCTCAATTGGGTCTTCAACAAAAAATGGTTCTTTTGCAATCTAAGACATGAATGGGCCAAACCCAACCTCTTGATGCAAAATTCCTCAATTGGGTCTATAACAAAAAAAGGGTTTTTTTGCAATTTAAGACATGAATGGGCCAAACCCAACCTCATGATGCAAAATTCCTCAATTGGGTTGTAAACAAAAAATGGTTTTTTCAAATTTAAGACGTGAACGGGCCAAACCCAACCTCTTGATGCAAAATTCCTCAATTGGGTTGTTAACAAAAAATGGTTTTTTCGAATTGAAGACATGAATGGGCCAAACCCAACCTCTTGATGCAAAATTCCTCAATTGGGTCTTCAACAAAAACTGGTTTTTTGGCAATTTAAGACATGAATGGGCCAAACATGTAGTTAAACAAAAATGTGGTTTACAAGTTTGGATTACCTATGAAAGGTTAGTTGCAAGCTTTCTAATTTCATTTCATACTTATTAGTTACAGAACAATGTGCAGATCTTAGTTGAAAAAACATAAAAAATTTCAATCCTCTCAAGCTTTTGCTTTTAATTCTTGGTTTAAATGGTTTTAGGTTTTTTTTGGTTTTTTGTTTTGTTATGTAAATGCTTAAGGTGGCTGGTGGTGGGTCTTGATGCAAAATTAGGTAGTTCAGAAATGCTTGCTTATTATTTGAAGTTAATGTTTTTGCTTAATCTCAATTTACTCTCAAAGTTCTCTAGTATGTATATATTGCAAAGGAGGCTCTCAAAGCTCCACAAGTTCTTATGTATCTATTTTGCAAACTCTCATTGAAGTTATATGCATATTAATTTGCAAGTCTTGGGCTGATGATCTCTCGAAAGCTCACAAGTCATATATTCTCATGAATATTTTGCAAGCTCTTGTTCAGAAGACAGTTAGTGCCATATGTACGTTTTGCAAGCTCTTCATAAGAAAAAAAAAACAGTGCTCTTTTGAACAATGATATTCAAGATTTTCTGCTCCACTGCTGCTGAAGATGTAGAATTGTTATTGTTGTTGTTGTTGTTGTTGATGTCAGATGATAGTCATGATGATGATGTGTAAGAGCTTTGCTTTATCACAAGATTCTTTACAAGATTTTTTGTAAAGTTATATACTCCAGTGTCGAAGTTTTGAGCCTCACTTTTGTTTTCTGCTGCCAGATTTCCCCCATTGATGATGATGATGATGGTGATGATGATGTTGTTGTTGTGTTGTTGACAATTTTCTGCAGCTTCTTGTGTGCAATTCAATGCATAAATTGCTGCTCAGTGGTCGAGAATTGCACGCCTAAGTACTCGTGCATGTATGTCAGCCCTCGTCGTCGTCGTCGTCGTCGTCTTCTTCACCTTCTTGCTCTTGCTTTTTTTCTTCTGTTTTTGAGTGAGGATGATGATGATGATGATGATGCTCGAGAGATTGTGATCGTTGAAAAGGAAATTGGCCTCAGATTGGCGTCTTGAGAGCTACTAAGGTTTCAATCAGGTTGATGATTCTGGTCGCTTAGTGGTTTGTATGGCAGCCAACAGAGAATTTCTGGAGAACGCAGTGCGAGCAGGGGTTGCAGATCCTGGCAGAGCATGTGGTGGAAAGATCAGTTAGAGAGATCAGTGCCTTGAGAGCTTCATAAGCAAGGATGATGAAGCAGCAGAAACAAGCGTACCAGAGCTGCTGCCACCAGCCTTGTATGAACATGAAATCCCTGGACAACATTACTGACGATGCTTCTTCTGCCATCTCGCAAGAATCGAACTCCGCCCCCACACCTTTGCCAAAGTAAGAGGAATTTTCTCTTTGTTTCTTCAGCGATTCTGGTAGCAATTGAGAATGTAACTGGTGGTGGATCATATAACCTTGTGCATTTTGCCAGGCTTGCCAAGCAGCAGTGTGCACTAACCATTTGTGTATTGTTTCTGTACCTCTTGCTCTTGCAGTTGGGAGCTCTTTCTCATATGGTAGGTAACTCATGATCCCTACTCCCTTACAACAGTACAACAACAAAAAGATTGAAAGAATTTTGCAATTGAACACTTGAGAAATGCGATGATGGATGGATGCATGCATGCATGCAATCATTCTTTCTGGAGAGAAAACAGAATTGACATGCATTTGTGTTGTTGCAAAGAAACAAAGTTTCAGAATCGGTTATTATAAACAACAATCCTTGAGATGTGTGTCTTTGTAACCGGGAAGAATGCTGTCCACGATGAGAAAGATCTTGCGCAAGCTCGCTCTCTCTCTCTCTCTCTCTCTCTGGACACAATTTGTTTGCGTGTCTCGTAGTAGTACGATCATGTCTCTGGAAAGGAAATTTATACAGCAGTTGTGTAGAATCAAACGGGTTTCCCGAGGATGCAGGATTGTACATGCCAGTCAAGCATTCCAGACGACGATGCTTTTCCCCATGGTATGTGATCCCCAACCTCTAGATATGATCATGCAAAAACAAAAAACAAAAAGCAAAAAAGAATTCACCGATCTTTCAAGCCTTGTATCAAGAATTTCTGCAAGAAAGATCAATCGGTAAGAGATGAACAACAACAACAACAACAACAATGTACAGGAAGGTTTTAAAAAAAAAAATTGCCCTGGCACACCGTCTGGATCTCATCCTGCATGATCCAGCTTGAGAAAGAAACCTTGTCGATCGAGATCGCCTTGAGCTGTGCATCATGTACGTGATGTAGTAGTCTTTTGTGGCAACAACGCCGCAGTTGAAGCAGCCTGAGAGAATCTGACTTTGTTCCATTGCATAGGAATGCAGTGCATTTTCGTTGTTGATTTGTGAAGAGTTGCAGCGACATGCACAAATCTTGTTGAATTTCTTTGTGGGCAGTTGGTGTTCATGGTGGAAAAGTACGGGGGCGCGAGTCGCATCAGTCCGCAAGCTGTTGGATGGCAAGCGGGGCTTCTGGTCAGTACTTTATACTGTTCCTCTTGATGCTTTTCGCGTTGCAATTCTGCACAGTTGAAAATGCTACAGTGTGCACGCATGTATCTAGGATTTGTCTTTGGAAACTTGTATGGAAATTAGAGTTTGATGATGCAAACTGTGCAGCATCCTTGTGCACAACAGTCTACGGATTTCAGATCAGGAGAAAAGTTTTGCAATGGAACATGATGTTTTGCAAGTGTTTTTTTTTCTCTTAAGGAAAATTGGTTACGAATCTGTATATTATGCTCTTTGCCATGTGATCTTGTGGCAGGCATCGCTGTTTCCTCTGGCACAATGCTGCAGTTGTGTGGTATGGGGAGTCATCTCTGACAGAACTGGCCGCAAGGTATGCATCTACACATGCGCTGTGCAACCGATAGAAGATATGCTTGCATTGAAGGAGATTCAATATTTGCTCCAAGGAGAGAAACAGATCCGGACTCCCTTGGTTCAAGGTTTTGTGTGCAATTGCTTGTTCTCACAAGACTGGAAGACAGGATCTAATGAGTGCGGGCCCCGGGGGAACTCGGGTGTGGGGGCAATGGGGCATGCATGCAGCCGTCCATGGCGTTTGGGTGCACAACGAGCGCCGTAAGTGCTATACTGCTCGGATTCTGCTCCACTTACACTAATGCGTGCCTTGTGCGATTCTTGGCTGGTTTGCTCAATGGCACCCTTACCGTTACTAAGTCCGTTCTTTCTGAGCTTTGCGACGGGTAATATGCTTGCCTTTCCCAGCTTGAACACTCTTTGCAAGCATATACGATTTAGGGTTAGGAAGCGAATCCCATGATGGCTACCAATTTGCTGCTGCGGATTCTTCCTCATCTAGAAACATATATATTGTTTTAGATCAATTCAGGTCAATTCAGGTCGCAGTAGATGTTGCTGCAACTGTGATTTGACAGTGACATATTATTATCCTTGTGCAGATCCAACCAAGCCAAAGGATTTGGACTACTGAATCTAGCGTGGGGAATTGGGGCAGTGATGGGTCCTGTGGTATCAGGATTATTAGCGCAACCCTGTGTTCAGTACAAAATGCAACATTGCCCTGATTTTCTAGTGAAGTACCCCTTTCTGCTGCCTTGCATTGGTGCTGCTATTTTCTCTGTTGCCGGCACCATTGCATCCCTTTCCTTGATCGAGACGAACCCTCAATGTTACAAGGTTATTTACACACTCTCTCTCTCTCTCTCTCTCAGAGATTGTATCTTGCATTTTCACTTGTGCATATTGAATGAACTGTGATTTGGTCAAGTCTTTTTCATCTTGCTCATGCTTCAGTGGTCATTGCTGCTTGGAAGTGACAACTTGATCCACAAACATATGCAAAACTACTTGCTTTCCTGAGTGTTGTTTTGTTGGGAGATGATCAATTGCAACATGTACTTGATCACTCTGTGATCTACAGCTACTTTCCCGAGATCATCAACACCTTTAAGTTGTAGATTCAGAAGCTGCTGCTTGAATAGTCCAGTTTTAGATTACCCACTAATGCTTGTGTTGAAGGTTATGACTTTGTTGTTTCTAGGCATCGGGGTATGACCAACTTCCAAGACAAGATGTGAGCACCATGGACTCAGATGAGCTTGCAGAAGATGAGCCCAAGTGCAGTGAAAGGGTGCAACTCACATGTATGGATGGGGATCAACTATTGAGTACAGCAAGTTGCAAGCAGAAACTGACAGTGGTGATCTCCACAAGTGGAAAGTCAGAGACAAATCACATTGTTACACAAGAAGAAGGTGGTGATGACTCTTGTTGTAGGACACAGGGAAATGTGAGTGTCTGCAAGGAGACTTGGGACAAAGCACCCTCCAGATTTGCATGGGTAGACCGAGATGTATTGCTGGTCTCATTGTGTTATTCAATGACAGGCTTCATATTCATCATAACTGGTAATCTTGCAACTGAAATTCATATGAATTTTCTGTATTTGTGAACTCAAAATCAGTATTTGCAAACTTGATGAGCAATTGCAGAAGGGAAATTGGTCTCAGTGCACAAAAGGTTTCTAGTCAGTGTACTCAGCTTCTGGGAATATGTAACTTAGGTAATTGGGACAATGCTCAACAATTTCATCATTTCAATGCCAAGAGTTTGGGTTTCTGTGCAGCCCATGCCTGTGAAAGAGGGTGTGCAAGAGGGTATAGTTACTCTGTGCATGTGAACCCACAACTGAGGCTAATTTTGAATTTGGTGTGCAGATGAGCTATTTCCAATATTTGGAGCAGCATCGAGTTCTGTTGGGGGCTTAGGCTTTAGCTCCTTTGCATTGGGATTGATACTTGGGGAAGGAGGTGTAGTGCTATGTCTGTACACTCTTCTTCTGTATCCAAAGGTTTGTCAGCTACTTGGTCCTCTGAAATGCTTCAGACTGGGGATTCTTCTATCCATCCCACTCTGGTTCACTTTCCCCATAAGTTCCCTCTTTCCAACTGTTCCAGTGCTGCAATGGAGTCTTCTTCTCTTGTCCATGGCCGCTCGAAGTGCAACATCTTGCTCTGCATTTGCTGGAGTGTTGGTATTGGTGAGCAATTCAGCTTCTCAAGAGCACATTGGAGCCGTAACAGGGCTAAGCAGCAGCTTTTGCAATTTCTTCCGAGCAGTGGGACCAGCATGTGGGGGAATGATCTGGTCATTTGGAGCAGGGCAAAAATTCCCTCTGCATCAGTTCTTGGCATGGCAGTTTGTTGTGTTTCTCTCAATTTTCACAGTCGGCTTGTCATATTTGCTACCTCCGTCCTTAAGTAAGCCCAAGGTTGACAACCCAAGGCTCGACAAATGTCTGCAGAATCCACATTGATTCTTGTCGTCTCTTCCATTCACTCAGATTACTCATCTTTTTTCCACACATGTAGTGATTTCACAGCTACCAATTTTCCTACAATTCCTTCCCAATTTCACTGGACTTTCTGAGTATGAGTACCTTTCATAGTAAGACTCCTGATCTGGACACTGTCACACCAGCTCAATTTAATTGGATCATCACTTTGACACTGGCAATGTGCTGCACAAGTTCAGTGCTAAGAAGCTCTCAAGCTAAATTCATGACCTCTGTGTGTGTGTGTGTGTGTGTGCAAGCATGTGTGATCTGTTGTGCAGTGCACAAAATGTCTGGTTTATGCTTCCATGTAGAAGCAAATCATGTGAACATTGCTGACATTGCATTCTGATCTTTGGGAATTTGGCACTGTTTGAACCTCCACTTGTGTACCTCAATTGTGTCTATGGTGATTGTGATGATGAGGATTCCAAGCTGAGTAGAACTCCTGATCTACTCTTTTCTTGCCATAGAATCACCATCATCATCATCATCATCAGATCTCGACAGTACTATTTGGGTTTCAAAAGAGAAAAATGAACAGTTTGGAAGATCAGATGAGATCATTAATGCACCAAATTGGATCACAAAAGAAGTTTGAGAAGGATCATGTGAAGAAACATCAGATCAGCATTTATAAATTTTACAACAAGTGCACATTGTGAAGAAGACTAATTCAGAAGAAGTTTGTCCTCAGACTGCATGCACTTGGTGAGTACAGATCAATGTGTGATCTTGAGCATTTCAAGGAGCAGAAAGATTTGTTCAAAGGATTTTGGAGCACTTGCAATTTTCTCAACTAGAAGCTTGAGATAGATGCAGCAGCTGACCAGAAGCAGCTCTACTAGTGTGAGACTTCTTGCAGTGTGCAATTGCTCCTTGCACTGCACTGTGCAGCTCAGACATCTGGCTGTTGTTGTTGTTGTTGTTGTTGTTGTTGTTGTTGATGATGCTGGGACTTCTGTTCATGTTCTTGTTGGGAGGATCGTTGTTCCTCACCTTGCCAAGGCTCACGCTCCTTCGACTGCAGTCACTGAATTTGGTAACGGATTTCCTCCCCCTCAGGGGGGAACTGCTACTCGCCATACCCATGTCGGATATGCTGCTCGGCCCACAGCCGGACATGTCCGGCGCTGACAGAGATTTTGGCCGTATGATCATCGCCGGGACCGTCTTCTCGAAAGCTGCTGCTGCTGCTGGCATACGTTTTGCACTCATGGGCTTGTCGTCAAAAGATGGTATGGAAAGCGTGATCGATTTAGCCGGAGTGCACTGACCTGGATGTAGCACGTCATTAGACTTGCAGACAGACTGAGGAGGCGCTGGTACGACAGCTGCTGCTGGGCGCTCCAGTTTGATAGGAGTAGTAGCTGAGTTCCTTGATCCGTATGCAGGAGGTTTTAGAAGAAGCTGCTTCATGCACTTCAGCCATCGCGACTCCCGTGCTTTAGCGAGAGTAGTTCCCGCTGCATCTTGTTCCTCTTGCACGTTATGAGATCCACTGTGCCCGCGGTCGAAATCCTGTCCATCAAACCTGGTATTCAGTTGTGGGTTGGAGTCCGGCGTGCAGCACTGATCTCTCGGCCCTTCTTCGATGTTGTAACCAGATTCCGACTTTTTCACAAAGTTCTCGCCGGCCGATCTTCTGACAAACTCACAGGATCTTCTCACAAACTGATCGTGGGTAGGTGAGAATCGTCCTCTGGAGGAGAAATTAGCTCTAGTTGAAGGCTCGGAGTATGAATGCCTGGGAGGCGCCGCAGTCGATCTTGGTGCGGGATCATAAGCGGCCGCATCCAAACAATCGGTACAGGAATGCCGAGCTGCAGCAGCTCTCAACTGCGACTTCGCTCCTTGAAGCGTCGGAACCTTCTTCTTCTTCCAGTTGAAAGCACATCGACGAAGCCACGAAGGTAACTCCCGACGACCAAACTCCTGGACCAATTCATGAGCACCACCACCGAAAACAGCCTCAGGATCGTTGAGAAAGACGTCAGATTTCAAACTCTTGATCACAGCTACAACTTCAATGGACTCATCTTGAACTCTTGATTCTGAAAACTCCCACGACTGCATGATGACTGCTCAAGGCCAAGAACTGCATTGTTGCTGCTGCTGCTGCCTCCTCTGGTGGCGCGCATCATAGACTCCCTGTGCAATCAGTGGTACTACAACTTCCCAAATTCATGCAAACTGCATCAATCACCCCAAAAGAAAAACACCCCAAAAAATGAGATTGTGAGCTTGGGCCCTAGAGATCTGGATTTGCACCAAATCATTGAAGCCTCTTTCTCCATCAAGATGCAGCAAATACAGTAAATAGGTCCCAAGGGAGTGTGTTGACTTGCTGCTCAAAACCCCATGACCAGGGAGGGTTGGGTTGTTGGGTTTTTTTTTTCCTTTTTTTTCCCCAATGATTTTGTGATCATCTAGAAAATGATTTTGTCAATTTTTTTGCTATATAATAAATATTAATTTTTTTAAAAAATTTTAAAACATAATAATGAAACCCTGGCAAACTTCATTCAACAAAGCACCCAACAAAGGGAGAGAGAAGAAAGGACAAGAGGGCTGAGTCAAAAGAGCAAAAACAAAAACCCCCCCACACACAGCACAGTAGTGGGTCACAAAGGGGCAATGGAAAAATCATTTTATATTCCTTCACATAATAATCCTTCTATGTTCTTGGCTACCTACTGGAACATATTATAAAATTCTGGTGATTTTGGATTTATTTATTTATTTATTTTTGCTCTTTCTCTCTCTCTCTCTCTCTCTCTCTCTCTCTCTCTTTGCAAATATGGTGAATATGGGCCATTTTTTCTCTTTGCGAAAAATCATTTCAATTATAAGTGGAAATCGCATTTTTCAGCTTGAAATTTGACCAAAAAATATTGTCAGTAGAATGCAATGCATGACTTTGAAAGCACACTACTGTACTAGTATATGAAATTTTTAATAATTGGCACTATCATCTTCCTTTGAGCCTTAACGAAAAACATGAAAAACCACATTCTAATATGATAAATGCACAAATCTTTATAAAAGCAAAGCACGGGGATCATGTCATAATAATGTCCAATCTTTATAAAGCATCCGGAGCTTCTTGGACTGGGTGATTCCTATTACTCTATTTGGACCCTCCAGCTCTCGAGGAGGAGAAGAGAAGAACAAGAACAAGAAGAAGAAGATGGCCCCCACTAGATCATGCATTGGCTTTGCTTGCAAAATGAGAGCTCCAGATACGGAGCCAAAAGTTTGAGAACTTAGGTTGACAGGTTATCATTCAGAAGAGATTCGCATTTGGGTGGTGGGTTTCTGGATTTTGATGAAACCTAGAAAAATTGAACTAAGACTTTCTCAGAGACAACTTGGTCATGTTTGTTAGAGAACTGATTCAAGGGGGAAAGCTCCAAAGCAAAGAGGAGGTGAGAGGAATAATGTGAATAATCATCCTGGTGTGAGTGAATCTGTGTGTGTAGTGTGTAGTGTGTTCCTACCTACTGTCGCTTCAAAAGGCAAAGTTTAATCATAAAAATAATGCTAAACAAATTTTGGGGATTTGTTTTTCTCTTCAGAATTTTCTGGGTGCAAGTCAGGCCCATGCATAATTCCAATTTAAGTCTTGGGTGTGTGAATTATGTGGCTTTTGTCTCCATCTCTCTAGATTCCAGCCTCATTATGCATGATTGATTACTTCTTGTCCTGTGTTCCTCAATGCTTATGCTGCATGCGATAGTTCCTCACCAACAAAGAATGGAATGGGGCTGTTTCCAAGAAGAAGAAATCTGAAGGAGGACATCAAGGGTACAAAACAACCTTGAGTCCACCACATTCTTCATTTGGTCTTAAAACAAACACCACTGAGAATATTGTACTAGTAATCACCCATATTATTAGGCCACATAAAGTGTGCCACAGAAACCCACCACCCAAATGTCTTTTTTTTGGCCAAAGACCCAACATAGAAATGAACATGGTCCTAGGTCCATATTTTTGTGTTTTTGGTAGTGGTGGACTAAAGTCTCACTCTCTAATTTTGAAACCCTTGGAACACTCTTGTACAAGAACTCAACTAAACATGTTATTTGAGTGTTTTTCATTTTTTTTGTGTCCATTTATTTTCTAGCCTCGGATTCCTATTATAGGTGAATTGTCTGCAACATTTTCTTTTTCTGTGAGTCTATTTGGTCTGAATAGGATTGGGCACCAATCTAATATCAGACATTAGAGTTTGCCAAAAATTCATCCTGTCTTTGGACCCTAGTTTGACCCTTGAATCCCTGTTTCATCCCCAATTTAAGCATATCCATTTAGTGAGCAAATTGGGTATGGTTTCATGAAACTGAGTATCATGCCCAACTTCTTGGGCAGTTATATATTGCAAAAGATGCAAATTTAATGAAACCCAAATCCTCTAAACCCTAAACCCAACTCAATAAAATTCTCTATCTCTCTAGATGTGTCAATTTTCTTAAAGCTCAGATCAGTTTATGCAGACTTTGGGGATGGTTACAAGAGAATGCCAGTTCAATTGGAAGCCGTTGAGGAAACAAGTTGAAATCAACTGCATTGCCGAGATTGATCTGGCAGATTTCCAATCGTCCCAACAAATCTCAAACATGCAATCACAATTTTAGGTCACAAAGCACACCCATTCTTAAGGATAATCTTCTTTAAACCTCAAAGATGTCTAAACAAGCAAGTCCCAGATGATGATAGATCTTCACCAGAATTCATTCAAATGGATCCATCCAATTCAGACTGCATTTCACTGATCTAATTCCAAATGTACTAAGTTACACGGAGGCTACAGGACTCAGGAGGGCCTCAAGCTCAGCTACCAAAAACCATAAAAAGCACAATTTCCAATTGCAGAGAAGTAGGTAATTTGTTCCTTTGCCCCTTTGTGACTCTCTTTGGGTTTTTGTGCTTTTGGCTCAAGACTTAGGTCCTCTCTCTTTGTTCTTCCTTTCCCCTTTGCTGGGTGCTATATGTTTTATAAAGTTTGCCAGGGTTTCATCAAGTAAATACTTCCCGCAACTGTCTACTACAAATGGGTGTTTCATGCATGAAGTTGAAAGTTGAACTAGGAAAACACTTTGTCAAAATCTCTAATCATTTGCACAACAAAAACCCGTACAGACTGAGAAGCTTATTATCCAATGAATGATGAACCCACTTGGACCCGTTGCTTCCAAACCTGCAAAAAGACCCATGAAAGCTACACTTAATATCACACATCTGAGGCTGGAACCTGACAGAATGAGAGTCTCTTTTTGTCCAAATTTCAGCTCAGATGGATATAGCATCATACATAATGCACCTTTTTTGAGCTTTTACTTTACAACTGGTTCCATTATTAGATGAAGAGGGTGGAAGATCACAACATTATAAATTGTTGAAGAAGAGGCAAATAAGAAGTTTCTTCTGCACATGCAAACTTAACCTTTTGTGGTAGCATGTGTGTGTGGGGCATGTGGTTCCAACTCCCAACAACAAGAAACACCCTAAGCTTGCAAGCAGCACAAGTTGTGGACAGGACCAGTGTCGACCAGTTATCAACTTTTGGACCCATCCTATGGATATCAAAAGAGCATATTCAAAAAAAAAAATTCAAGAAAGGATATGTGTTTCAAAAAACAATTCAATTAACTACACCAGTCGGTTACACATTCATTATCTATTTTAAAAACTTACCAGTTATGAAGATGTTGGTTTTCAATTTTCAAAACATGATGGATATGCAAAAAGATTATGCATATAAAATTTTCAATTTTGTTGCTTTTAAAAAACTTATAAGAATATGATCTAGGCTCTCAAAACAAAACCAACATGAACAAAATCCAAAACAAAATAACTTGTGAGTGAATTGAACCTCAATTCTATGAAGATCTCTACCCAATTGAAGCACAAGTTTCTTGCCCCAACCATACCCCACACAAACCCAACCCAACCCCACAAAATTAATCACAATCAATCAGTGATTCCTCAAAAAAGTTACATTCTTCAATCAATTGTAATTCTCCTCTACCAAAAACTCTTCCTCTTTCAAGTATTGCTTCAAGTTTGAATTTGATTTGCAATTCCAACATGCTAATCACAAGGCCAATTCTTCACCACAAAATAATATGATCCACGTTCTCCAACTGCAAGAAAAAGTGCCTTAAAGTTGTCATCACCCCAACAAGATTAAACACATGTTCAATTTCTATTTGTGAACTTGGGATTTCAAGAATTTATTTTACAAGGAAACCCACATTTAGAAATTGCCTTTCATGGATGCACCACCAAGCTAATGGATCTACACATGCAAATGAGGGAATAGAAAGCTTCCTAAACAAAAATAAATTTTAAGTGATGAGTGCTTGAGAAGATTCCTCAATTGAGATCCCCACACCAAGCATATTTTCTTCAAGATATGATCTTGTAACATCAATTAGTAAGTTGTAGATACATTTGTAATAAGGTTCAACCAATCAAAACATACCATCAGAAGAGGAATGACAACCTTGACATTACATTCATATGCCAACTAAATTGCATTCCCACATTCCACAAAAATTTTCACAATGTACAAAAAGTTGAAGCATGGATCCAACATGATAATCATCATGTTATGAACATATCATGCATCAAAAGACCTCAAAAACTCTAAAAATAATTTGATCATGTTTATAACCTCCACTTGCATATTTTTCTGATAAGGAAAATCTCAACCTCAAAATTAAAAGTTAAAAATTTCAAGCATGTTATAAAGTTGCAATAGCTCAACTTTCATGTTCATAATAAGTGTAATAGATGTTGTCAAAGCATCTAACAACCACTTGTGACCCTTAGACTGATTCATCACACAAGCCAATACAACAAGAATTCAAAGTAGATGTGACTTTTAGTAATAGCCCACAATTGAGCTTTAGGTACTATTTGTTGTAAAGCCACAAATTTGTACTTGCCATAACAAAAAATTATGACATTTTTAAACTCAAATTTTTTTTCAAACATAATGACTTTGATGGTGAATATGATTTTCATGGGAATCTTCAATTTTCAATGTCACATCCCACTTTTAGAATAAAAACATTCTCACTCTTGCCTCCCTTTCTTGGACTTTTTGGTCTAAGTAATGGATTTTTATAAACCAACTTAAGCTTCTTTCACATTCACATTTTTCAACCCACCAAAGTAAAGCACACTAAATGTGAATCACTTTTGACCCAAAAAAATGATGTATAACAAGTATTGTAATTAATACATAGTAAGTTGAACTCTTGATGGCATCTTGTGGTTATCTTAAGTTCACAACCAAAGAATTTTAGAACTTTTATGACAACATTTTGGAATTCAAAATTCACTTTGAGTCAAAATTAAACTTAATTTAATCGTCAAATAAGAAGATTGCATAAAATCAATACATATATATATAATATATAACTTACATTTTTGCTATGACCATAGGCCTCATATTTGTAATTCATGAAACATTACCAAACAAAAGAAAACTAAAAAAATAATGCAATGCTCATATGTAAAATATCCTCCTCTTTCATATGCTAATGGTTTATTTCTTTAAAAAATGTTATTATGCATTTTTTTAAAGTGCAAAAAACATATTTTTTGAATGGAATTTCATCCAACAACTTTAAACTTCTAAATGGCCCTAGATTTTATTGATGTATATCAATATCATTCATCATAAAAAAATTCACCAAAAAATTCCATACACAACCTTAATTTTGAACATTACACTAAAACATGGTATTCATGACGTAACCATTTTATTACTAATGCCCAAACCTAGTCATGTAGTCATATGTAACATGTAAAATGTCTTGTAATAATTATTATGACTACATCACCATAGGCATTTCTTCCATTGGTCATATTTACAACTTGTGATACAGTTAATAGCAACTATTTTTTCCAAATGGATGAATTATGAATGATTTCTCATCCATTTAACCCATCACACATCACATTAGTTACAAATATAATCGAATATTGTTCACAATGATGACATGTACCTAAAGTCCTTATTGAATATTACTAAGGATATATTAAGAATATATTATGTAAGGGTATATACCTAAGGATATAAGGGTTAGTTGAAAGCTATTAATAACTACTTACTCACCTAGCTACCTACCTATTTACTCATGCTTACTTAGCAACCTACTTACCGACTCACCTAAGTAAGTTGGATAATAGGTAATAGAAAAATGGGTAAATGACGTTTGGTAGGTAAAAAGGTTAGTAAGTAAATAGCTTGTAGTCCATAGGAGGTAGGTAACTAGGTAAGTGGGTGGATAGGTAGGTAGGGATTTCAAATGATAGGTGGGAAATAAGAGGTAGGTAGGTAAGGTTTAATGATGGTAGGTGGGAAGTAGGAGGTAGGTAAATAGGGTTTTAATATGATAGGTCGGAAGTAGGAGGTAGGTAAGTAGGTAGGTAAATAAGGATGTAGGATGGTAGGTGGGAAGTAAGAGGTAGGTAGGTAGGTTTGTAAGATGGTAGGTGGGTAGACATGTAGGTAAGTAAGTTGGTATGTAAGTAGGCCTAAGCCATTGCCTAATCTAATTAATAGTTATCTTGACCAATTAGGTAGCGTAGGATGTCCCATTTTGTCCATCTTGATTAAAGATTTCATTTTGTTTTGTACGACTTGATTAGATATTCAATTTGACATATAGTCAAATAGGCCACTTCAATCAAGTTTACCAGTAAAAAATACACATTCATTCAAGCCTTGGGCCTATAATTAAAATGTACATGTCCACTAGTCAAAAGGGGCTTATTAATCAACTTGAACCTTTTGAAAAACCATGAATTGTAATAATAAATTTTCCCTTTCATTAATTTATCTCATATCTTTTGTCAATAAGTTCAATTTTGTAAATTATATAACTAGATGAAAAAATAGTCTACACATAATATATGCACTGAAAATATTCAAATTGCAAATACCATTGAAATGAATTAATAAAAAAAGCTTGTGATCCTAGTTGCTTAAGCCTACCTATTAATATAAGCCTACCTACCTACCTACTTTGGCCTACCTACTTATCTACGAGTAGATGCAAAGTTGAATGGCTCACTTTCTTGACATAATGACATTTTTTTTCCTGGGCACCTTTTGTTCAATTAATGTGTACAATAATTCACAATTGAATTTAAGCTAACAACTTCATTATGAACACATCCATGTAGTTATTTTTTGAAATAAAATTCATCTGCTAATAGTAATGGACTTTTAAAGTTCAAAAATAGGGACTGGTTAGTTAAATTCAAAATTTTAAAATGCACAAATTTTTATTGATTTTCATTCTAGATGTGTTATAGTGACTCAATATAGGTTTAACATGACATGAGAAACTCAAATCAAGAATCCTTCCCATGAAAATTTTAACCAAATGATAGTTATGGACTTTTCAATGGTCAAAATTGGACCATATTTTCAAGTCCATAGAAGGTGCAATTTGAACCATTTTTCAATTTTTTTCCTTCACAAGAGAATGTTTCCACAAAATCTACATGGGCACTATTAATATGGACTTCTAACATTCCATGGCATATGTTTGACCAATAAAATAGGAGCAAATTGTCAACTCGTCACTAAGCCAATGTTGTTTTTGGACTTTTATGGAACACAAAACTTGCCAATAGTGAGACACTCAATCTTGCATCCACACCTACCTAGGCTTCTAGTTTAAGCTTTTAGGCTACCTAGTCATAGGTTAATAAATAGGTATAGTTAGATTATCCATGTGGCCTTACTATGGTTAAACGCATGTTTACATTTTGTAAGTGAATAAATATTTGTTATTAATTATATTTCTTGGTTGTAGTGATAAATGTCATTGATTTTTTTTACTACATAATCATAAAGTCACTAATGCCATATATTACTACAAATAATGTGAAATAATATATACCATGTTTGGGCATGATGGAAATGTATATGCAATTTTTCAAACTTTGTGACAAATATCATTTTGTCATAAATATACTCCTTACGTTCAAGTTTTTCAATTTTTATTGGATTTTTATAAATAATTGATTAGGTTAAATCTAAAGCTAATCAAATATACATAAAACAAGCAAAAATAATCCAAGATGTGATGTCCATACATTACCAAAAAAATTAATTACAATTTTTGGGGGCTTAATGTGCTTTTACCCAATAGGAATTTGTTGTCATTTATAGTATACTAATAGGCCTTAAACATCACATGCCTAAAGTATGTACCTTCATAAACCCAACAAATCTTCAAAGGTTCATTATCGATGATGGAATTCATAGTTGTTGCCATAGCTATCAAATTAATGCCCTTGTCCTTTATAGATGCAAATACCCAATGTAACAAACTAAACCTCTCCAAAAAATGTCAAAGTTGTACAACCATGGATCGCCCAATGACTTCATTCACTTCAAATAGCCCAATGGTAATATGCATAGACATCTAGGTTTCACGCAAAAGATTGATAACCAAAGCAAAAATATTAACACCGCCACAAAGTATCTAGAGACTAAAACTAGTAGAGACTATTGTTATAAATGCAAGATTTGGCAAAAACCTGTTAATCCATTGTCTTCTTAATAGTCACAAGAAACACTTCTTCCATAAGAGAAAATCAAAAGAAAATTAAACATACAAACGTTGGTGTAAATCTAACCTTTGAAGCTAAATTTTTTTCCAAGTGAACAAGGGCATGTCAACCTTGCAAATATAAAACACCAAATCCTCTAAAAATTATTCTTGAACATCATCATTTCTTTTAGGGGTTTATTGCACCAAAAAATGCAATAATTGCACAACTAGATGGACTTGCCTTTTTCTTCTTCAATTGCCAAGTATGAATAATAAGTTTTACTTCTTTTTCCATAAGTTGTTTCCTTTAAGCAAACAAGTTTGGATGTGTAATTTGCACATGAATATTGATGGGAGATATACCATTACCTTCATTTTTCTTAATTAAACACTTGTAAAGAATAGATTTTTGTATCAAAATATTGCTAAATGTTTACCTAGATTTACAAATGATGCATTGCAACACTTGCAGTTTCACCACATCCATAGGCAACTCATCCTTGATGACAAAAATCCCTAATAGATAAACCTACAACTATGAGAAATCTAAACTACAACTTATGCTTTTATAAGTGCAAGTTGCAAAATATCAACATCTAACATGTTGCCAAATTGCAAATGCACACTCTCAACATCTAAAACTAATGAGGATGGCATTTGAGTGGGGGCAATTGAGAATTTGCAAAGCTCACAACAACAAAAAACACCCATTGTTGCAAAGAAATTTCGAATTAAAAATGTATGAAATATGAAACATCTTATGTTGCAAAAAGCTTAAAATAAGGTTTTGATATTGACTTACAAAAAAAATCTCAATGGAAGTGCAAAGTGCAAAGGTGAAAAACAAAGTGCAAAGGGTCAAAAAAAATTGTGATGGGTTCTCTTTAAACCTCAAAAACCTAAACATTCAATGAAATGTATGTCTAGCATTTTCAAAACCCTAATGGATCATATCAATTTATTTAAAACATAATGGTGAATGCA